>Ga0116227_10003641_pt1 | contig 34134 bp, 30 predicted proteins | sample S1TSphgellanicum_FD_89693 | JGI IMG/M metagenome (GOLD analysis project Ga0116227, IMG submission 89693) | Host-associated microbial communities from peat moss isolated from Minnesota, USA - S1T2_Fb - Sphagnum magellanicum MG | ecosystem: Host-associated > Plants > Peat moss > Unclassified... | reverse complement strand
TTTTTTTTTTTTTGTTTTTTCTTTTTTTTTTTTTTTTTTTCTGTTTTTTTCGGGTGTTTTTTTTTTTTTTTGGTTTCAAATGTTTCTCCGTGCTCTGCCTTTTTCTTCTTTTTTGTCTTTGAAATGTTGTGCGTTTTTCAGAGTGTTTTTTCACAACATTTTTCAGAGTGTTTTTTTTCCTGTTTTTTTTTTTTTCGTTGTTTTTTTAGTTTTTTTTTTTGTTTTTTTTTTTTCCGGTTTTTTTTTTTCCCGGTGTTTTTGAATGTTTTTGGAATGTTTCATTTTGAGGTTTTCTGTGGTGTTTTTTTTCCCGGCGGGGTGTTATTTGGCTGCGAGTAGCTCTGGAACCAAAACGAAAAGAAAGCGAAGCTTTTGTTCTGGTTTTATGCTTTTGATTCTTCTTCTTCTTCTTCTTCTTCTTTGGTTTGTTTTCTTGTACAGTGCAAGCTTTTGTTTCTGTACATTGCATTTGTTGTGCAGTCGCGAAAGGAAAACGAAGCTCTCTTTTTTTTGGGGGGGAGGCTTCAAAATGCATGATACTCTGTTGATCATTGTTGAGGCTATGCTCAAGAGTATGTCGCGGCTTTGTTTTCCTCTTCAGGCAGGCGGTTTAAAGCACTTTCTTTCCCTGAGTGTTCAGGTTGTTGTTTTGTATATTGTCGAGCTTCGAGATGATGTTCGACATAAACGCGCAGTAGTCTTTGTTTGAAGTTCAGTAAGAACACGAAGCATTGTTAGTGTTGTTGTTGTTGTTTCGTATGTTGTCGGGCTTGGAGATGATACTTCACACAAACACGCAGTATTCTTTGTTTGAAGCTAAGTAAGAACACGAAGCATTGTTAGTCTTGTTGTTGTTGTTGTTGTTGTTTTGTATGTTGTCGGGTTCGGAGATGATACTTCACACAAACACGCAGTATTCTTTGTTTGAAGTTCAGTACCAAAACAAAGCATTGTTAGTCTTGTTGTTGTTTTTCATGTTCTCGAGCTTGGCGATGATATTTGACACAAACGCAGTATTCTTTGCTTGAAGTGAAAGTAAGAACACAAGGCATTGTTAGTGTTGTTGTCGTTTTGTACGTCCTCGAGCCTGGCGATGATATCTGACACAAAACACGCAGTATTCTTCGCTTCAAGTGGAGTAAGAACACAAAGCATTGTTAGTGTTGTCGTTGTCGTTGTTTCGTATGTTCTCGAGCTTGGGGATGATATTTGACTCAAGCACGCAGTATTCTTTCTTTGAAGTGAAGTATGAACATGAAGCATTTGTTAGTGTTGAACAACTTGTGTGCTTCATCAAGCTTTTCCTGAAGAGTTTTTTTTTTTTCCCCCTTCCTTTGTGTTTTGTTTTTGGCGGTGCATGTCTATCTGCATAGTGCTTGTCTTTGTTTACTGTGTGTCGATTTGTTGCAATACGCTCTAGTCTGCAGCTCTCGTCGTCGGAAGACGGTTGGGGGATGTAGAACAGGCTGTTCGCGGTACCTATTGTGTGCATCGAGCGGAGACTTTTGCTTGAAGGCGAACGGTGCTTTGGCAGCAACCTTACCAACATGCGTCACTTGCTTCTCACTGGCAACAGGCTTTCGAGTAAGCTTTGTTTTGGAGAGTCCGCACTTCGCAGTTTTCTCGGAGTCTTTTGCGTCTGTTGCTCATATTGCATGAAACAGATCTATTTCTGCAGAGAATATTACCAGTAACTTTCCAGGCAAGAAGATTTGATATGTACCGTTGCCTTCTTGGGCTCCGCCGGCCAAGCCGTTGTTCTCTCTAGTCCGCCTCCTGGTAGAGTGCCTCCTTCAGACTACCGTAGTAGGCTGTTTTTGCTTTTGGAGCCGTCTGCCCTCAGCCTTCCCTGGTTTTTTTTCGCCCACCCATCATCTCGCATTGACGTGTTTTGCCAGCTTCTGCTGGGTCCCAGCATTTGTATGCATTAGGTTGCAAGTCTTTCTTCTGTAATAAGCAGCACCTCCTCAACCTACAAAAGGCAAATGTAAGAAAATTGGCTTCAGGGGAAAAGGGGCAATGAACTGATGCAGGTTGTTCTCATGCAACTGCATTGATGTTCAGACTGGCAGATTCATGAGCATGGACATGCAGATGTTTGGACCAATGCACTGTACTAGGAGCAGACATTTGACAAGTGTGGGTGCTTTCCCTTTGAAGGATAAGCATGTGTATACCAAAAGTTTAGAGATCAGAAGCTTGATGCTTTTTTTTTACAATGCCGCAATTGTCATTTTGTCTGTAATGGTTGTGAATCACTTGTTTTGCTTCCATTCTTTGGATTATATATTTTTCTCAGGGTTTGCCTCTACTACAAGCACAAGTGTTTGTATGTGATGCTTCCGAACTGATGTATACAAGCATGCTTTCAAGCAATATCCCAAAAGACTTTGATTATGAAGTAACTGTTGGATGTGACAGTTCCATCAGTTGAGGGCTTTGTTATCTTTTAAGTGGATCTGTCACAGACATGGCCTTGGGGGGCTCCTCTAAAGGGAAAGAAAGTTCTTTACTTGGAAGACTATTCTTTGGAATGGGCTGTGGATAGTGAAGTTTCAGTGGCTCTGGGTTGTCATTTCTGTGCTTGTTTCGCTTGTTTCTGCAGGAATTTGTTTGTTGGATAGTTTTGACTAAACTTGGTTATGCTGCAATACTAAAATAGAACTTCTGGCAGCAATGTTTGATCCTGAGCACCATGTATCAACATGTGCTACCTATGGCAGCTGGAGTGCTTTTATTACTTGGAGTGTGCCAGAAACTTTGGCGGGTTCCCCTACTGTCAGTTATTCAATATCTGACCTGGAAGATGGATTCTTGTGTCTCTCCCCAACTTCTAGTCTGCAAGTAGTGAGAAAGTCTCATATGTAAGTCGATCAGTGATTGCAGATGGGATTTTGGAGTTCACTGAAACAAGCAGAGGAGGATACGACATGAGGATCCTGATGGAATTGAAAGTGATTATTTCTCAAACATCCTCCTCTGTAAGCCACATTCTGTTCTGGTGATCTTCTGCTGGTGTTTGACATTCAACTGTGTTGCATTTGCTTGGCTTGCTGTACTCAATTTTGGAAAGAAAATGGAAGCTTGTTGGGCTAAACAGCTTTCTGGGGTGAAGTTAGTGCCGCTATTACCTGGCAGGTAAGGGTTAACAGAAGGTAGGTCAAGAGTGCAACCCCTCTAGTATTCATTTGACAGTGCTCATAGTGTTCTGATGTTGACTGGGAGGCTATAGTAAATTGAACAGATGCAAAAAGTACTGGGGTGTATTGTTTCCAAAAGAGGAAAGGCTCACGTGTTGTATTACTGTTGGTTTCCAGAGGGGCAGTTGCAGTTAAAACAAACTTGGCGACACTATTAGATGGTCTCCAAAGATTGAACAATTCAGGAAACCCCAGGTTCTTCACACATGCAAACAAATTGTGAGATGGAGGCTGGTGTTAAATCTGTGCCACCTGCAAAACGGGGGCGTGGACGTCCTCGAAAAAGTGTGCTTGGAGGAGCAGAGGGTGGAGGAGATGGGGCCACACCTCAAAAGTCTGCAGAAGGTGGAACACCTCTGAAATCTGATGCCTCACTGAAGAAGAACAAGAAGAAAAAAAGTGAGGTGGCAAGTCCAGCCACTGTTGATGTGACGCTTGTGGGCCAGCAGGTGACTGGTGTACTGGATGGGTCTTGTGATGTTGGTTACCTATTGAGTGTGAGGGTGGGGAACACTGATACTGTTCTTCGTGGTGTTGTTTTCCAACCGGGGTTGCCTCTGCCAATATCCAAGTTGAATGATGTTGCACCAACAGTCATGCATGTGAAGAGAGATGAGACAATTCTTCCACCTGTGGCACCTGCAGCTGCTCTAGTTATGCCTGCTGTGCCTAGCATCTCAACAGTGCCTGGACCTGCTGCAATGGCCATACCAGGGATTGTACCATCTACTTCCATTTTACCAGCTCCATTTCAACGAGTATACAAAGAGTCAATCCAGAATCATTCTCCTCAACCAGTGTAATCTACACACTCGATTATATTGGAGTTTACGTATCAATATGCAGTCAGGAGCATGATGTGAATGATACTGCCATGCGCAGCTGTTGCACAACTTGTAAGTGGAGGGTATGTGTGATTCTCTATTGGATAAAGAGTTCCAACTGGGTGAAACATTTGTGCAATTCAATCCCTTTTTTTTTGAAATTCTGTCAAATTGTGTTTGGGAAGCAACAGAGATGTGATGTGGTTGTCATCATTGCATGCTGACGATCATGGATGTGTGGTTTCAAGAATGGCAGTGGTGCAATTCAGTAAGCTTGGAGGCAGAGAGGGGAGGGGGTTACTCTTTCATCATCTTTACATCTAGAAAGTTCTGCTTTAGCAGTAAGTGACTCTAGGAAGCAAAGGATCATAACTTGCTTTGCTAATCAGATGCAGGACTTGTTCTCCTGTTGTTGCAGCTTCAGCATTGCTCATCATCTGTCCGTGGTTGAGAACCAGCTGCCTCAACTTAGGGAATTGGGGGTTTTAGAGTTTTGTCCTCAAAGTGAACCCTTTTTTTTTTTTGGTGATATGTGATTTTGGACCTTGAAGGTGCCAGCAAGTGTGCTCAAGTTTCCTTTCATGTGGTATATACTGTGTTTTGACAGTAGTGACATATGGATGATAATTTGAGTAAATCTTTGCTTTGATGTGCAGCTGTATTCTCTTCCTAGTGCGAGAGGCCCATAGATCTTTTGCGGTTTTCTTTACTGACTTTCTGCCCATCAGTGAGGGAGAACTAGGGTAATGATGCATTTTGGTCCAACACTTGGGAGGAATGTTCACCAGGTGTTACTCTGGAACTGTGAGTTCATTTTTTGTGAGAAAACTTACATGGAACATTTTCTGCTTTCATTGTTGCTGGTTTGAACTTTGCCATAAGGGGCAGTGTTATGTGAACTGTATGTATATGAACCATGAATGGAACCTGATACTCAATATCTCCCTGAGCGCCCACCAGAATAGACATTTGAGAATTCAGGTACTAATAATTGCTTTTGATGGAATTCCACCTTTCTGATGCTTGAACAAGTGCTTCATAGATACGAGAAGAAAGGATGTACCATAATTGTATGTAACAATCCACAACATCTTTCGAGAACCACCTCAAAAAACATGAGTTCTGTGTTTTGTGGTGCATCCTAAACCTTCAATCTTCAATTCTTGGGCTATTTAAATGGAAAAGACATTCATGCACGAGGTTTTCCCCCGTTTCAAAGTTGTTTGGCCACGTTTGAGAACAAACCTAGTTAGGATACTACATCTTGCCTTTGCTAATACAACATAACCCCTAAAGTTCCCTTTAGAATCCCCTTCTTTTAGGTTTAAGGTTCTTGGTGCCCCAAAAGAAAAGCCAAATGCTCATTTAGTTTATACAAAGCCCAAAAACTTTCTTTGCTTTTCTTTCAAGAAACGTCATTTAAAACTTCATACAAGAGAAATGTAGTGATTAATCAAAACTTTATTGATGCTTTTCATCACATGTGAAGTGCTGCAAGCCACTTTTTGTCTTGTTCCATCATTGAATTAAGTCTTGATGAGATTTGATAAGCTTTTTTTTAGGAGTTTTCAACAATGTTTTGAAACTAGATCTTCATAGTAAATAGAAAAACTAAGTGCTTCTTATGGTTCAACGAAAAGTGATCAAACACAAAATTTTGGCATCTTGGAAAGGATTTGAATAAAACCATCAACCAGTCGAGGTTAACTACTAGTACCTCAAGGGGCTTCACATGTGAGGTAATGCATCCCATTGTATTACATTGAAAGCATTGAAACCTAAAAGAGATTTGATGGCTTTTGGAAATAAAATGTTGTTTATGACTTATTGAGACTTTTGCACATATGCATGAATTGAAAGTATATATATATATATATATATACTAGTGGGTACCCGTGACCTTCGGGCACTATGAAGTCCCCGGAAGTGAGTTGGGGGGGTGGGGGGGCAAGCAAAAAAAGACAAAATTATCAAATATATTTGGTTGGTTTTGAGTGTGTAGTCAAAGATATAGAAGCATGCTTACAATTGTTTACTTCATTTCCGGCTTTATAGCCAGTTTTGGCACAATCTTCTTTAGGAAGGTCGTCACATTTTTCTATGGAAGATCCCCACTGTGGTTACAAACAAAAAATCTTAGAAAAATAAAATAAAAAACAACACTTCTAGGGACGACTTGGGGTCTAGGGACAACTTGGGGTCGGTAGCTCTTGGCAACTACCTCCTTACTATGAGATAAATTGCCACATGATTGTTTCCTTCATTCCATGGATGGATGACGGGACCCCCACCCCCAATAGAAAAGAGAAAAAATTTCTCCTTTTCCCCCTCTCCCCAAAACCCAAAAAAAGAGAAAAAATTGGCTGCATTGATTGCATACCGAGCCTTCCTCAGTGCCTGCCTGAAATTTTTATTATGGGCCAATACCCCTTCATAACCGGATGGATACCTATTGTGCTATAAATAGGGCAGAATGGGCAATTCTGTGAAAGAGTGGAGTTTTGCAATTTAAGAAGGGCCCGCACCTTCCCCCTCTTTGCCTTGGATGGATGGAGGGACGAATGGATGACGGGATGGACGATAGGACAGATGGATGGAAAGGACGACCACCCAAGGACGACAAAACCAGCAACACTATGGCCATGTCCAAAACCCAAAGCATTTTCTATCTTCCCCACGGATGATGGGACAGATGAGGACAGAGGACAAGACGGATGGATGGAAAGGACGAGCACTCAAGGACGACAAAACCAGCAATATTATATATATAGATATATAGCTTGTATCTAAATGTAAAATTGATCTTACAAAATATATATGTTTACACCTAAGATTTTACAACGGTTGCACATACTTAGATTTTTGTTGTCAACCATTTAAGAAGAAACATTGAAGTCATCAAAATTTTCAACAACATTTGCACGTTTCTAAAATGTATGATGGCTACTTTTAGGGTTTGAGCTTTAACAAATGAAATGTAAGCAATAAGGTTGTAGGTTGTTAATGTCATAGTTTAAGAAGAGACAAAGTTTCAAGAGTTGTTTGGTGACCGCCATTGTTGAGCCCATGATTAGCCTTTTTTGACATGAGGTAAATCATCAAGATAACAAAGACCACATTCTTCATAAACAAAAAAAATTGTAGATTATGTTTGAATTTGATTAAGTTCAAACATATTTTGAAACATAATGTTTTGAAACACCATCATGTGAAACATTAAGTAGATCGTTTGTTTAATTTCTCGTAGAACCTCATTTGGGATTTTTGAAACCTCATTTGAGGTTGTGAAGCTTCCCATCAAAAGGTGTTGACAATGCTCTTAACAATTGACAATAGATTGGTATACGAACTTATGTTTGGTATCAATCAAAACAAATGGAGAAATGATCAATAAACATATTGCCTAGCTCATGACCACCCATCATGTTCCAAGGCAACCTCATGTGTTTGAGGTTGTTTCCACACATTTGTTACAATCTTCTTCAATTGGTAGAATTTAGTGTGTGCTTTTTGGGATTTAGTTTTCTCCCAGGCCATTGACAATTGTTCCCATTTTGATATGGACTCCTTGCTACAAAAGAATCAAGCACGGCCATGCCATGACGATAATGTGAAGTTGGATTTGTGGACAAAGCTCAGGAGGAATTGAAGATGTGGACCATTTCGTAAGAAGACCATTTGATGTCAAAAGTTGCCAGTGCAACCTCAGATGGAGAACATGGCTTTGCTGGTCAACAGGCCAAAGGAGTTATGCACAGTTCACTATATCTGGAGACCTTGAAACCAGCTTGCTATAGATCTTGTTTGTCAGGAATGAACACTGCTTTAACGTAAGGAGGCATTGGGCATGAGAGGCAGCAATGGGAGTGCTGGCATGGATTGTGATAGAGCTGCCAGGGAACAACCATACATTCAAGGTCTGGCACGGATGGAGAGCTTTGAGACAACACCTTCAGAAAACAATCCGTGGATTGGATATGGTTGCTATGCCCATTCTATCAAAGGCCAATGAAGAGACTTTGGAAGCTGCAGAAATAGTACACAAAAGACACAAGAATTTAAGAGAACTGTGGTTGCAAGGGCAAGAAGGTGAGAAGCATGGTCATCATCATCCATCATCATCATGTCCAGCCATGTTCAAAGTGGGTATGGGCGCAATCAGATAGTCTTTTTTTGTTGGAACTGCAACCGAGCTGCTCAATGACAGCAGGTAGATTCCAACTTCATGGCTTTGATTGTGCCCAGGACATCAACAACAATCCATGGGAAGCTGAGAAGATGGCCTGCAAGCAAGAGCTCAGAATCCTCAAGCAGGAGTTTTGCTCTTGCTCTCCAATTAGGGTGATATGTGACATGGTACCATGCAGATGCCTTTGGCGCCAGATCCATGAGCTCATCAACTGTGGCAGCACGTGTTGTTACACGTTCCAACTTGTCTGCATTTGGACGAGTTTCAAAAACTGCTCGAAATTCTTTTCTAAGTGAGGTATAGGCATTCTTCATTCGGTCCTTCAAGTCCCTTAGATGGCGACCATAGGGATGACGCAAAGACCCCAAATGGCCTGTCACAACATCCGCCTCATTTTGCACATCAAAATGTGCCATCAGACCTCGCAATTGCTCATCATAAGAGATTTTGGATGTCCACGCCTCTTCCAAGAAATCCTCAAACCCTGCATACTCTAAATCACTGTCATAACTCTGCTTCAAGTCATCACTTCGTTCCTTCTGTGGAAAATGCTCACCTTCCTCATTAACTATTCGCTTTACATTCCTGTACAAACGGCCAATCACCTTATTTGACTGATATGTCACACTTGCATCCTTTTCCATAAAATCGGGATACACTTTTGGCCTCATGTGTGAAGGCAGACTGGCTGCCTTGCCTGTTTTCGGGTAGTCTACTGCCATAGCTGCAAGCTTGGCAAGCTCCAAACAATTCTCATCCAAGGCACCCAAAGGGCTACGATCTGCATGCACCACATGTGCATTGCAGATTACACCCAAACTGTCGTTCACCATGTGCTTGGCAAAAAACTCCACAACATCCTGCATACACACACACACAAGCTTATCAGAAGGGGACAAACTGCCATTCATCTCTCTAAAACCTTAACCTGATACATATTCCTACAACCTGATTGACAACATCCATGCATCATGTAAAAGCCGAAGAGTGTTCTTCCACTAGGGCAACAACAACCAAATGGTGGAATTCTGTGATATACATACACGGATGTTTGCTGGGCGAGTCAGGTTTCGGATCAGTTCTGCACTGTAGTCCATAGGAGTTGCACTGCTTCCACTTGGAGGTATAAGTCTTGGATCCCAACATGTGAAGTAGAGATCCCCATCAAGGTCACTTCCAGATGCCTCGTTCGGGTGAGGTCGCTCCCCAGTTTGGGGTACCACAAGACAGTCTATCATGTGGTGCAACTCAGGTACATCAATAGCATCTAATACCCGAATGTCACCAGGATGCATACAAGGGTTTTTGGTCATCACCACTTTCCCTTGGATTACCTGCGTTGATGGAGGATGCCCAACTTTGACAGATGACCCATCTCCAGGATGATGGCACCCGTAAGTAGCAGAAGGCTCTGACACTTTGATGAAGCACTGACCATATTGTAGCAACCCTGTTTCATCCAAACAACCCAGCAGCCACCGCCCTTGTGGCACAAAAATCCTTGTCTTGGACACAAGGTCTTGAAGTTGGCGAGCACGAATCGAGAGAAGCATGTTATACAAGTGTGGCTCTGCTGCTGGGTGGAAGCCAGCTTGAAGCATACTCACTGCTGTACTGTAGAGGTCACTTGTACATGTTGATGTCAGTACTTCCAATGCCATGGCTGGAAGGTTGAGAAACGCTTCCAACCGCTCCAACTGTGCAGTTTGTAATGCTTCAAACACAGAATCTTCTACTTCTAAAGTTGTCAATAGAATGACAATCTGTCGATTGAGATAGCAAGGCAGGAAACGTGACCAGCCCACAACTTCAAGCTCCAGATGTTGGGAGGTGAATTTTTTCATGCTGTCACGCAAACCCAACTTCCATTGAACATGCAGATCTCCACTCCATTGTGCCACCACTCCCTTGTAGCCTGCATATCGGATTTGATAGGCAGAAGGTGGGTTCTTCTCTAATTGCAGAGACTCTGCCACTTGCAATGCAAAATCGGGTGCAATTTTTCCAATCCCGTCAGAAAAGGTGTACCCATTTCGAATTATATCAGGAAGATCAATGACATGCTCCTTGGAAACTGTCAGGGTTGAGAATGTTGATGAGAAACACTGCCCCATACGGGCTGCATATTTGGCCACGTTAAACCTCGGAAAGCACCCCATCCATTCCCTCACTTTGTTTGTATTCCCTGCAAAAAACCACGCAGAGCCATCCCGCAGCTGGTTTGCTGAGAAGGCCAGGAAGGAATACCTCAGACCACATAGCTCAAACCCATGCTCCAGAATGCTCAAAACTCTATAATAGAGCTCAGTCCGGTTAAACCCATGGATTGTTGAAAGCTCTCGAGCAATGGGAGCAATAGGCACTGTCAATGCTGGTGAAGTCAACTGCTGCAGGTTATCGTCCATGAATGACACTCTCAAAAACCTTTCAGATATATGACCAAAGTGCCGCAGCACACGGTTTGACATCTCCACCTCAGGGGCAAGGCAGTAAGCCCTGGTGGGTGTAAAAACCAGCCTGCGAACAACCATATTAGCAGATCCTAAACTGCTTTCTCGGCTCACCTTACTGTTTCGCATCCATTCCATCACTTGCTGTAGCCTCTTAGCAGCATCAAACACAGGGTGGGTATATGAGAGGATATGGAGCAGCGCAAGCTCAGCTAGCTTGTGATCAGCCCTCAGCTCATTGTAAAATGCATCTGTCAAGCTGGTGACATTTAGTGTACCTCGGTGCACCAGCACATTGATTAGGAACATGATGCCAAAGCTCACTCCTGGCTGCTTAGGGACAAAGAAGAATTCACCTCTCACATTCTGGCTGCTGGTGGTTTCATGAGAGAGCTGTAGTGGTGGAAGGGGTATTTTGAATCCCAATCTGTGCTGCTTGAAAAATGCAAGCAGTTTCCGAAAAATGGATCCTTGCCTAGGTGAAACACTGATGCTGTAGGCAAAGCAGCGGCCGATGCTTTTTTCAGGGGTGAAATCTGTTGTCCGGATCCATGGATCATCATCATCAAGCAATGGGGATGACGTGCTACAGTAGACGTCGTCTCTTGCTGTCCTAAAAAAGATCAATGGAGGCATCCAAAGCTGCAAGAGCATCATCAGAGCTGGCTCTTTCTGTCGTGAACATTGCACCTCTTTCACAACCCGTAGATCCCGAAGCAGCAGCTCCAGCTTCATATCACATGGCACGTACTTGAGCTCAATCTTCTTCAGAAGACTGAACAGGAAGTACAATTTCCGTTCCTGCTTGTCAACACAAAATGTGCAACTGGAAGGAACTACCCAGCTACAAAGAAGCTCATGTGGGCCTGTGAGACAACCCACCTGCAGCTTCACCTCTGTCAACTCAATGATGTTTCCTGTTCCATTCAAAACAGTCCACAGATAGCAACACAAAGATGGTGAGCAACATCTGATTCTTCACCCCATCTGATTGATGCATCCACAAGATTCCCATACCTCGCCTGATCATAAAGCTGGCTTGACAACTAACTGCATCCCGGCAACCTAGAAAAATGCAACAACTTCTCACTCCAAAAAATGCCTCAAGAAAATCCCCATTTCAGGTTCCTTGAGAGCTGCCTGCAAGCACAACCACAAAATCTGCAAGAGCATCATCACTGGCAAAGAGTAAAAAAGAACTGTGCATACCTAGTGAAGTTTTAGATACCCCTCTCCCTGGATTGCTCATGCAGACTTTCAGAACTTGACCTTGGAATTCAAGCTGTCCATGCTCTCCCAAGCGGCAAGCTTCTTTGGCCACATTAGCAGATGCAAAATGCACAAAAGCATGAGTAGGCATGTCCAAGAAAGCTCGCTTCACTTTGCAACGATCCACAATCCCGACTTTCAACTCAAGATAATCAGCCAACTCCTTTGCCCTTGCATTCACTCTTAGGTTCCCCACTGTGATCTGTGCGGACTCCTCCATAACTCTTGAAGCAATCCAGAGAGAGCTTGAAGAAGCAAAACTTTGTCAAAGCTCAGTTGTCAAGAAAGTAAAATCATTTCCTAACAATCCTCCACAACCAACAAACAATAAACAAAAAACAAATCCAAAACTTAGTACTTTTGTCAACCTTCTTGAGCTCTCTATTTCTCACCTCTCAACTCCAAGAAAAATTCTCAGTTTTGCAAATGACCCATGATCAGAAATCACCATTGATCTCTGTTTCCTCACCTCTCGAATCAAAAAAATTCTCAGTTTTTGCACATGACCCATCATCAGAAATAGGTATCCATTGATCTCTATTTCTCACATCTCAGCTCAAAATCTTGCAAATGACCCATTATCAGAAAATACCCATTGATCTCTCTGTTTCTCACATCTCTCAACTCATAAAATTTTCTCAGTTTGCAGTTGACCAACCCATCATCAGAAAATACCCATAAACTCAAAATTCAACTCATCCTATCAATCAATCTGTAAATGTAAACTCCTCAAAACATCACAAAACACTCTTCTTTTGCAAACTGAGCTGAGTGCATAGTTCCAGTTCTCTGCTACTCAAAATCCATCATAGCAATCAAAACCAAGAGAGCTTCTTGGTTTGTGTATGACTACTCCACTTTCTTGTTTTAGTTCAAGCAATTATGTTTTTCTTCAGTAAAATTAGGTCTTCATTTTTCAAGTGTGAAGAAAAAAGGGACGTTTCTTTTGGTCCTGACAAGAAGATCTTGTTTTTGGTCACTGATTCTGTTTTGTGGCAAATGTAGGACATCACAATCTTTGGGCCTCCTTTCACCCCCTAACCCCTCTTTTCATTGGTATCCGTAAAGTAGTGAAATTTTATTAAATCTCAGTATGAAATGCTGAAACTCAGCACTTAATGCACAAGGTTCGAGAGGAATTATAGTAGCTGTACAGGTAGGAGAAGTGAAAATATATGTAGCAGCAGTGGAGTCGCTCATGAAAAAGAAAGAAAGACAGGAAACAATTGATGGTTTTCTGAGTTTCAAATGTATATTTTGCAGGTTTTTTTTTTTTTGGAATCTCACCCTCTTTATGACCACACTCAGGGTACTGGTGCTCTCTTTTCCTGACTTTGCTGATATCTCTATTATTAAGCCATATATTCTTTCTCTGAAGAAAAAAAAATTCGCCAAAAATTCAAGGAAATTTTTTTTTTTGGGGGGAGGGATTCTGCCACATTTGCACATAGTTTTTTTTGGTAGTTTTGAGGCAGCTTTTAGCCAGTTTTTTTTAAAATACAGTTTAGACAGTTTTTTACAACCGTTTTGCCAATTAATGCTAAATCTTTTTTTGGGTTGTGATTGCTAGCCTAGTGATGCTACCTACATCAGAAAAAATTGTGGGAAAAAAAAAATCCATTGGTTTTAGTACATGACATTGGCAAATGGTGGAAGAATTCTAGTTTACCCATCAAACAGTATTTATTTTAAACCCTAAATATTTATAAAAAGGATTAAATTCATCTTACATTGACCAGTTCAGACTCAGGCTGAAAAACTTAAATGACAAATTTAGAGGACATTAAACTAAATTTTGCACTAAATTTTGTGCTTCATCTACAGGGCTATGCACAACCCTTTTTTGAATCCAAATGCTCTTACATATGCTATAATATCAGTTGGGCACTCCTTTATATACTTCTTTAATCAACTCTAAGAGCATCCCCAGCAGTGCTCAGTATGTGACCCAGCAAAAATGTTTTTCACATCCAAGTTTAGTTATATACTTTTTTTGCAACCAAAAATCCATAAAACTTGAAACAGGGACAGCAAACAGATGGGGGACGACTAATAGCAAACCACCTGGACCAATCATTGTTATTATGGGCCAATCAGAAACACTGAGCAGCTGTCAAATCATATTTATTACACTCTTCTCTGCTGGTGCACACCGTTGCTGCGCCTTTTACTAGCCGCCAAGAACTGTGCAATTACGCTGAGTCAAAACTATTTTCCTGAGCCAAACCGGCATGTTTTGACTTTTCTTCATCCAATTTTACTGTGCAAGATCACATACTGAGCAAGTGAGCACCTCTGAAGATGCTCTAAGGGGGTAAAGTTAGAATAAAAATAATGGGGATGAAATTATTCCTGATTTTGTTTATATGTCAACCATATGAATTTAACGGATTTTTATTTTTTTTTTCCACTTGACATATATGATCTCATTGGCCATACGAAGGAATGGGGTTAAGGAATTCTGTAAGGCAAATGCCACCCAGGATATTAGACTCAGAGGAAAAAAAAAAAAGGGGTGAGGAACACAATTAAGAATAGAAATTCTACTTGGCCAATAACGCGATGCAGCCTACACTCAAGAGGTTCAATTTTCCTTTTCAGAAGAGGGGTGACTTTTTTTGGATTTTGATGTTCCCAATGTGTTCCCACCATGTTACCAATCCATTCCCTACATGTTACCCCAAGTTCTCAACTTGTTCCTCAAGATCTTCCCAATAGCATCAAACTTTATGCCATAGCCTTTGTGCAAAATTGAACTTCCATAACCTATAAAAAGGTGGGCCAATGAAAGCATTTCTATACTCCTATTTTAAGGGTGCAAACTTCAATTTGAAAGATAGTCTCCCAAAGTTTAAGAATTTTGGCTATGATGGACAATCAAAGTATGTCATTCAAAAACAAAACAAATCTTTGACATGCACGACACATCAAAGTAATAGAACAAACAATAAACAAAAGTAAAAGATTCCCAAAAAAGTTCTTCAGATGGAGAGAGGTAGAAGGCAATGTACCAATGTCCTAGAATATTGATAACCCAACAAAATCTTCTTCAAAACGACATTGAGCCATTCAAATCATAAGTGGGACCTCCACTCTCACCTACACCCATCCCAAAACATACTCATTCAACAAGTGAATGGTTTAGCAAGTTCACAACATCGTTGTCAAACACAATTGTAATATTATATTGTTGTGCTTGTTCAATTTGAAAACCTCCTAATCACCGGTATACTACCAAGAAATGATGTTGATCTTGATCATAAGGTTTGCAGAACTCATGTAAAAAGCATACCATATTGATTAACATCAACAAACCGTGTTAAACAATTGTTGTTGATCATTATCACAACAACCTCAAGCATTTCATGATGTAAAAAAAATTCACATTGTGAAAGTGGAAGAAATCAAGTGGAGAATTGGGCTTTTGCTTTGTGCTTGAAGATTGCAAGCAACGATTCAAGAAAACACAATCCAAAATACATGAAACGATGTCATGGAAAAAATATTAAAACGAAAAAATACCTAATAATTGCAAATGAACATGGGTTTGAAATTACATGAGACAAAGGATGAAAGAAAAAAGGATGAGCGCTCCAAAGCCTACGAGGAAACAATTCTGAAATTTGCAAATTGACATACACATAGGAATAGACCTTTCAACTAGAAAAGTCAAGAAATAAAAGAAATAAGGCGAGATTCAAAATAACATTGATCAATGAAAGGTGCTTACACTGTAATTAACTTCAAATTGGATTCATCCTATTTTTACTATTTTTTTTCTCAATTTCTAATCTTGAAAATATTTTCAAATTCTCCCCAAAACATAGCAAAATTAATCAAATTTACAATAAGAAAACAATATTCTTTAAAATTTTCCCAATTTTTTAGTCAAAGAGATGACAAAAAATATGTGGCTCATTGTGCAAGTGTCGTTTTAAATTATCAATTGTTTATATTTTAGTGTCACTTTAATGGAATGTGTGGATGTGTTTTGATTACAACATTAAAAAGAAAACCTAGACTACATGATGTATTAATATTGAACTTGTTTTATGTCATGTTGTATTCTACATCACATATAACATGTGTTAAATTAAAACATTATTATGATGAATTCATGTAGATATATTTGAATCGACCACATTGTTAATAAAGGTATAATGATTTATGTTAGTGATATTTGATATTACCACTTGTATGTTGTTTAACAATTACATGTTTATTGTTAGTATTATTATTTAGGTTCAAGATTTTTTGGATTAAATGAATATTTAGTCACGATGAATCCTAATGTCTATGATTTCAAGATTTTTTTGTCTCATGTGTGTCACAAGGTTTTTCTTTTCAATTTTGCTATATCAAAAATCTGGATAAAATTTCCCCAAAAACGAGAAAAATTAAAATTGAATTCACATTAGAAAAACTAACAAAATCTCTTTTTGTTGGAAAAACAACAAACATGTCCCAAAGGAACACTTACACTTCAAGATTCTACCTAAAATTGAATTTGGGTCTTGCAAGACAAAAAAATATCTCCACCTTTTAAATGTATAATCTTATTTAAACTAAAAAATAATGATTAATGCAACTTATTTCATTAATGTGAGAGGTTATTGTTAACTATTGATTTTTATAGGTTTTTATCTAATTTTTAAAAGTACCTACCTTACCCTTAGGTCAATTTTGTCACTAAATAATCTTCAAAATAGTGAAATGAAAGTTTGAAAAAATATGAAGTTGACATGTTGAAATTCATGATAAATATCAAAGGCTACACTCTAAATAATTTCATTACTTGTATCATAATATTATAATAGATGATGAGAAAATATATAATTTCAAATTTTAAAAACGAATTATTTTTTAAAATTATTATTATCCGTTTGTCAATGTGGAAATTGACCCTAGGCTACAATATTGGGTTCTTGCCTGTTGCATCTAACTAAGTACCACGTACCTAGCAATCAAAGCCATATACCTTTTTAATTGTATTATAACTACTCATATTGCATTATAACTAATCATCCAATTTATGAAGACCTTTTTCATCAGAATTCATGAAAATCATTCTAAGATTCCCACTACCCTATTAATTTGTATTCTTTTACAAATTTTTCCAAGATTCATTCCCTTATCATGAATCATTCAAAACTCAGCATGATAATCCATTACAACCTACAAACAAAATTTATAAGGCACCTTTAGTTTATTTCTTTACCTTGCATTACCCAACAATGATTAAAAATATAACTTTCACCACCCAAAATGGTGAACATCATGAACCTAAAGAAATATTTTCAAAGTATTCATTGCCACATAAATAAAATATTCTTGAAATATACTTTGCCATGTTGAGGTAATATTCAATGGCATGTGTAAATATTCTATCACATGGTGATATTTTGAGCATGGATGAAATTGGTAAGAAATGAAAACTTTGGAACATTGGAAATGGATGAAAGTTGTAAACAAAGCTAACATTTGTTTAAGGACTTTGTTGGATTTTTTATGTTAGATTGTGCTTCAAGTTTCACATCAAGAACATCATCTTGCATATCAAATTGTTCAACTAATAATCTTATTTTGGATGTAGTTTTTCATAGTTCACATTCATCCAAGTATTTGAATAAACAAATTCATTTCGAACAAAAGAAAATGAAAAAAATTCAATACTTGACAATTGTGTATATTTAATGTAGATTTTCCATATTCATATACAACAAGTAGTTTTTCATTTTGGATTATATTTGAAGTTTTAGATAGTATGAACTTATTTGTATATAATGTTTATAATGTCAAATATTTTATTTTTGATGTTTTTTTCTCAAATTTCAACAACATAAATGACATGCGCTTTCTTGCATTCCACATTCATGAGGAAAACCAAATGATAGAACACGAGACAAATGTGTATAGGTATATAATGTATTGTCCATCTACACACATTGCAAGTTTACAATTTTGAAATATACTTCACTCTCTACACATGACAAGAGTGACTTGCTTAACATGACTTGCTATTCATTGAAATTTGTTTCAACTCCAAGTCAAATGATGAATGAATTCTTCCATTTGCCCATAATATATTACATGTTGTAGAATGTAATAGATGTGCTTATAATGCACCCACTTTTCCGACTAGCCCAATGAACTTGTCATCACTATGATAAAATCCATGCACATGCAAGTTGGGGAATTTCTAATTATCACTTCATATTCTTTTGTGTGTTAGGGTACACCATAGGTGATGTTGTTTATGAATTCATACCCTAGTGGAAGAACCTATGTGGGTGACAAACTAATTGTTGGGTGTCTTCATGTTAAGGTGTTTCACCCAAAAAACAAATTAGGACTTTTTAAAGTCTTATTGAACTTTGGGGCTTATAATTAAAGTTATATAATGATTTAAAAAAAAAATAGTATAGCTATAACAAAAAAAAATTGACTAAATAAGTTCCAACCAAAAAAATCATGTAAATTGCAAAAATTGGAATTTTTATGGAATTTTTTTTGGCTGCAACAAAAGTCCTTTTATTTACAAAGGATTCCAACTTTCGATTTATAAAATGTAACAATACAAAATTTATCAACTATTAACCATTGGTATGTATTTAAATGACTTAATATTTTATTTCGGTCATATGTTGATAATTGATCAACAATCTAGAACTACTTTGGTTGCTATGTGTAGTAAAACTACATTTGTGGCATCCTAAATGTTATTCCTTAACATGACAACACCATGCTTACAAAACACAACTAGTTTCTTCTAGTGTTGTTACTTCATCTTGAGTGAAATTTGTCCTTTTTTGCAAAGGCCATACTGCAAGCACAAGGGGCCTATCAATTACATTTCCTTCCCATGCTTCCCACGCAATGGTTTCAATTTTCATGACAAAACTAGAACTTATGAAGCTCACAAAAGGCACTTTTAAAGCAAGATTGTTTTGACCATCATATCATGGAGCATGAATGCCAATTTTTGTTGATACACTTTTGGCCATGTAATAATGTTTGTTGTTCTTTTGCAATGCAAAAAAATAAATATTGAACTTGAGAGGACATCGTTCAATATGCCAAACACCATGATCACAAACAAGTTCACACATTTCCCCAACATTATGTGTGAGTATAAGAATGTCACATCTTGCATTAGTAATGGATTAACCATCATGCACATTTGATCCATTGTTGCTTTGAATAAAAGTGTTGCCAATTCATGAACAAGAAAAATTAACATGGTCGTGCCTATGTGATTCCCCCTTTGACCCTAAGGGAAGATTTACACATCATTTATGGGATCCAAATATTGTCTTACCTTTTGAACATGGTGACCTTGATGTATAGGAGGAGCCCAAGGTGTATTTTTCAATAGTTACTACCATTTGCAACAAGTTGCTAGATTAATTAACTCAATACAAAGTTCATTCCGATTTAACCCTTGTTTTAATTGACTAGACCTTTAAAGTACTCCCTATACAATGAACTCTACTTGAAAGCTCACACATAATCATGAAAAAAAACAATGTATAAACATGCATCTCCTTTCCCATATTTATAGATCCAATTGTTATGGACTATCTCTAACATATTATAAGTTGGCATATTTGCAAGTTATTTTAATGTGAACTTCTATAAACATGTTGAAGAAATAACATAACATTAAGAAATTGCATGACATGTGAGTTATGCACAATCAAATTGACAAAACGTTGGGGGGAGATTTTACATGTAACATGCATCCTCCCCATTGTCTAACACAAAAGTCCTAGAAGTTCAATTAGTTATTGAACTTGTGAATTACACTTTCATTAACAACCCAAAAGGAATACCACCAACACCAAATTGCAGCATATCAAACATTGACATCTTCCAAAGATTTGTGGCATTTTTACATTCATAACACAATGTATTCTGTTAGTTTTGGAACTATAGTGTAATCAACTATTTGATATGCATGTTAAACAATTGAGTCCAATGAAAGAAATGAATTTGTTGTTAATTAACCATGTTCACATTGGGAATTATAGACCCATAAGTAATTCTAATGGCATTCCAATTTGCATATGCAGTATTTGCCATGAACCCTTTGAAGTTGGTTTTAATGATATAATTGTTTGAACATCATTTTATTAAATTTTGTTCATAAAACACATTCAACTTCCATGGATTTTGATTCCATGTCATAGATAGTAATGGTCATGACTTTATAATAAATTGAATCATAAATGTGACACACCATGGTGGTCCATCCTATTACATGTTTGACATGATAAAAAATGATCCATGCATTTTTCAAATCACCACAAGGTTTCATCCACCTAACCAGACCCACATTATTGCCATAGTTGTTAAGGAACATTTTTTAAATGAACATTTTAAAACTTGGAATTTGTCCTAAAAAACAAATCATAAATGTCTAGTCATAATTGTCATGGGCATGAACACAACCAAATGTACAAGATTTCATAAACCAAAATGAGACCAAAAATATGCCTATTTCCAAATCTAAAATGTGAAACAAAACAAATAAAAACAAAGACATGACACATGCAAAACAAGAATCCAATGATATTTTATTGCAAAAAAGAAATAAAAACATGACAAGGCTATGACAAGAGAATGCGCCCAAAACTAGTGTTGAATAAACTAAAAGTAATTGAGAATTCTACCTTTATTTATACCTATTCAACACTTGGCTCAAGGAATTTTTCTAAAAAAACTTCCAACCTACATGTGGCCCATGTGCGCCCATGTGTACCCATATGTGAACTATGAATTAATTAAAAGTGCACTAAAAATGAATTAAAATTCAATTAAAAATGAATCAAGAATTAACTAAAAATGAATTAGAAATGAATTAGAAATGAATTAAAAGTGAATTAAAAGTGAATTAGGACTTAATTAAAAGTGAATTAAAAATTAATTAGGAGTGAACTAAAAATTAATTAGAAATGAATTAAGACTTAACTAAAAGTGAATTAAAAGTGAAGTGAAAATGAACCAAAAGTTAACTAAAAATGAATTGAAACTAAATTAAGAGTTAAGTACAAATTCATTGCAAATCATGAACATTCAAAATGAATGAATTCCATGACATTGACATTTGTGATAGTAATGACTTATAAACTTCAATAAAAATATGTTGTCAATATAACCTCTATTGCTGGGTGGTTTGTTAAATGATGTTATGAACTTACAAATGTTAAGAGAGTTCAAGGGCATGAACTTGTCCGTCTCCTTGTTAAGTTGTTCATCTTTCTAAAGTTCCATTGGGTTGTCACCATCCTCATTGAATAGGTTTTGGGACAATGACTTACTTGCAAATGAAACAATTGCAAAGTTTTTTTTTCCACTAGGTGTACGAAAAACCTCCCCTTCAATCAAGACATCATCTCTTTATAGCCTCCTTACACATGCCATCTCAAACATGATTAACATGATTGTTAAATTGAATTGCTACTTTTGAAAAGATGTCCAATTTGTGTATAACATAATAAATGCAACATTTTCAAATCTACATGTTAGAAAACATAACACCACAAAATTTGTAACCAATTGTGCAAGCAAGAGGACCCAAAATATAATGATCCACAATGGGAAGTTGAATCAAGTTGGCACCCCAAACAGATTCATTGTGAGCACTAGATTCAACAAACTCATCGTAACAATCATTTAAACAACATACGTGACCCAAACATTTGCTATTTCGAAAACTCAATCGAAAATCATATTTAATGTTGGTTGTCTTCACCTTACACTAAGTGTGCCCAATGTACTTCCTATTTATTCCTTACAGTCGACTTGAATGCCATATTAGTGAATGCAAGCTAGGAACTCAAACATAATGTCACTATTAAAATTGTGCATGTTGATAGTGTTGTTGTTCAAAGTCCTCAACTTGTTTGATACATTTAGGGTGAGAAACATTCGCTTTGAGATAGTCAACAACACTAAGCAAGCCAATCAAGCATTTTGGGAGCCATCAATGTTGTTCAAGGCTAAACAACACATCAATTTGGATGGGTGCATCCAAAATCTACAGATGCCCATCCATTAGCTTGGGCCAATAAAAAAACTTACACACAAATAGACACATTTTGGTCACTATTATGATTGTATGATCATCACCGGAAGATTATGTCATATAATGTGGTTAACTAACCTGACATAATCTGCCACTCCAGAACCTTAATGTCATTGAAAATGGCCTTTCTTTGTGCTGCACATTATTATTATGTTGGGTGCATCACCTATCTTGCCGTAACAAGGCTTGCCTGGTGCATTACCCAACATAATGTGGCCAAGGCTTTGGACCATTCCAGATGACATTTTGTGCAAAGAACTCTTGAGCTTTCTGACTGGCAATTAGATTGCGGCAAATGAGTTGATGCTGGAGCTGAAATCTGTGTGGAAAGGGTTAACTATGGTTTGCTATCTCATCAAATTCTCTAAAGAATTATTACAGTATAAATATAGCCTCCTATCAGAAGTTTGCACATCAAGTGCTCGTGCCGGAGTGGTTATCGGGCATGACTAGAAATCATGTGGGCTTTGCCCGCGCAGGTTCGAATCCTGCCGAGCACGCAAAAATTTTAAATCTTTTTTTCTTTTTGGCTCAACAGGAGCCTATTGTCTGTCTACATATGGCGATTTCAGAAAAAATAATTCCTTGAAATATGGTGACTTTGGCGCATATTTCTCACATAAATCCTTTTTTTTTTTTTTGGTTAAATCGAGCAACCATATTGGACTACTTTTGATGCTTTTTTTGGGGGGTGGGTGGGCGGCGATTTTGTTTTTTAACCAAAGTGGTGATCCACCAAGAATTTTTTTTTTTAAAAAAAGGGAAATTTGGCTATATACTAGATATGATTATTTTTTAAAAGGTATTTTTATATTATTGGCTACCTTCTACAACTTATCATAGAAGTCTAGTGATTATTAGGTTTTAAGTAAGATTGGCAAATTTGGCAAATTTGGGTCATTTTTTCAATGAAAATTTTCTTTTACAGGTTGAAATCATATTTTTCAAGTCAAAATTTGGCAAAATTTTGCCAATAAAAAAAAAGAGAAGTCATTGTAAGTTTTGGTGTTTATGTAAACGCTTTTGATGCATGCATCAATAGAAAGGAGATGGAGACATGGGTGTGGTGAATTTGAATATGGGAGATGATGATTCATGTGAAGTAACAACATACCATGTCAAATTCAAAGCTTCCCAAATGTATATGGGTCCACAATAGTTTTATGTGGGCACTTGCGATTTTTTACTTTGCATTACCTAAACCCTAATCGAAAGCAAATCTACCTAAACCCTAATTGAAAGCAAATCTACCATTCTAGCACACAAGTCACACAATCTCCATATCTATGGATTCAATCTAGTGTTGGTTAGTTCTAAATTTGCATTGCTCATGGTCTAGGAGTATAGGTTTTACAATTGGAATTTTACACTAGAACTCAAAATTTAGAATTATTAGAGCCTTGTTGTGAAGAAGTCGGGGTGTTAAACATCCCCCTATGAAATTTGTGAAGACATATTATTTATGTACTTTACAAACTATGTTTCATTACATGAGCCAAGTAATACACAATGAAAAAAAGAACACCTTCAAACCCTAATATATACACAATTAATTTACATGGCAATTATATGAACTAAAACAATGTAGTAGACAATGAAATCAATGAAAGGGGGGGGCTCTTTAAAAGGGCTTTCTTTCTATATGAATTCATCCACCCTTTACTTAGAGTGGTTAAATTAATTATGGTGCATTCACACTTGATGTTAAGTCAGTGTTAAATGAAAATCTAGGTGGCATCCTAGGTGGCACCCAATGTTAAATAGGCCATAGCTCAATGTTAAGTGAATTTTAACTTAACATCAAATTTTCATGACAACTAGGTTTAAGTGCTAAATGGCTAGCATTTAACACCAAGTGTGAATGCACCTTACCATGAAATTTTTATGTTAAGCTAACATTCACTTGACATTGAGCTACGGCCCATTTAACATTGGGTGCCACCTAGGATGCCACCTAGATTTTCATATAACACTGACTTAACATTAAGTGTGAATGCACCATAAGATCTGGAACCTTAGATGGGAAACTTCCAAGGAAGATTTGTCATCCCCTCTTTGGATGGGGAACTTCCTAAGAAATTTTCTTTTGGAAGATGAGGAAAGGCTTTGTTGTTGTGGTGAAAAAATGATGATGAAAGTCCCTGGTCAATGATTATGTTTCACTCATTCATCCATGATGAAGAAAGCCCCATCAGCAGCAGCACCATCATCATAGATGGGAATCATCCAAGGAAGATTTATCATCCCACTGGATGGAGAATTTCCAAAGAAATTTTCCTTTTAGCAGGAGGAAAGGTTTTGTCATGGATGTTGAAAAAGAAGAAGGGAAATGATGATGATAGATGATGATGATAGATGATGATGATGATGGTGATGATGATGATAGATGATAGATGATGATGATGATGAGAGAGTCCTTGGCCAAGTAAGTTTCATTCATTCATTCATCCATGATGAGGAAAGCCCATCAGCATCATCACAATAGATGGGAATCATCCAAGGAAGGTTTGTCATCCCCTTGGATTGGAAACTTCCAAAGAACGTCTCTTTGTCGGCCGTATGAAAAGGAAGGAAGGAAGGAAGGGAGGGAGGAGATGATGAAAGTCCTGGGCCAATTAGGTTTCATCCATTCCCTCATTCATCCATGATGAGGAAAGCCCATGTTCATAATCTTCTTCATCTCTTGACCTCCTTCGTCTCTCTCCATGCTGCTCTTCTTCTTCTTCTTCCTCTTCTTCGTTTGCTGTTTTTGCAGCTACAGAAAATCACCATCTCCTCTCCCTCTTTTTTCTCCTTGGGTGGGGGAGATATCTTCTTCTGTTCGAGCAGAAGAGCTTTGTCATCTGTTTCTGCTGGGTGGTGGTTGTCTCCCCATCTCTGCAAGCTTCTTCTTTTCTACTTGTGAGATTAAATTTTTTTTTTGGGGGGGTTACTTCCCAAAATCAACCAAACCACTCTTTTCGGTAGCATCCTCATCCTCCTCATCATCATCATCAAATTTTTGCTAGTATTTTCTGCCAGTTTCTTGAGGTAGGAGTCTTACTATCGCCAATTTTCTCTTGCAGTTGATCTTGTTTTTTTGAGTTCTGGAAGCTTCATAAGGGGGTGCTGCTGCTCTCGTACCCAATTTTTTCTTTGCAGTGAGGATTTGTTTTTTTAAGGGTTTGGAAGTTTATACCCTTTTGTGGGGTTTCGCTGGATTTGTATATGTGGGTGTTGTTGTGTGAGAACTCCCCCTTTTTTTTCCTTTCTTTTTGGGCCCCCTACAAAGGAAGTGAGCTTTGTTGTGAACCCTGAAACCATTCATTTGTTGGTCCTTTGAGAATGCATTTGTTGATGATACCTTTGCTGCAGGCACAATTTTTTTCCTAGATCTAATCGACGTGCCACTGCTTCCTTGAAGAAGAAGAAGGAGAAGAAGAAGAGGACAAGAGAGGAGTTAGCAGATCAACGAAAGATATAAAAAAACGAGTTTGGACAGTGTGGTCTTTCCCAAGATGGTGGCAGGAATGGATGTGGACGATGAACCAGCAAGAGTTCACAGAAAAAGGCACACAAGGCCAGTGACCACAGGAGGAGGAAGAACAGTAGGCAAGGATCATAATTCACAGATCTGTAGGTATTGGCAAGAAGGGAGGTGTTTGAAGGGAGAGGACTGCCAGTGGCTGCATCCTGGAAGTGTGGGCACCACTGGAAGAGTAGCTTCTCTGGGGAATAATGGGAGGAGAACAACAAGCAATTTGATTGACGGCAACAGAAGCTATAACCGAGCGGGTTGGGATCTGTTGGTGGAGGAGGAGGGGGAGGATTTTCGACTGGAAATAATCAAGGGAGACCCAGGAATGTGTCAGCAAGTTGGGGACGCCCACGAAATGTTAGTAGCAGACCAGGACAGAGAGTTAGGGTTTACAGTGAAGGCGGTGGTGGTGATGGAGGGACACACCAGGGCACAAAGGGGAAGCCCTGCAAGTTTTGGCTCAAGGGGAATTGTAACCGGGGTGAAGATTGCATGTATTTGCATGCACATACCACTGCACCGGATATTGAGATGATGACACAGCTCATTGGCCATGAGAAGGTAGCATTTTGTCTTCAGGCGAGACATTGTTGTTTTATACCCTAATTTTGCATTTGCAGGTAGTATGTAGTAACCCTAATCAAGTGGCTGATGCTGAGGCTTTCTTGGTCAGGTTTTTGGATTGCCTTTGAATGTGTTGTGAATGCACTTTTGCAGGCAATTAGGGCAATAGAGATGCCACAAGGAGCTTCACAGCTTTACACAGGTAGCCAAGATGAATCAGTTCGTGTATGGGACTGCACAACTGGCCAGGCAAGCCACTTCTCTCTTGTTAACAAACCAATCTGTGTGGATTGAAGGCTTTTCCAGATCCACTGGTAATCCAGAAACTAGGGTTTTTTTCTGGTGGAGCAATGAAGTAACTCTGGCTGTAGTGCTTCCCAGGAGCTCTTAGACTTCATGCATCAAACTTTGTAGGTTTGAGCAGCTGAGGATTTTCACTTTTGTCAAATTAGTTTGGAGAGTGGTCTTATGATGTGACTGGAAATCTTGCACTGCATTACAGTGGGCAATCCAGAAGGGCATATGTTTGTGGATTTCAGGCCTAAGAGTTTGTCTGTGCGCTTTTTGCAGCTATAGACATACACGCTGTGGCGCCTTATAACCAGGTGGTTAGTTGCTGCTTGTTGTCATTTTGTTGGCGATGACATTGATCTCTATTTTAACTGTCGTGAGAAAAGGGTTTGACAGCTTGATGGTTATAACATATTCCCCAATTCTCTTGTGTGCCTTCAGTGTGCAAGTGTGGTACAAATGGGAGGTGATGTTGGTGCCTTGCTGAGTGCACCAGGATGGCTTTTCATAGGTCTGCCCCATGAGGTTCAGGTGATAGTCGTTTTTCCTTCAAATTGTATTGATATTCCATGAGAAGATGTTTTACAACCAAAATGTCCTTGGTTCTGTTTCTCTCAGGATTTGCATGATGGACTGTTGAAATTATCCTCACTGCTGCTTTTAGTGTTTCAACATGATCAGGGAAGCTCAGGAAACTGTGTACTGTCAGTGCTTTTTGTTTCTTATTTTGGGTTCTGTGGCTGCAGACATGGAACATGCAGACATCAGCTCAACAGAGCTTGAGTGGGCCAAAGGGCCAAGTTCATGCCCTGGCTGTCAGTGAAGATGGTCTGCTTTTTGCAGGAACCCAGGTATTTAGTCCTTTGTAATCAAACCACCTTGCAGTTTTTTTTTTGTTTTTTGTTCTCTCTGCTCTTCAGAGTTGGGTTTTCCTCCCTCCTATTTGCTTTTATGTTGTCAGATCTGAAACCTTGTTATTGGGTCTTCTCTCAATCCTATTCAGCTTGTCTTCAATAATAAGTATGGGGAAGTTCTCAGTACTCATGGAGATAGTATTTCCATTTAGTCCTTGGTAACAAATCTAAGCATTGCTTGGTCTACAACTGGGGATATTTATTGCATCTGGAATCTACAGCTCAAAACAGTTGATCTCGGGTAACTCCTGGAAAATGGATGAAATTTCATGTGTCTTTGATTCTTGTTTTGCTCAGGATGGAACTATATTGGAGTGGAAGTTCAATCCCATTACCAACTTTTTTGAGCCAGCAGCATCCTTGTCAGGCCATAGTGGCCCTGTTATCACGCTTCTATTTATTGGCAACCACCTCTACTCGGGTTCTACGGATAAATCAATCCGGGTTTGTAGCACTCACACCCTCAACTTCAGAGTCAATGCATGTGTCTGATTGTGTTGTCCTATTGTTGCAAGAAGGCTGGCATTATTAGTGTCATATTTTTTCACTTCACTATTTGGAAATAGTATTCTGGGTATTTTGAAGCAGACAGAAGAAGGGGCTCATGTTCTCCTCAACAATCTGTGGACAATCTAAAGATTCTGGGATTGCATTCTCTAAATTGACTTATATCTGTGAATGGCAGATTTGGGATATAGGAAGTGGCCAGTGCTTACAAACTCTAGAGGGTCACTCAGATGTTGTGATGGACCTTCTCTGCTGGGAACAATTCCTGCTATCTTGCTCTCTTGATGGCACTATCAGGGTAAGTCCATAGACACTTCACTCAGTTCCTCATCTGCTTCACAAAAATGTTGATATGGTATTCAAAGTTTATCCCGTGTTTTGTTGTTGTTCTGGCTTTGATTTGACATCAAACTTCACCTTAAATTACAGGTGTGGGCAGTAAATGCAGCTGGTCAATTGGACACAACTTTCACACATCCTGAAGATGAAGGACAAGCAGAACCTCGCAATGTAAGCTTCTTGTGCCATCAAGTCTTTCAATGGTTGGAACCCATGAACAGTCTTTCGTTCTTCTTGTCTCAATGAAAATCTTGGAATGAGATTGAGGCCAAGGCAACTTTTTAAAAAATTTGTGTGCTGCAATTTTGTGATGACTAAACCTTTTGAGTACCTATTGCAGGGTGCACTAAAAATGTGCGGGTGCAATGATGGAGCAGGCAAACCTGTACTGCTGGTTTCATACAATGACAACATTGTTCGCCTCTATGACCTCCCCACGTATGGATGTTTCACCACAATAACTCGAAACCTGTCCTCAAAATCTAAGGGAATTCTTGAAGAATGTTGCTCCTTGTTTACAGACAGTAGAGAGCAGTCTGTGTTGTTCATAGCAGTTAGTTGTATTCAACTTCACATTAACCATTCCACATTTTTTGCTTCCAGATTTTCAGAAAGAGGGCAGCTCTTTTCAAGGGAGGAAGTAAGAGCTTTGCAAGTGGGACCAGGTGGTCTATTGTTTTCTGGAGACAGTCGAGGAACAGTCAAGGTCTGGCGATGGACTGGAGTTCAGTTGGCAGCAGGTGGAGGCTAATGAGCAACACAAGAATCAAAGACCAACCCTACCCTCCATGGATGCCCTCAGAAGGCACACAATTGCATTCATGGGGAGGCATGCAGAAATGCTTCCCTAATCCCCATTATGGAATGAGTGATCTGTGTGGGCTCCAAGAAGATGCACGCTCAAGGTTGATAATATCAGATCACTGAAGTTTTTGGTCACAGAAATGACTTGTCAGCTGCTGAGCATATTGAGCCATTACCATTGATGCTGTGAAACATTTTGGTTCTCTGGAGGAAAACCAGTTTGTTGCAAAAAACTGCATGCACGTGTGCACCTTAGAAATAAATTGCTAGAGGATGGCCATAGGTATGTGGCTAAAGAGTTACCATGACCATGGACAGCAGGTCTCTCAATTTAAGAGATTCAAGTTGGGAAATAATTTGTTGCAGTTTTTTGCAATTGAAGTTGCTTCTGTCATAAAATTAGTGATCAGAAACACCGGCATTCTTGATAGTGAGAAATTTCAATAAAAACATTACTAAGCAAATCATTGAAGAAAGATCATGCAGCATGGATACCTACAGTTTTATACTAAAGTATTTATTTATTTCAGAGCAAGAGGTCCATGAATCTCAAATTGAATGTTTATTACCATGGGAGCTTGGACACTAATTGTATTATTTGTTAAATTTTCAATATGACATGTTCTAAATCCATAATACTGGACACTTGGACAGGAGTTCAATTCTTAGAAGATTTTGGAAATATCACTAAAAAGCTTTTGAGAATTTTAGTATTCCCAAACTTGAGAGTAAATCCAGAAACACAATAAATTGTCATGCACATTCAATGATTAACCTGCTTTAATGATTGGGGTATTTGGGGTAAAAACAGGGAAAAGCCCCAGAACCCTCCTGTGCAGGGCACACTAATCAAGCCCGTCTGTGAAATGGCCTCCAGTGAAAAGTGTCCAAAACCATAAATTGTACATTGCAGTTGGTCAAGCAATGTGTACTGTACAAGCCTATAAAGGGTATCTGCACTCTCTACAGCCAAGCCATCTCTGCACTCTCTACCCTGTCCATCCTAAGCTTTTGTGCATGTCTGCCATTTTACAGTGAAGGATCGGCTTTGCTGCTGAGACACTCAAGGATGCGCAATTTCACCATTAACCCAACTCACAAGAACCAAAGCACAGTGCTTCCAGATTTGGAATGGAAGATGGAATCTGTCATTCATCGACTATTTCGTGCATGTGTTCCTCTACTAGTTGCTGAACTGCTGCCCGTGTTCCTGTTTTGGGCAATCCAGATCCACACAATGAAGAGACATTTAGAGATCACAATGTACCATCACCAAATTGTCATCAGAACAATATAATAAAATTCATCCTGTCAAGAAGAAAATCAAGGAAACCTTCAGAACATCATTGGCAAGCAGACAAGACTCTTCTAACAATAATGTAGACTGCTGACTCTATCTATGCACCCCTCTGTAGATACCTGTTCAGGCATCCCTATACTGTTCAGAAAAATGGATAATGCAACAATGAACATTACAAACCTGGAGGAGTGGTAGGAGTGTCCATGTCAAGCCCATCAGCTGAAAATTCACCACCATCCCCAAATGATGTCCCAAAAAGGTCTGTGTGGACAAGATGGCTTGCTTCATTCATGTCTGGTGGTAGCTCAGTCCCTTCATGGGTTTCTAGAGTTTGTTCAGATTCATGCTGTTGTTCCTTCACCATACAGAAGCCCTGCATCTGTCAGTCTTATTGCACAATGAATATCTCAAAGTTCTACAAGATAAATAGCATAAAAAGTCAAACTTCGAGATTACCTCTCATATGGTCAATAGGTCCTGAAGCTCATTGAGTAGCAAGTGAGTGATGACAGTGGGTAGCCAATGCTTTTAGAGATGTGAATCCTACATCAACAAAAATCAGAAACTTGATGTACAACAGGCATAGGAAGGCAGGACAAAAAATGATTACCAGAGGTGGCATTGGAGGCTGGACAGTAGCAGCAGCCGCCAAAGCTGCAGCTTCAGCAGCAGCTCGTTTTACTTGGAGTTTTGCAAGACGAGCCACCTTCCTCTCTTGCCTGCGCTGCTCCAGCATCTTTGCCGTAGCTGCCTCCTCAGCTGCCTTCTTCCTGTGCATTATTTCTTCACATCAAATTTCCCTGCTACAAGACTAACTGCACTAGGCCTCCTGTTGGTGGTTTTGAAGCAAAATTCGCATTGCTGGAAAGCTAACCTGCTGACGTAGTTATGTGCAGCATGAGCAAAGCCAGGCTTGTAGGAAAAGAGGAGGCCCCGCAAAGGTTTGTTATCAATGTAGGCTTCAAGAGTGAAGCCAAAGTGGAACACATCATTGATCTTGGCCTCAAAGATACGATCAGCAGCTGGCACTACATCATATGGTCCATACATGCTTGGACCTGTGGTAAATTCCATATTTTAGACATTAAAAAAATGTCCTGCAATCAATGAGGCAATGTAACCAAGCGACAGAGAAAAAAAGAAGATCTCTCTCAGCAACAGAAGTTCAGCCAGTAACATGGGTGTTTCAACAGTCTCCATCTTTTTGACAATTAAAGTAACAAAACTACATGTTTCATGTGTGGTGTTAGGTTGCCATGAATCCCACATACGCAGGAAAGTTAACCAAGAGAAAAATAATTCATGATTCCTGCAAAATCTAAAAACTTAAACATAGACTGGTCGGTGCGGATTGGCCACACAATTTCTTTGAAAATATTCTCAGCTCCTCCCCTCAAAATCATTTTTATTGTGGAACTTGCTGGTCTAGAGCAGGAACTTCTGCAGACTAATCCAAAACAGATGAGAAGGCAACATACCACCTGAACCTGGAAGGGCAGGGCTGTAATCATCAACTGCGCCTGTCAATTCACCTTGCCGCTTCCTCTTCAACTCCTTCCGAAGAGACAGCTTCTCTAGTTTAGGTTGAAGCTCAAGTTGTTCAATCTTCATGTCTGTTCCAGCTTACTATCTAGTGTGAGACCAGTGTTTTCAACCTATACACAACAATGCACTTCAATGAACCATAACTTGGCAGCAGAATTAGTTGCATTATGATCAGAACTCATAGTACCTGTCTCAAGATAGTACATATCATCAAGTGCCTCCAAAGTCTCATTGCAACCACCAATGAAGAAAAGGATGCCCTTCTTGTCATCAACAACATCCCCTGCCAGAGAGAATCGCTGAGAAGGTCCTTCCCCAGTGGTTGTAGCTTTCATCCAGGCACCAGTTTCTGCAGAAGACCCATCAATGTTAGAAATTCCTCTCGCTTCTCAAAAAAGTGAGAGAATTTGGGTCACAGCTTCCAAGACCCTAACTTTGAAGCTTCTCAAGACACGAATGGAGTAATGATGCAAACTGTTAGATGCTGAGACAGCCAATTCAAGGGACCAGACACTTGTTTCAGGCCCAATAGATGGCAGCCTTTGGTTGTTGAATTTGATTCAGTAGCTTGTTACTCTGCCAGCTTCTACTTCATGACACAGGCTCTGCTGGGATCACCGAAAAAGTGCAAAGTGAATCTAACCAGATGTAATCAGCCTCTTTGACATAACCATAGTTAACCTTATCTTTATTAACAAATGTGAAGAAGAAGCATCAGATCAAAGTATTTACATCCCAAAACCTTGAAAAATACAACATAAATCAAAAACTGCTTACCAACATTGAGGACATGAAGATCATCAAAGATTTTGCGATCATCAGTGAATCCCCCAAACACAAATAAGTGTTGTCGAAGTGCAACTGTGGTGTGGCCAGCTCGTGGAGCCATCTTCTGTCCACTTGTCCTCAGCTCTTTCCAGGTAAGAGTGCCTGAGAAAAACTCAAATTTAGGAGCCACACACAATCAAATAGATTTTCTTCCTCATGGTTTCCTTGACATGCACTTGGATTCTGCCTTTGATCCTCAAAAACCTAGAAACCTTACAAAGGCTATAAGTATGGAAAGTGACTGAGAATACATCTTAGACATGAGAAAAGATCCAGGGTACAGACTTGTGCATGCCTGCTTGTGCATGCCTGTGGCACCTAGAAATGTTTGACACCCTTAATGAATACATGTACATAAAACTTTATGAGCATTGCCCTTGTATATATGCATATGAACACTTCTATCTTAGACGCTCTGAAGAAAAACTTGTGTGAAAGGGGGATCATAATTCTCTTACCAGCATCCAGAACATAGGCATCAGCAAGGAAGGAGTTGGACCCATCTTCACCTCCCAGTACGAAAAGTCTGTTGTTCCAAGAAGACATAGAGTGGCTGTCTCTTGGGGACGGCAGTGTGCCACTAGTTGCTGCCTTTGCCCATGTAAATGTCTCTGACAACGGAAAGAAAACCATTATCATGATGGGGCATATTGAAATAGACAGACTAGATCAATAAAGACCATCTGGCTCCAAAATATTGAGACAAGTTACCCCAACACTGGGTTGCTTGTGCTTCTTACTTCACAGCAGGAAAGACATGGCCAAGATGTATTCTATTTCCACATCTGCAAAATTTATTGTAATAGGCGTGCCAGCATCAAAACAAGCTGACCAAAGATAGGGTCCTGATTGGTAGGGTTTAGCATATCCAGTCCAGAAATCTGAGAGGCACATCCTGAGAATGACCCTAATTTCCAATTTAATACATAGATTGCCTCTCCATCTTAGAACTCTTCATCCACTCCTAGATAATGACCGCAAAACAATTGCATAAAGACTCCATTCCAGAGTGATGTAGAACATCCTTTTCCACATATGAGCTCACTTACCTATATGTCTACCCTTTTCTAGAGAGTCAATTGCTGCAAGAATATCTACTTATCATCATTAATTTCCCTTCCATTTTGAGATTTTGCTCAAAATCCACCCTACACATGCAAGAGAGTTTGCCTCTCTTGTAAAGGATGGCCATCTGTGGAGGCCATGACAGTTCTAATTTCACAACTGTTTATCATGATTGTGAAGACACTTCAGACCCTTGATTTCAGCTGAAATCACCAAGAGCAGGCAACTACAGCATTACATCCCACCTATGAAAATGCATTGTGGAGTCACAGAACTCTTGAATTAATACACTCTTCTCAATCACAAGTGTGAGCGCCCCCCCCCCCCCCCCCCCCCCCCCTTTTCTAAAATCTTTATATTTTTCTTTGAAATACCCACTTTTTTTCAAAAAAAAAAAAGGCCACCTGTTTTAAGAATGTATATGATGATGTTATAGTCTTC
>Ga0116227_10003640_pt1 | contig 34139 bp, 29 predicted proteins | sample S1TSphgellanicum_FD_89693 | JGI IMG/M metagenome (GOLD analysis project Ga0116227, IMG submission 89693) | Host-associated microbial communities from peat moss isolated from Minnesota, USA - S1T2_Fb - Sphagnum magellanicum MG | ecosystem: Host-associated > Plants > Peat moss > Unclassified... | reverse complement strand
TTTGAAGCAGCGTTTTGTGTGGCAAGTGTGGCAGTAGCAAAACGTTGTATAGCAGGACCATGCGGGAGTAGCTCAGTTGGTAGAGCGCAACCTTGCCAAGGTTGAGGTCGCGAGTTCGAGACTCGTCTCCCGCTCCAGGCATTCGGGGAAGCAACGCTTCCCTTTTTGTTTGGTGGACTAACCGGCCATCGAACAAATCTGCGAACCCGTTGTACACGCAACTTGTTGCGACGGTTCAGCAGTCCGCTTATGGCGCGATAGCAAATCGGTTATGCAGCGGCCTGCAAAGCCGTTTAGGCCGGTTCGACTCCGGCTCGCGCCTCCAGCAGTTAAAGAAAAGCCCCGACTTGTCGGGGCTTTTCTTTTTTCGGCGCGGGGTTTCTTCGAAGTGCAACGCTTGCACCGTGTGAGCGGCATGCAAGGGCGCGCAGCAAAGCAAGCACATGCACGGTTGCGAATCTCCGGCAGCAGGACGCACAGCCTGTCAGCGAAACAGCAACGCAGCGAGCATGCATCAACCAACGCCTCGCCCACCGCGTATGAAATACTGTCAGTCATCTCCCGAACCCGCAGACCCCCATCCATGTACTTACAGCTCACCGGCACCCAGGTCCGGTTGCTTGGCTCGATGCATCTGTTTTCCGCCGCCAGTCCGCGCACGCCTGCGTGGGTCTCGCAAGCGTTCGACTGGGCGGAAACGCTCGTCTTCGAATCCGATGCGCAGTCCATCTTGCCGTTTCTGAAGCGGCAAGGCGGTCAATCTCTCGAGCATCTGCTGCCGCCTGAAGTGTGGCGCCGCCTTGACGCAACATGGCCTTCCGCAGGCGTATTGGCGCCGCTCGGCGAACTGCGCCCGTGGGCTGCGATGATGGTCGCGCCGACGCTTTGCCAGCGCGTGGTCGAAGGCGTCGAACCGAGGATGCTGAGAGAAGCCGCGGCGCAAGCGAAACCGTACCGCTTTCTGGAGACGGCCGATGAAGTGGTGGCATCGCTCGAGTCGATCCCATTGTCGGCCATCTGCACCGGACTCGAATTGCTGCTCGCCGATCTGACCGAGCCTCAGCGTACGCTGGAGCGCATGCAGGCCGCCTGGCTGCAGCGCGATCTTCAGGGTGTCTATGACGTGGCGGCCGAATCGCCGATGTTCACACTGCCCGGCATTCGCAGCGCGATCCTCGACGCACGCAATCTTGCCTGGGCGCCGCGCGTGCGGGAAGCGTTGGATAGTCCGGCGCGCACGCTCGTGGTGGTGGGCGCGTTGCATTTATGTGGGCCCGACAATCTGATCGAGCGTCTGCAGCATCCGGTAGAACCTGTTCCTTTGACTGATTGATTAACGTTTGCGCACCCACACGAAGATCCATTGCCCCGGCTCGAATATCACACACCCTCATCAATCAGCCAATTTTCCACGCGTCGATATTTTCACCACTATCGGACGATGGCCGGAAACTGGCATATTTCCAGTTCTGCCATAGTCAGGTATGTTCCTGATTTGGCTCAGGCTCAGGCTCAGGCGACACGGCTGGCGCGGCCGCCGCGCCGGCGTGGGGCATAACACATCATCGAATATAAATCGGGGTCGACTGGCGGACCATCACGGGGTAACCAGTCGAACAATTCAAATCGAAAGACAAAGCAAAGACAAATGAAATATAAAGGCGGATTTTCGGGGAAGCGGCATGCAATCGTCATTGCTTTGTCGGCCGTGCTGGCAGCCGGGTGTGGCGGCGGCGGTTCGAGTTCGTCGCCAAACCCGTTGTTCAACGGTTCGGGCGGCTCCAATATCAGTGCCGTGCAGCAGGCTTATGAAAGCATCGCGCTAGCGAGCAATGGCGGATTGCACTATCTGTCAGGACAGCTGAGCTTTTCGACTTCATCGACCGGCGTACTTTCGCTCAGTCCCAGCAGTTATTTTTATAGCGACAATTCCAGCATTCCCGCCAGCCCGGCGAACGGCGCACAAACCGTCACGCTTACGCAGACCTCGGTGGCTTCGACGCTCTCGGTTCCCTCTTTGACCCCGGTTCGCTATCTGGTCAATGGTTCGGTCTTCGTCAGGCCCGTCCCCGATCAGGCGAAGGTCAGCTACTCGGGATCGAACGTGCAGGAGAACTATCTCGCCACGGACGGCCAGACCGTTGTCGAGACCCTGCTGGGCACCAGCTATACGACCGTGTCGTTGTCGGGGCTGCTCTCGGGCGCACCGAGCGAACTCGTGTCGGACAGCGACTTCGGCCTTCTGACCGATTCCATCAACGGTCAATCGCTTTATAACCTGCAGGCGAGCTGGCAGGCGGGCTCGGCGTACGTGAAGGTGGTCAGGCAGGTGGTCGGCAATACGCTGGGCGTCGGCGATTGCGTCGCGCCGGCAACGACGGGCACCAACATCACGCCCTGTTCGACCACGGTGTCGACGCTCGAGAATTTCTTCCCCTACACGAGCACGACGGACGGCACCACCTACCAGCTTGCCGCCGGCCAGATCACAACGGTGGCCGGCGTGCGTGCGTGGGTTGCCAACACGGCGCTGTCGACGGCGACCCCGGAGTACCGCGTTTTCTATCAGAGCAATGGCGGCATTTATACCGGCGCTTTGATCAAGGACGGCACACCGCTTCAGGTCGCACCGTCCGGAGGCGGAACGCCGACGAATTTCTATATTTTCCTGAACAGCGCCGCGCTTCAATCCGTCAAGTCGGCGCTCAATTTTTAATCGCTTTTAACCGGCATGGTCTCCGCATTTATTTGGCGCCAATGCCGTCCGGCACTCGAAGTGTTGGAGCCAAGCCTCCGGTAAAGATTGCTTCAGATCGCGCAAAGCCCCGATTCGTCGGGGCTTTGTCGTTTCTGTTCGGCACCCGCGTCGCACCATACGCGTCCTGCCCGGTCAAGATTGCGCGTTCGCAAGAGAGGGTTATCCGAACCGCACTCAATCTCAGGCGCAATTTGCCGCTATACACTATGACCACGGCCAACCCTCAACGGAATCCGACATGCTCGTCCCTCCTATTCCCGCGAACGAGAGCACCCGCCTGAACACCTTGCGGACGCTGAGCATCCTCGATACTCCTGCTGAAGAGCGTTTCGACCGCCTGACCCGGCTGGCGAGGCGCATCTTCGGCGTGCCGATTGCGCTTGTCAGCCTCGTCGACGAAAACCGCCAGTGGTTCAAATCATGTGTGGGTCTGGATGCCAGTGAAACGTCGCGCGACGTCTCGTTCTGCGCGCACGCAATCCTCCACGACGACATCCTGATGGTGCCCGATACGTTGATGGACGAGCGCTTCCAGGACAATCCGCTGGTGACGGGGGAGCCCGGCATTCGCTTCTACGCAGGGTGCCCGCTGACCGTGCCGAACGGCAGCAAGCTGGGCACGCTGTGCCTGATCGACGTCAAGCCGCGCGGACTCGACGAGGAAGACCGCGCGCTCCTGCACGATCTCGGCCGCATGGCGGGCGAAGAACTGGCGGCGGTTCAACTGGCCACGCTCGATCCGCTGACGCAGTTGTCGAACCGGCGCGGTTTCGAAGCGCTTTCGCAGCATGCGCTCAATGTCTGCAAGCGCATGAGCCGGCCCGCGTCGTTGCTGTTTTTCGACCTGAACGATTTCAAGGCGATCAACGATACCTACGGTCATGCCGAGGGCGACCGTGCCCTGGTGGGTTTCGCCGAAGTGCTGCGCGACGCGTTGCGCGAGAGCGACGTGATCGGCCGCCTGGGCGGCGACGAATTCGTGGCGCTGCTGACCGATTCCAACATCGCGGAGACGGCCGCGGTCACCCGGCGTCTGCACGAGCAACTCGCGGCACATAACTCGGCTGCGCAACGCGGCTACGAGATCCGCTTTAGCGTCGGGCAGATCGAATACGATCCGCAGGACCATGCGTCGATTGCCGAACTGCTCGCCGCGGCCGATGCCGCGATGTACGTCAACAAGCGGGCGTCGAAGGCGCAGGCCGGACAGCGCGTCTGATGTCTCGCTGCGCCGCGCGTGCAGTGCAGGGGCGGCTTGCCATGCTCCCGCGCGATTCGCGGCATAATTCGGCCATCGCCGCCCGTTCGGGCGCATTCCTTTTGACGTGTTCCCCATGAACGAGCCGCAGCATTCCACAGCCACGCCGCATCCGCCTATCGAATGGCGCTGGAAATTCTTCGACGACCTGACGACCGCCGAGGTCTACGCCATGCTGGCCGCACGCAGCGAGGTGTTCGTGATCGAGCAGAACTGCGTGTACGGAGATATCGACGGCCTCGATACCGGGGCGTGGCATCTGTTCGCGTTCGGCCCGGGCGAGCCCCGGCCGAAGCTGGCGGGTTACCTGCGCGTGTTGCTGCCGGATGAGAACGAGACGGACATCCGCATTGGCCGCGTGCTGACTACCGCGGATTTTCGCGGCATCGGCCTGGGCAACAAGATGCTCGAACGCGCCGTGGGACACATTGCCGAGCAATGGCCCAACGTGCCGGTGCGTCTGCATGCCCAGGCGCATCTGCAGGGCTTCTATGGCGCCTTCGGTTTCATGCCGATTTCGGACATCCACGATGAGGATGGCATCCCGCACGTCTGGATGCGCGCGGCCTGAGAGCCGTCGCGCGGCGAAGCGATTCGCCGCGCTTGCCTGACCGCCGCCTTGCGGCGAGCGACCTGCGACAAGTCCGTCAGTTCGCCTGGGCCGGCGACTTGACCGCGAACGCCGTGTCGAGCGTCTCGCCATCCGAGAATTGCAGCTTCAGGTGCACGGTGTCGCCCGGCGCCACCTTGTGCTGCGCGTGTTCCAGCATGATGTGATAACCACCCGGTGCGATCGCCACCTGGCCATGCGCGGGCACGGTCAGCTTGTCGACCATCACCATCTGCTGCGTCGAGCCGTTCGAGACCGTCTGATGCAACATCGCGCCCTGGTAGTCGTCACTCGAAATGTCGGTGAGATCGATCGGCTTGTCGCTCGCGTTGACGAGCGTCACGTAGCCGGCTGCGGGCAGGTTGTTCGGCAACCAGCGCACCCATGCGTGCTGGGCGGTGATGGACTGCGGGCCGGCCGCTTCGGCGGTGCCGGCGAAACCGAACGAGAGGGCGAGGGCGCAGCCCAGCGCTGCGAGAGAGGGGGTCTTCAGGTTCATAGGCGCAGACTCGGAAAGGAAGAGCAGGTAGGGCGGCAGCTTGCCGCCCATCGTTAGGAATGGTCGTCAATGATACGTCGCAGATCGGCGGCGAACACCTCGGGCGAATCGCGGTCGGTGCCGAGCAGACGCGCGTGGCCTTGCGCATCGAAGACGTAGACCGCGGAGCTGTGCGTGACTTCGTAGTTGCCGTTCGGGTCGCGCTTTTCCATCTGGTAGGCGACGCGATACTTGCGCGCCAGCGTTTCGATCTGCCGGTCGCTGCCGGTCAACCCTACGGCATGCTCGGCATCGAATGCACCGACGTAGTCATGCAGCGCCGCGGGCGTGTCGCGCGCCGGGTCGACGGTGATGAACAGGATGCGCACGTTGTGCGCGTCCGGGCCGAGCTTGGCGAGCACCTGCATCAGGCGCGCCATGGTTTCAGGGCAAACGTCCGGACAGTGCGTGTAGCCGAAGTAAACAAGCGTGGTGTCGCCCTTGAAGGCCTCGCCGGTGATGGGCTTGCCGTTGTCGCTGACGAGCGAGAAGTCGAGATCGGGCAGATGGCCGGTCACGTTCGTCAGATGCCAGGGTTCTTCCTTGTGCGAGCAACCGGCGAGCAGGCCGAGCGTCATGGAGAGCGCCAGCATCCCCGGCAACGCGGTGCGTTGCAGGCGTCGCATGGCGCGCGCCTTGCAAGACGCTTGCCGCAGCGGTTCAGGTCCATCCAGTTGCACCCGGTGACGCGAAATTCTGGGGAACAAAGCAGGCATCCATGACTCGATTAAAGGGAACCCCGCGAGGGCGCATCGCAGCAGCGCGTCGCCCGGCGAAAGCGGCTGGCAGATGGCCTTGCGCACCGCGCAATCCGGCGCTGTGGCTGTCGCGCGGACCTGTCAGCGTGGCTGGGACTGTATCGTAAATCATTGGGGCGCGTCATACGCCGCCCCGCAGGACCGGCATCGCGGGGCAATTTGACGCATCCTGACGTGAGGCCGCCTGGAACGGAAACGTGCGGATCTGGAACAGGATTTCCGCAGGGGGCGGCCGGATTCCCATGCCGTCGTTGCACTAAGCCTGACTTTCCCGAAAAATAGCGGGATGCGCGGTAAGATGCGCACACTTTTGCGGCTGCGAGCGGCTGAAAGGCAAGATAAACCGATGCAAGCACTTCCGGCTGTTCTGTCTCCCAGCGAGACGGCATTTTTCTTCGATTTCGACGGCACGCTGGTCGAACTGGCCCCCACGCCCGACGGCGTGCTGGTGCAACCCCAGGTCATCACCCTGCTCACCGAGCTGCGCCGGCTGACGAACGGCGCCGTCGCGGTGGTCTCGGGCCGCGGCATCGACAGTATCGACGCCTTTCTCGGCATGCCCGACCTGCCCATCGCCGGCCTGCATGGCGCCGAGCGGCGCGACTCGAACGGCGACACCCAGCGTATCGGCTTTCATGATGAACGGCTCCTGCGCATGGAGCAGGTGCTGGCCGAGGTCGTCAATCAGCATCCCGGCATGCTGCTGGAGATCAAGGGCGCGGCATTGGCACTGCATTATCGCAACGCGCCGGACCGCGAGCCGGTGGCGCGCAAGGTCACCGAGCGGCTGGTGGCCGACTATCCGGGCGCCTATGTGCTGCAGCCCGGCAAGATGGTCTACGAGATCAAGCCGAAAGACGTCGACAAGGGGCGCGCGGTGCGGGCCTTTCTGGACGAGCCGCCGTTCACCGGCCGCCGGCCGGTCTTCGCAGGCGACGACCTGACCGACGAGAAGGGCTTTGCGGTCGTCAACGAGCGGGGCGGTGTATCGATCAAGGTTGGCCCCGGCGACACGATTGCGCGTTCGCGGCTCGAGTCGGTGGGCGCGTTGCTCGACTGGCTCGAGGCTGTCGTCACCACGGCGCGCGGCGCATGATGTCCGCGCGCGCTCGCATCGTTCCGAACGTCCTTCTGCACGGAAATCGCGCTTCATGAGTCGACTGATTATCGTATCGAACCGGGTCGCGCCGATCTCGGAAGGGGGCCCGGCGGCGGGCGGCCTGGCGGTGGGCGTCTACGATGCGCTGAAGGAAACGGGCGGCATGTGGTTCGGCTGGAGCGGCGAGGTGCTCGCCTCGGGGCAGCCGCAGATCAAGGTCGAAGAACGCGGCCCGGTGACGTTCGCCACCATCGCGCTGATGCGGCGCGACTACGACCAGTACTATCGCGGTTTTTCGAACGCCACCTTGTGGCCGGCGTTCCATTACCGCGCGGATTTGCTGCAGTACGACCGGCACGACTTCGGTGGCTATTGCCGCGTCAACACGTGGCTCGCCCAGCAACTCGTGCCGCTCTTGCGTCCGGACGACGTGATCTGGGTGCACGACTATCACCTGATTCCGTTTGCGCAGGCCTTGCGGGCGGCGGGCGTCAAGAACCGCATCGGCTTCTTTCTGCATATCCCGTTTCCGGCCTCGCAGGTTTTGCTCGCGGTGCCGCCGCATCGCGAACTGGTCGAAGCGCTTTGCTCGTTCGATCTGCTCGGTTTCCAGACCAGCCCCGACCTGCGGGCGTTCTGCGACTACATCGTCAATGAGGCCAACGGCAGCGTCGAGATTCCGGCTGACGGGCCGACTGTCGTGCAGGCCTTCGGCCGGACCTTGAAGGCGTCGGCGTATCCGATCGGCGTCTATCCGGACGAGATCGCGGAACTCGCGAAAGCGGGCGAGCGCGGTAAGCCGGTGCGTACGATGAAGGCCACGCTGCATTCGCGCAAGCTGATCATGAGCGTCGACCGGCTCGACTATTCGAAAGGGCTGGTGGAGCGTTTCCGCGCCTTCGAGCGGCTGCTCGAACATTCGCCCGCGCAGCGCAACAAGGTGTCGTTCCTGCAGATCGCGCCGCCGACGCGCGCCGATCTGCATGCCTACCAGGACATCCGTTTGCAACTGGAAGGCGAGTCGGGCCGGATCAATGGCCGGTTCGCCGAACTGGACTGGGCGCCGATTCTCTACATTCATCGCCAGTACGAACGGCCGGTGCTGGCTGCGTTGTTCCGGACTGCCCACGTGGGCTATGTGACGCCGTTGCGCGACGGCATGAACCTCGTGGCCAAGGAATATGTCTCGGCGCAGGACCCGGAAGATCCGGGTGTGCTGGTGCTGTCGCGCTTCGCGGGTGCGGCGCAGGAACTGGACGGCGCGTTGATCGTCAATCCGGTGGATATCGACGGGATGGCCGAGGCGCTGGCGACGGCCTTGTCGATGCCGCTTGCCGAACGTCAGGCCCGCTATCGAGACATGATGGTGCGACTGCGCGAGAACAACGTGTCGGTGTGGCGCGATAACTTCATGCGCGATCTGCAGGCGGCAGGGGCCGCGAAGGATGACGGCGAAGGCGCGCCGGTGGTACGCGAGCCGCTGGCTGGTTGAGAGCAGGGTGAGCACAAAAAAAAGCCGCTTCGAATCCAATCGAAGCGGCTTTTCACTTTCGGGCCGAGCCTTACGCGGAGGCGTGGCCGCCACCAACGGTCACACGACGTGTTGCTCGTCGACCTTCTTGCCGCCGGCATGCAGCGTCGCGCCTTTGCCGTACTGCTTCGAGAGCAGGTCGCGATACAGCCCGGGCCGGTTGCGCAGCTCTTCGGGCGTGCCGTCGTCGACCACCTTGCCCGTGCTCATCACGATGATCCGGTCGAAACTGTTCAGCGTCGACAGCCGGTGCGCGATGGCAACCACCGTGCGGCCCACCATCAGCCGGTCGAGCGCTTTCTGGATGGCCTCTTCGGAGGCGCTGTCGAGGGCGGACGTGGCTTCGTCGAGCAGCAGGATCGGCGCGTTCTTCAGGATGGCGCGCGCAATCGCGATGCGCTGCCGCTGGCCACCCGAGAGCTTGACGCCGCGGTCGCCGACGATCGTGTCGTAACCTTCCGGCATCGCTTCGATGAAGTCCGAACAGCGTGCTTCGCGCGCCGCCGCGAGCACTTCTTCGCGGCTCGCCTCGGGGCGGCCGTAGGCGATGTTCTCGTAGACGGTGCGGTGGAACAGGGCGATATCCTGCGGCACGACCGCAATAGCGTGACGCAAGCTGTCCTGTGCGATCGAGGCGATGTCCTGGCCGTCGATCTTGATCTGACCGCCTTGCGTCTCGTAGAAACGCTGTAGCAGCGACAGCACGGTCGACTTGCCGGCGCCCGACTTGCCGATCAGGCCGACCCGCTGGCCCGGTTCGATATGCAGTTCGAAGTGATCGAGAATCGGCCGGCGGCGCGGATACGCAAACGTCACGCTCTCGAAGTCGATGCGTCCGCCTTGCGGCACCAGTTCGACGGCGTCCGAGCGGTCCGGCATGCCGTGCGGCTCGAGCAGCGTGCGCACCGCTTCCGCGAGTCGCGCGACGTGCTGCGTGACGTCGACGAGCGCGACGGCGAGGTCGCGCGTGCCGTGCAGGATCGTGAAGCCGAGCGAGCTGACCAGCACGATGTCGCCCGAGGTGGCCCGGCCGTTATCCCACAGCCACAGCGCCCAGCCGAGCAGACCCGCCGACAGCATCGCCGTGATGACCGCGTGCAGCAGGCGCAGCTTCTCCAGATAGAGCAGGCTTTGCTGGCGCGCGTCCATCTCGGCCTTGACGGTGGCGCCGAAGCGCGCCTGCTCGCGAATCGTCATGCCGAACGCGCGCACCAGACCCATGTTGCTGATGACGTCGACGAGTTCGCCGTCCACCGAAGCCGCCTTGGTGGCGAAGTGATGATGACGCGCCGAACCGCGCCCGGCCAGCTTGTAGAGCACGACGGAGAGGATCGCCGAACAGAACATCAGGCCCGCCGCCATCAACGGATTGACGGCGATGATCATGATGATGGCGCCGAGCACGGCAATGCACGGCGGCAGCACGTTCCAGGCGGTGGTGTTCTCCGCCGTGTAGACCGCGTTCGAGGTGGCCGTGATGCGGCTCGCGAGCATGCCGGGCTGCTTTTCCGAGTAGTACGTGGGCGAGTGGCCGCTCAGGTACTGGAACAGATCGCGGCGCAGGTCGCCGGTGACAGCCACGAAGGTGTGCGCCGCGACCCAGCCGCCGACCCGCCACAGCAGGTTGTCCGCGGCAATCAGGCCGACAAGGATGGCGAACGCGCCCCACAGCGGGCCGGGATGATGCCGGCCTCCGCCGAGCACGTCGATCAGATGCTTGATGGCATATTGCGAGGCGAGCGCACAACCCACAGCCGCGAACACGCTGCACAGGACGATCGCATGGGCGAGCGGGTGGCGGCGGATATAGCGAAAAAGAAACGCAAGCGGCCTGTGCGCATAGCTCGCAAGCTTTGCGTTGTGGGCGTTACGCTGGGCGATGGTGAGATGTTCCAATTGATCGTGTGGTCGGTGTGTTTCAGGTTATGTCATGCAACGGCATGGGCCACGGGACGCATCGCCACAAAAGGCAGATGCTTCGCATTGTAAACACGCAAAAGGCATTCCGCCGTGTTCGAACGGCAACGGGACGCGACTGATTTCGCGATGGGCATCCGCAACACCTTGTTTGCTCGACCCCGCCAGGCGGCAGTCGTTCATGCAGATTGCGGAATAATTTCGGGATATAATTACAAAAGCCATTCAACGCGTGGGGACCTGAAGCTACGCGTTGAAGAGCGGCACGCATGGAAACATGGGCGGAAGAATTTGCAAAAAAACGCTTTGCCGGCCGCGCGCCACAGCCAGCCCTTACTGTAGAACTGTCTTATAAAACAAGGGTTTGCAAAGTGTTTCCGCTTTGTAACAACGTAAAGTGTTTGAAATGTTTCGTCCCGGGAGGGGCTTCCGGCACCCATAATGCGTGCTCGGTAGTCCCACGAAAATATCTGACAGTTTGTCAACGAGTCTGACGCATGCGCGTTTATGGCACATGTACAGCCTGGTGACGATGATCAGTCTGGGCATCCTTACCAAGCGATCCATCGCAGGATTTCTCGAAGAAACAGGCCCGTGCCGGTCCCTCCGGCGCGACTGGCCAGGCGAGCAAAGCGAGTCGCTTTTAACAAACCGCAGTACTTTTGCCTGATTTTTTACGAGGAGTTCTCTCTATGCGAATCGCACAAATCGCTCCGTTGCACGAGGCGGTTCCTCCCAAGCTGTATGGCGGAACGGAACGGGTAGTGTCCTACCTGACCGAGGCACTGGTCGAACAGGGACACGATGTGACGCTCTTCGCGAGCGGCGATTCGCAGACCTCGGCGAAACTCGAAGCATTCTGGCCGCAGGCGCTGCGCCTCGACCCGACCATCCGCGACGTGATGGCCCCGCACATGCTGCTGCTGGAAGAAGTGCGCCGTCGCGCGGATGAATTCGATGTGCTGCATTTCCACATCGACTACTACCCGTTCTCGCTGTTCGCGCGCCAGCCGGTGCCGTTCCTGACCACGCTGCACGGCCGTCTCGACCTGCCCGAACTGCAACCGATCTTCAACACGTTCAGCGACGTGCCCGTGGTGTCCATCTCGGACAATCAGCGCATGCCGCTGCAGCAGGCTAACTGGCTGTCGACCGTGTATCACGGCCTGCCGGAAAACCTGCTCAAGCCGATCCCCAACGTCAAGCCGGGCTATCTCGCCTTCCTCGGCCGTATTTCTCCGGAAAAGCGCCTCGACACGGCTATCCGCATCGCCGAGCAGGCCGGCATGAAGATCAAGGTTGCCGCCAAACTCGACAAGGCTGACCGCGCGTATTACGAAGAAGTCATCAAGCCGCTGATGTCGCTGCCGCACGTCGAATACATCGGCGAAATCAGCGAAGCAGAGAAGACCGAATTCCTCGGCAACGCTCACGCGCTGCTGTTCCCGATCGACTGGCCGGAGCCCTTCGGTCTGGTGATGATCGAAGCCATGGCGTGCGGCACGCCGGTGATCGCGTTCAAGCGCGGTTCGGTGCCGGAAGTGATCGAGAACGGCGTGTCGGGCTTCGTCGTCGAAGACGAAATCAGCGCGGTCGCTGCCGTCAAGCGTCTCAATACGCTGCCGCGCGAAACCGTGCGCAAAGCGTTTGAATCGCGTTTCTCGTCGAAGGTCATGGCCCAGAACTACGTCGCGTCGTACGAAGAGCTGCTGCGCCAGAAGCGCCGCACGGTCCTGCGCGAAGTCAACGCAAGCTAAGTCCGTCAGCATTCGCCAGCCTGTCGCGGCGCCGCCTCCGGGCGGCGCCGTCCGGCGCCAGCAACGCCCCGCGTGTGTCAAACACGCGGGGCGTTGTTGCATGGGCGCCGCGCATTTGTCGCGGATTCGTCTGAAAGTGGCGTTTTGGGGGTAGGAACCGTGAGCCGCCTCGGTAATATCCCTATAATGGCCCTGCCGCAAATTTGGCTGCGGCGTCGTCGACGACAGGAGGATGCCTTGGCGAGAACGAAAGAGACGCGTGCGAACGCGGCGCCTGGCGCCGGAACGATCTTCGCGTTGCGCGCCATCGGTCTCGTGATTCTGGCTCGATGGCTGTTTTCGATGTCGCAGATGGACCTCGTCGCGTCGTTGGCCGCGATGGCCTCGTCGCCGTGGGCCTGTATCAACCTCGTCTTTCTGTTCCTGCTGATTTTCCTGCCGGGCGCGCGCGCCCAGGCCGAGCGCCCGTTTCATCCGCTGCCGCAATGGCTGCGCCAGGCGCTGCGGCTGTTCGCTTTCCTCGGATTCCTGTTCGCGGTGTTTTCGGTGGGCGCCTTCGTCTGGAGCGCCGGCGGCCGGCGTGCGATTCATGCGGTGGCCGCCACCAACGGCTGGCTGGTGGCGGCGCCCGCGCTGTATGCGGCGGTGCTGTGGATCTGCCGTCCGCGCGCGCTGTGGCGCACCAACGTGGCGGCGCGCCGCTTCGCGATAGGCCGCTATGCGATCTCCGTCGATACGGCGACGCGCACGGTGATCGTCTGGGTGGAAAGCCGCAAGCTCGGTCAGTACGATGCCCGTGAGCTGTCGGTGCGCTGGCCGGATGGGCAGGGCGATGCGGGCGTGGCGCCGGTTGCGGCACCGGTCGCGGTGCCCGGCCCGGAGGACGCCGCGGCTGCAGCGAGTGCGGGTTCGTCCGCGGCTTCTGCCTCTGTCTCTGCTTCAGTAGCGCCGCGGGCCGCGGCACACGCCGGTTGGCCGCACCGGCGACCCAAGGTCGAGTTGCTGTGGGACTCGCCCGCGGCTGCGGGACACAACCATCAGACGGTATTTCGCGCCGCGCTCGTCAGCGAGGGAGATCGCGTCGCCGCGCGAGCCCTCGATACCTCGTTGCGTCAGGCCTGATCCACGGACACTTTATGACCCACACCACGCCCGACACGCACAACACCGCCATCACGCCCGAGCACGGCTCGACCGCCAAACCCTTCCGGCGCCTGCTGTTGACCGGCGCCGCCGGCAACCTTGGCCGGCAGTTGCGCGGCGCGCTTGCCGCCTGGGCCGATGTCGTGCGTGTCAGCGATATCGCACCGCTTGGCGAAGTGGCGGCGCATGAAGAGGCGTCGGTGGTGGACCTCGCCGATGCGCAGGCCGTGCATGCATTGCTGGAAGGCGTCGACGCGGTGATCCACCTGGGCGGCATCTCGGTCGAAGCGCCGTTCGAGGATCTCCTCGAAGCGAATATTCGTGGTCTCTACAACCTGTATTCGGCGGCGCAAAAGCAGGGCGTGAAGCGCATCGTCTACGCGAGTTCGAATCACGCGGTGGGGTTTCATCCGGTGACCTCGGTGGTCGATATCGACGCGCCCTTGCGTCCCGATAGCCTGTACGGCGTGACCAAGTGCTTCGGCGAATCGCTGTCGCGCTATTACTTCGACCGCTTCGGCCTGGAGACCGTATGCCTGCGGATCGGCTCGTCGTTCGAGCAGCCGAAGAATCCGCGCATGCTGGTGACGTATCTGAGCTATCGCGACTTCATCGAACTGGTGCGCTGTTCGCTCTTCACCAACCGGGTGGGGCATGCGATCGTGTACGGCGTGTCGGACAATCGCAGCAAGTGGGTGGACAACACGAAGGCGGCATTCCTCGGTTTTCGTCCGCAAGACAGTTCGGTGGAGTTCGAGCATCTGTTCTCGCCCAAGGCGCCGGACACGAACCTCGACGATCCCACCCAGCGCTTCCAGGGCGGCCCGTTTGTGCTGGCCGGTCCGATGGAACCGAAGGCCTGACGGTCTGCTAAAGCGTTGCCGAACAGCGGTCCGGTCGGGAACGCGCGGCATCGATTCGCGCGGCCTTGACCGGATCCATGTGAGCGGCCCAATCGAAGGGACTGCTTAGTGATGCGCAAAGGGCGTTTGCACATTCAGACTCTGAACGCGGCTGCCCGAGTCCGACAGCCCACTCGCCACGCCACCATACGCATTGCCATTCGCGCCGTACGCGGCCTGCTCGGCGGCGACGGTCTGCGCGCTCTGGCCGCGTTGCGACGCCGGGGCGCCGGCGATCGGGTTATACGACGGAGCCGGGCCGTAGCCGCTGCTGGCAAATGCGGGGGCGGCCACAGCGGCGCTTGCGGCGATCAGAAGGCCGGTGATGAGATGGCGGTTCATGAGATTCACTCCAATGTGCGTTAAATAAATGTCTTGTGAGTCCGGCGGCGCTCCGCTAACCGGAGACGGCGGCGCAGTGCTGCTTGTTGACCGCGCCGCTGCCGGAATAAAGCTTGTGTTGCTGACACCCGGGTCTTACTTCAGGCGCGACTGCAATTCGTTGGCGAGCTGTTTGATGGCCGCTTTCGTCGGGGCGTCTTCAGCCAGCGCGTTGAGCAAACCGAAGTCGTGGATCGTGCCGTTGTAGCGCACCGTGGTCGCGTCATCGCCTGCTTCGTCGAGCTTGCGGCCGTAGGCTTCGCCTTCGTCGCGCAGCACGTCGGACTGCGCCACCTGAATCAACGCCGGCGGCAGTCCCTTCAACTCAGCCAGCGAAGCACGCAACGGCGACGCGTAAATCTCGTTACGCTGCTTCGGGTCCTTGGTATACGCATCCCAGAACCACTGCATCATCGGACGGGTCAGGAAGTGGCCTTCCGGATAGGCGTTATACGAACCGTCATTGAAATTGTTGTCCGTGACGGGCCACATCAAACCCTGGAAGCGGATCGCGGGGCCTTGCTTGTCTTTCGCCATCAGCGAGACCACCGCGGCCATGTTGCCGCCCACGCTGTTGCCCACCACCGCGAGACGGCTGCCATCTACCCCAATCTCGCTACCATGCGCCGCGACCCATTTGGTGGCCGCGTACGCCTGATTGATCGCCACCGGATAGCGCGCTTCGGGCGACGGCGTGTAGTTGACGAACACCGCCACTGCGCCGGATTGCACTACGAGGTCGCGCACCAGCCGCTCGTGAGTCGGGAAGTCGCCGAGGATCCAGCCGCCGCCGTGGAAGAACATGAAGACCGGCGGCGTACCCGTGACGCCTTGCGGCCGCACGATGGTGATCGGCACGGTGATGCCGTCCTGCTCGATGGTCTGGTTCGAGACATCGATGCCTGACAGATCCACCTTGACGCTGTTCTGCGCGCCGACCAGCACCGCGCGCGCCTGCGCCGGGGTCAACGTATTGATGGCCGGTCCGGTGCCGCTGTTGAGCGCCTTGAGAAACTGGCTCGTCACCTGATCGGGTCCGGCGGGTGCCGCCGGGGTTGCGGCGACTGCGAAGGTCGTTTGAGCAGCGAGGGTGGCTGCAAGGAGCAGGGGCTTCAAGGTCTTCATGATGGCTTCTGGTGTGTGTGGTTGACGTGTGGGACTTAGGCGATCGTCAGCGTGACGTCGATGTTGCCGCGGGTCGCGTTCGAGTACGGGCAGACGATGTGCGCCTTGTCGACCAGCGCTTGCGCCGCTTCGCGCGCCATGCCCGGCAGCGAAATCTTCAGTTCCACTTCGATGCCGAAGCCGTTCGGAATCGCGCCGATCCCCACGCTGCCGTCAATCGAGACATCCGCCGGAATCGCGATCTTGTCGCGGGCGGCGACGAACTTCATCGCGCCGAGGAAGCAGGCGCTGTAGCCGGCAGCAAACAGTTGTTCCGGGTTGGCGCCTTCGCCGCCTGCGCCGCCGAGCTCTTTGGGCGTGGTCAGCCTGAAGTCGAGGTTGCCTGCGGGCACAACAGCACGGCCGTCACGGCCGCCGGTGGCGTGGGCATGGGCGCGGTAGAGAACTTTTTCGAGGGACATGGTGAAACTCCTTTCAGTAGGTTGGGTTGCCAGTTTACTATCTACTACTAGATAGATTGTGGCGCGAAACAACAATGACTTCTCTTTCACATCTGCCACATTATCTATCTACTCAAAGATAGATAATGTGGCCAAACAAAGAGGTGGCGTACCACCTCGTATTGAACTGCCTTACCGCGCAATTCTCACCGAAGCCTCGACATCTTCAAGCCGAGCCTTGGTGTGAAACAAGCGGGCCGCCAGCACGCTGCCCTGAAACGCTGCGAACAGCGCGCGTGCCGCATTGTCCGGTTTGCCGTTCACTGCCAGCGTCCCTTCTTGCGCGCCTTGTGCGAGAACCTTCGCTAGCCAGCTTTCGTTCGCCTTGAAAAACGCCTGCACGGCTTGCCGGATAGTGTCGGGCAGTGACTCGATGTCCGCAGCCAGCATGCCGCACAGGCAGATCTGATTGCCGTCACCGAGGGTCCTGCCGAACAGCTTCGCGTACTTGCTGAGCTTTGCATCGGCCGACAACGAAGCGTCGACAGCGTGGAGGGCGTTAAGTACCTCTTTGCTGTACTCGCTGACCGCTTCCAGGACCAGATCGTCTTTCGACGGGAAGTAGTAGTGGATGCTCGAGGTCTTTACGCCGACCAGACTCGACAGATCACGGTAACTAAAACCGTTGTAACCGCGCAGCATGATGAGCGTGATGGCGTGGTCGAGAATCTGTTCGCGCACTGTCGTTGTCGTTTCCATGGATTGAACTTTATCTACTGATAGATAGATTGTCAAGCATAGGTGCAAAAAATTTTCGAATGGCAAAGTGCGGTGGCGGGCGGGATAAAAAAGGCTGGCGTATGGGATACGCCAGCCGGAGGAGTGACTTATGTTTGGGGGCGGCTGCCAGGTCGACTATTCATCCACGAGCATCTCCGGGTCGTCGATCTGCCTGGCGCTGGCGCTAGCGTTGATGCCCTGCGCCGCGCGCCTCACATCCGGCTCGGACAGGCCCTTGATCAATTCGAGCGCCTGACGTTCGAACAGCCTGCGGTACAAGCCTTTCTCGAGCTGGATCAACGCCTCGTGACTGCCTTCTTCGATGACCTTGCCCTTGTCGAGCACCAGCAAGCGGTCCAGCGCACGCACGGTGGACAGCCGGTGCGCGACGACGAGCGTCGTGCGGCCCACCATCAGCCGTTCCATGGCCTGCTGGATCAGCACTTCGCTTTCGCTGTCGAGGCTCGACGTGGCTTCGTCCAGAATCAGGATCGGTGCATCGGCGAGGAACGCCCGCGCAATCGCGACGCGCTGGCGTTCGCCACCCGACAGCTTGACGCCGCGTTCGCCCACCAGTGTGTCGTAGCCCTGAGGCAAGGTCACGATGAAGTCGTGGGCGCTGGCGAGCTTCGCCGCCCGCTCGATCTCGGCGCGGGTGGCGCCGGGACGCGCATAGGCGATGTTCTCCGCCAGCGTGCGGTGAAACAGCACCGGCTCCTGCTGCACGATCGCGATCTGGCTGCGCAACGACGCCTGGCTGACGAGGGCGATGTCTTGCCCATCGATCGTGATGCGGCCGCCCGTCACGTCGTAGAGCCGCTGGATCAGCTTGATGAAGGTCGTCTTGCCCGAGCCCGAATGCCCCACCAACCCGATGCGCTCACCCGGCGCAATCCGCACGGAGAAGTTGTCGTAGAGCGGCGTAGCGAGCGAACCATAGTGGAACGTCACATGCTCGAAACGGATCTCGCCCTTGCCGATGGCGATTGCGCGAGCGCCCGGCTTGTCCTCGATACCGAGAGCTTGCTTGTCGAGCGCGACCAGTTCCTCCATGTCGTTGACCGAGCGCTGCAGGTTGCGGATATGCATGCCCACTTCGCGCAGATAGCCCTGCAACATGAAGAACATCGTCAGCGCGAACGTGATGTCGCCCACGCTCGCTTCGCCGCGTGCCCACAGCAACAGCGCCGCGCCGAGGATCGACGCCTGGATCAGCACCAGCATGCCGCCTTGCACGCCGCCATTGAGCGTCCCGCGCACCCAGGTGCGCTTGGTGCGATGGCGCCACTTGCCGATGATGCGGGCGAGCAGGGCTTCTTCGCGCACTTCGGCGCCGAATGCCTTGACGACGGTGTTGCAACTCACGGCGTCGGCCAGCGCGCCGCCCATCCGGGTGTCCCAGGCATTGGCGAGGCGCGCGGCAGGCGCGACGAAGCCGAGCGACAGCATTGCCGTGACCGCGATATACAGCAACGAACTGATGCCGACGACCGCACCCATCAGCGGCCAGCGCACGCCGAGCAACACCGTGGAGCCGACCAGCATCACGAGCGACGGAAACAGCGCGATCAGCAGCGTGTCGTTGAGAATGTCGAGCGCCCACATGCCGCGCGTGATCTTGCGCACGGTCGAGCCGGCGAAGCTGTTGGCGTGCCAGTCGGTCGAAAAGCGCTGCACGCGATGAAATGCGTTGGCGGCAATCTTGCTCATCATCTCGAGCGTCAGCGGGATGATGTTCATGAAGACGCCTTGACGCAGCAGCGTGGCGCCGAGTCCGAGTCCGGCCAGAATGCAGAACGCGGTGATGGCCGCGTGCCAGGCGGCCGGATTGCCCGCCGAGCCTGAGGCAATGGCGTCGACGAGATGCCCGGCGAACATCGGCGTGAGCACGTCGGCCAATGCCGAGAGCAGCACCAGCGAGGTGACGGCAAAGATACGCCAGGGTTGTTCGCGCCAGTGGCGAACGGTGAAGCCGAGGACGTCCTTAAAGGCTTGTCCGCGAAAGTCGAGTTTTTTAGTAGTCATTGGTCACGGCCTGGGGACACAGAGACCCCGGGATTCCAGTCAGGAGCAATAGGAATAGACAGCCGCAGCGGGCCAGAATGAACTGGTGTGCTGACTTTGGACCGTCTGGAAAATGCGCAGGCTCGCCAAAACGGCTGACCTGCGTAGGCGACTAGTTAAGGTCGCGAGGCCACGTAAAGAGTGGCAATCTGCACGCTGAACAACATGTGATGCCTCCCTTTAGTGTTGAGTGAAGTGAAGAAGATGTTGATCGGAACTGATGTCCGAGCCTCGAATATATAGTGGCTTTATTGCGGTGGCAAGCGGCCGATGCCTGGATGTGGCCGATTTGGTACGAAGAATGCGGGCGTGCGGGTGGGGGCGGCGGGTGGAAAATGCGTGCCGCATTTTTGCGCGTCGTATAGAGGAGATTGCGCGGCAGTTGTAGTGTGCCCAATACACTCATAGTTGTTCGGGACGGAGCCAAACAAATTCGCAGAGCTACGCAAATACGATAGTTGAGTGCGCATCCACTTTGGGTTTCGCGCGTCGTTGCATCGTCGGAATTCATCGCGTGTTACGCAGCAACGAAAAAGGCCCTGAGACTTTCGTCTGAGGGCCTTTAATCTTCGGTCGCTAAACCAGAAATTCTGGTGGGTGGTACAGGGATTGAACCTGTGACCCCTGCCGTGTGAAGGCAGTGCTCTACCGCTGAGCTAACCACCCGAAGAGATTGAGATTATGTCAGAGGATCTTGGGTTCGTAAAGTACTTTTTAAGCGGTTTGCTCATCGACGGTTGCCACCGGTTGCAGACGCCACACGCTCGTCCCTTTGACCGCCTTGTCGAGGCCATCGAGCACGGCCTGATGCGCGGCGAGCTCCTCTTCGCTGGCGACGATCACCGGCAGCTCGAGCGAGTTGAGCGCCACCCGCGGTGCGCCTTCGTCGCCGCCTCTCGATGCCTCGCCCAGCATGTCGATGACGAGGCTCTCCTGGCCACGCGTCATAGCCAGATAAACTTCCGCGAGCAGCTCCGAGTCGAGCAATGCGCCGTGCAGCGTACGGTGTGCGTTGCTGATGCCGAAGCGGTCGCACAGCGCATCGAGTGAGTTGCGCTTGCCGGGGAACATGGCCTTGGCGCGCACCAGCGTATCGATCACTTCGCCGCACTGCGAGCTGAACGGCGGCAAGCCGAGCAGTCCGAACTCGGCGTCGAGAAAGCCGATATCGAACGGCGCGTTGTGAATGATCAGGTCCGCGCCCTGAATGAAATCGCGCAGCTCGTTGGCGATCTCCGCGAACTTCGGCTTGTCGCGCAGGAATTCGGTGGTGAGTCCGTGGACGGCGAGTGCGCCTGGATCGCTGTCGCGTTCCGGATTGACGTAGAAGTGCAGGTTGTTGCCCGTGAGCCGGCGGTTCACCAGCTCGACGCAGCCGATTTCGATGATGCGGTCGCCGGTGCGCGCATTCAGGCCGGTGGTTTCGGTATCGAGGATGAGTTGACGCATGTCGGATTAGCCCGCTCTAAAATTTGGCTTGATGAAACATAAAAGCAGAAGCACGGAAGCGGCGCTGCCCACGCAGAAGGGCGCAAGCGCACGCTTCAGATTTCCGCCAGCGACGCGACACCGCGATTGGCCAGCGCATCGGCGCGCTCGTTCTCCGGATGTCCCGCGTGACCCTTCACCCAGCGCCACTCGATCTCATGTTGCTGGACCGCGGTATCGAGCCGCTTCCACAGGTCGGAATTCTTCACCGGTGTCTTTGCCGCGGTCATCCAGTTTTTTTTCTTCCAGCCGTGGATCCACTCGCTGATGCCTTTCTGGACATATTGCGAGTCGGTATGCACGACCGCCTTGCAGGGCCGCTTCAGCGCTTCGAGCGCCGCGATCACCGCCATCAGCTCCATGCGGTTGTTGGTGGTGTTCGCTTCGCCGCCGAACATTTCCTTTTCCTGCGCGCCGAAGCGCAGCAGTGCACCCCAGCCGCCGGGACCGGGATTGCCCTTGCAGGCGCCGTCGGTATAAATATCGATGAGTTCGGACGTCATTTTCTCTGATTGCGTGTGTTCGGGGCGGCGGCGGGGGCGAGGCCCGCCGCGAGGACGGGCTTTTTCACCTTCAGTGGGCCGATGAGACGCATGCCGCGCACGCGCTTGATCGCCTTCACCATGTAAGTGGCGCCGAAGATCGGCCACCAGCGGTCGCCGGCGGCTTCCATGAAGCCGTAGCGCGCGAGCCACTGGTCGCTGACGAGGGGCGGACGATAGCAGCCGAAGCGTCCGCGCTCAAGGTCGAAGCCGAGCAGTTTAATCCAGTCCTTCAGGCGAGTGAACGCAATCAGGTCGTGCGTGGCCGGCACGAACGGCCGCCCGGTGACCTTGCCGACCGATTGCCGGGCGCCCCACAGCGACAGCGAATTAAAGCCGAGGATGATCAACTGGCCTTCCGGCATCAGCACGCGTTCGGCTTCGCGCAACAGGCGGTGCGGGTCGCGGGTGAATTCGAGCGTGTGCGGCATCACGATCAGGTCGACGCTCTGCGCTTCGAACGGCAAGTCGAGCAGGTCGCACCAGACCGCGCTGCGGCCGAGCGGGGCATGTTGTTCAGGCGTGGCGGCGCCCCCCGCGCGCGGAAAGCGGTACGGCGCACTGGCTCCGCTGGCCGCGTCCAGCACGAGACCGCGGCACGGCATGCGGTTCTCGCGCAGCGCGTCGAGCTGCGGCAGGCCGAGCTGCAGCGCGTGGTAGCCGAACACGTCCGACACCACGCGGTCGAGTTGCGCCTGTTCCCATTCCAGCACGTAACGTCCGGGTGGCGAATCGGTCCAGGCGGGCCAGTCTATAATCGTTCGGTCAGACATATTGAAGATTGCGTCGCCTATGAATGCGCTCGAGTACGTACCCGTCCCGGCTTTTGAAGACAATTACATCTGGCTCGTGTCGGACGGGCACCATGCGGTGGTCGTCGATCCGGGTGAGGCCGCTCCGGTTCGCGCCTATCTGGCGAAACGGGGCTGGCGATTGAGCGCTATTTTACTCACGCACCATCACCAAGACCACGTCGGCGGGGTGGCCGATCTGCTGAATGGCCAGGCCGTGCCGGTGTATGGACCAGCCGGCGAGTCGATCGAGCACCTGACCCACCGCCTGAAAAGCGGCGACCGCGTGAGCATCGCCGCACCGGCGCTCGAACTGGGCGTGCTGGACGTCCCCGGTCATACGCGCGGCCATATTGCCTACTTTCAGGCGGCCGATCCGGGCGGCACGCCGCACGTGTTTTGCGGCGATACGCTGTTTGCGTGCGGCTGCGGCCGGCTCTTCGAGGGCACCCCGACGCAGATGCTCAAGTCGCTGGACGAACTCGCTGCGCTGCCGGGTGCGACTCAGGTCCACTGCGCGCACGAGTACACCTTGTCGAACATCCGCTTTGCGCTGGCGTGCGAGCCGGACAACGTGGATTTGCAGGCGTGGCGCGACAAGGCGACCGCGCTGCGGGAGCGCGGCGTGCCGACCCTGCCCACGACAATCGAGCACGAAAGGGCGGTCAATCCGTTTTTGCGCGCCGACAGTCCGGCAATCCACACGACGCTGATCGAACAGTTGCATGAAACGGTGCCGGATCGTTTGACTGCGTTCACACTGTTGCGTGAATGGAAGAACCGGTTCCGCTGACCCGCTGTTTCATGGGGTCATGTTCACCTTGAATTTCGGAAAAATCTGCCAAGCCTAAGATTTGCCTAGGTTTTTCGTATATTTCCGATTGACGTAAACGTTTCGCTTTCGTACTATCGGCTGCAAATTCCAGTCCTGTGGAAGCCGAGACGTTCATGAGATTTATCTTTAGTGCGTTGTTGGTCCTCATGCTCGCCGCGTGCGCGAGCCAGGGGCCAACGACGAGTAGCAATACCGCCACGCCGAATCCTGCCACCCAGCAAGCCGTAGCCGACGCCCTTCGCAGTACAGCCTCTGCCAAAGAAACGATCAATGTCGATCAAGGTTCTGTCGATCAGTTGACGAGCCCCGATGCCGATCTATGGGCACGGATTCGCCGTGGTTTTCAGATGCCCGACCTGCAAAGCGACCTCGTCGACATGCAGGCCAACTGGTACGCCCAGCGCCCGGAATACGTTCAACGTATGACCGAGCGGTCGCAAAAATACCTGTATCACATCGTCGAGGAACTCGAAGAGCGGCACATGCCGACTGAGCTCGCGTTGCTGCCGTTCATCGAATCCGCCTACAACCCGCAGGCGTTGTCGGTGGCGAAGGCGGCCGGCATGTGGCAGTTCGTGCCGGACACCGGCCGTACCTACAACCTCAAGCAGAACATGTGGCAGGACGAGCGTCGCGACGTGCTCGCCTCCACCAGTGCCGCGCTCGACTATCTCTCGCGTCTGCACGACATGTTCGGCGACTGGCAGCTTGCGCTGGCGGCGTACAACTGGGGTGAGGGCAACGTGCAGCGCGCCATCGCGCGCAACGAAGCGGCGGGCTTGCCGACGGACTATCAGGACCTGCGCATGCCGAACGAGACGCGTAACTACGTCCCGAAGCTGCAGGCGGTCAAGAACATCGTGATGAACCCGCAAGCCTACGGCCTGACGCTGCCGTCCATTCCGAACCACCCGTATTTCGTGACGGTGACCACCGCGCACGATATGGACGTCGACGTGGCGGCCAAGCTCGCCAACATGACGCCCGACGAATTCCGCTCGCTGAACCCCTCGTTCAAGAAGCCGGTCATCCTCGGCGCGACACAGCCGCAGATTCTGCTGCCGTTCGATAATGCGAGCGCTTTCGAACACAATCTGAAGGCCTTCACCGGTAACCTGTCGTCGTGGACGACCTACACGGTGACCGAGCGCGCCGCGCCGGCGGCGATTGCGCAGAAGATCGGCGTCGACGCGGACACGCTGATGGAAGTCAACAAGATTCCCGTCGGCATGCGTCTGAAGCCGGGTTCGACGATCGTCGTGCCGCGCAGCGACGACAACGACGACGAAGACATTAGCGCTGACGTCGCCGAAAGCGCCGTCCTCGCGATGGAACCGGACGTCCCCGACACGCGCAAAATGCTGATTCGCGTGCGTCGCAAGCAGACCATGGCGGCGCTGGCCGTTCGCTACGGCGTGTCGATCGGGCAATTGAAGGCGTGGAACCGCACGCGCCGCGACCAGGTGAACCCGGGCCAGGTGATCGTGCTGCATGTGCCGGTGGGCAAGGCCATGCCGAGCGAACCGGGACCGGAACGGATCGCGACCAGCGTGCAGGGCGGTGGCGTCGAACGGATCGGGACCCAGATCACAGACACGAAGAGCGATTCGCGCTACGATAAGAAATCAGGTCGTGGCCGCACCGCCGTCGTAAAGGTGTCGGATCCGGCGGGCAAGGCCAGCAAATCGTCAGCGTCGAGCGCCGCACCCAAGGGCAAGACGTCGAAAGCGGCCGCGCCGGCCACGTCCAGCAAGGCGTCGAAGGCTGCGGCAGTAAGCCGCCCGAAGACTGCGGCCAAGGCGAAGAAGGGAAACTAAAGCAAAGCGGCTCCCACGGAAGTGGCCACATGCGTTGCGGGGGCAGCGCATGAATTGCGCTCCGATCACTTCTCGTTTTTCAACGCCGTCACCTGTGGTGACGGCGTTTTCGTTTGAGGGGTCTTTGCGCCCACTTCCCGCGTTTTCCTTTATCGTTCCTGCTTCCGTTTGACCTGAATCTGCTTGCTACCTATGTCGTCCACCCAGTTTCGCGTGTTCCTGCTGTTTTCCGCGGGTTACTTCGTCTCCTATGTGTTTCGTGGCGTCAATCTGGGCTTTGCGCCGCTGATCACCCATGATCTGGGACTCTCCGCCGCCGATCTGGGTCTGCTGACGAGTCTCTATTTCCTCGGCTTTGCGGGCGCGCAGCTGCCGGCGGGCGTGCTGCTCGACCACTTCGGCTCGCGTCGTGTGACGGCCGGCACGCTGCTGTTCGCGGCCGCCGGGATCTGGGTGTTCGGGGCGGCGCACAGCATCGGCATGATGATGCTCGGGCGGCTGCTGATCGGCGTGGGCGTGTCGGTTTGTCTGGGCGCAGCGTTCAAGGCGCTGGCGCAGCACTTCGAAGCAGCCCGGCTGCCGCTGATGAACGGGCTCGTGATGGCGGTCGGCGGTCTGGGCGGCGTGGCCGTGGGGTCGCCGCTGACCTGGGTCCTGACTTTCGCGAGCTGGCGGGCCGTGTGCGGCGCGCTGGGCGTGCTGACGATCGTGGTCGCGCTAGCCCTGTGGACCCTCGCGCCGGAGACCCGCGACGGCCATCGTCAGGCGAGCCTCGGCACGCAGTTCAAGGGCACGTGGCATATCCTCAAAAGCCCGGCGTTCTGGAAGATTGCGTCATTCTCGGTGGTCACGCAGGGCGTCTTTTACGCCATGCAATCGCTGTGGGTCGGCGCCTGGATGCGCGATGTGATGGGCCTCGCGCCCCGCGAGGCCGCGGCTCAGGTATCGATTCTCGGCTTTGCGATGATGGCCGGTTGTGTCGGTTTCGGGGCCGCGGCGCGCGGCCTGGAGAAGCGCGGCATCTCGCTCTACACCTTTTGCGGCATCGGCATGGCGCTCTTCGTCGTCACCCAGTTGCTGATCATGTTCGGTGCGCCCTTGCCGACAGGCCTGTTGTGGGCCGCGTACGGCATCTTCGGCGGCACGGGCATCCTCAGCTACGCGGTGTTGGCGCGGCATTTCCCGGCGCATCTGATCGGCCGGGGCAACACTACCCTCACGCTGATTATCTTTCTGCTGATTTTCGGCTTCCAGATTGGCGTCGGCGGGGTGCTGTCGCTGTGGCCGGCGGCGGCCGGCCACTATCCGGCCGCCGCGCACCTCACCGCGTGGGGCATTCTGGTCGCGTTGCAGATTGCCAGCGCGATCTGGTACGTCTTGCCAAGCGGCGTGCTGGCCAAACCCGCCCATCTGCAGACCGGGCAGCATTCGTGATGCGCGGCGTGTCAGGCCGCGATTCAGGCCCCGATTCAGCCCCCGATTCAGCCCCGTCTGACCCGCCCACCACGGTATCCCGATTCCGCTCCTTCGATCCCAACCAGGCAGGCTGGGAGCCAAGCCCCACAAGGCGCCGAGGCGTCGTGAGGAACCTCGCACCCCGTCCCGGTGCCATCTCGGATTTGGAGGGAAGGGCAGTTTCGGGCTATAATTCCAAGGTTTGAGCTTATCAACCCGCACCCTAGCGCCTACCTCTCCCACACCGTTCATCCGCCGCGCGCCGCCAACGCACCGCACCCAGCCGATCAGTCCACACAATGGATCCATCGCGCCCTTGCGACGTTTGCCGCGGTACGCGAGCGAGCCTGCGCGCGCATCCAAAGATGCGCCTCGCTGCGGCTCGCACGGCTCGGATAGACAGGTCGGCATCAGGGTGTTCCCCCAAGGAGTCTCCCGTGTTGCCGTCTTTTTCTCCCGCTCTGCTCGCGCTCGCCGACGGCACGGTCTTTCGTGGCTACTCGATCGGCGCCCCCGGCCATACGATTGGCGAAGTCGTTTTCAACACCGCTATCACCGGTTATCAGGAAATCCTGACTGACCCGAGCTACGCGCGTCAGATCGTGACCCTCACGTATCCGCACATCGGCAACGTCGGCGTGAACGCCGAAGATGTGGAAGCCTCGAAAGTCCATGCCGCCGGCCTCATCATCCGCGATCTGCCGGTTCTCGCCTCGAACTTCCGCATGGAGCGCACGCTCTCGCAATACCTGCAGGACGAAGGCGTGGTCGCCATCGCCGGCCTCGATACCCGCATGCTGACGCGCGTGCTGCGCGACAAGGGCGCGCAAAACGGCGCGATCCTGGCGGGCTCGGACGACGAAGCCAAGGCCATCGAACTCGCACGCTCGTTCCCGGGCCTCGCCGGTATGGATCTGGCGAAGGTCGTGTCGACGAAGGAATCGTTCGAATGGACGCAGACCGAATGGCGTCTGGGCGAAGGCTACGGCACGCAGAACGCGCCGAAGTACCGCGTGGTCGCGTTCGACTACGGCGTCAAGTACAACATCCTGCGCATGCTGGCCGAGCGCGGCTGCCACGTCACCGTACTGCCGGCGCAAGCCACCGCGGCTGACGCATTGGCGCTCAACCCGGACGGCGTGTTCCTGTCGAACGGCCCCGGCGACCCGGAACCGTGCGACTACGCGATCGCGGCCACGAAGGAGTTGATCGAGCGCGGCGTGCCGACCTTCGGCATCTGCCTTGGCCATCAGATCATGGGCCTCGCGGTTGGCGCGAAGACCATGAAGATGAAGACCGGCCACCACGGCGCGAACCATCCGGTGAAAGATCTGGACGACGGCCGTGTCGTGATCACGTCGCAGAACCACGGCTTCGCAGTCGACGCGGCCACGTTGCCCGCCAACGCGCGCGCCACGCACGTGTCGTTGTTCGACGGCACGCTGCAAGGCTTCGCGCTGACCGACAAGCCGGCCTTCTGCTTCCAGGGTCACCCGGAAGCGTCGCCGGGCCCGCACGACATTGCGTATCTGTTCGATCGCTTCACCGGCTTGATGGACCAGAAAAAGGCCGGCACGACGGCAGCCGCAGCGGCGGCTTAAGGCGTCAGCTTGTGTGGTCACCCAGGACGGTGTCCACCTAAGTCGCCCACGCCAGGCGGAGCCCCGGAGAATGCAACGCCGGGCCGCTCCCCAGGCGAACAGAACAGAGCGCGCCGCCGCAGCAGCAGTGGGAGGCCGGGCAGTAACACCGGCCCCGGCCGCCGCAGCGAAGCGCGCCAACGGAAAGAATTCAGGAATACATTAGCGAGAGCGTTATGCCCAAGCGGACAGACATCAAGAGCATCCTCATCATCGGCGCGGGTCCGATCATCATCGGCCAGGCGTGCGAGTTCGACTACTCGGGCGCACAGGCTTGCAAGGCGCTGCGTGAGGAAGGCTACAAGGTCATTCTCGTCAACAGCAATCCGGCGACGATCATGACCGACCCGAACACGGCCGACGTGACCTACATCGAGCCGATCACGTGGGAAGTGGTCGAACGCATCATCGCCAAGGAGCGCCCCGACGCGATCCTGCCGACGATGGGCGGCCAGACCGCGCTGAATTGCGCGCTGGATCTCCACGCGCACGGCGTGCTGGAGAAGTACAAGGTCGAGCTGATCGGTGCGTCGCCGGAAGCCATCGACAAGGCGGAAGACCGCCAGAAGTTCAAGGACGCGATGACCAGGATCGGTCTCGGTTCGGCCAAGTCGGGCACCGCCCATTCGATGGAAGAAGCGCTGCAGGTGCAGGCGCAGATCGCGACGGAAACCGGCAGCGGCGGCTATCCGGTGGTGATCCGTCCGTCGTTCACGCTGGGCGGTTCGGGCGGCGGCATCGCGTATAACCGCGACGAATTCGAAGAGATCTGCAAGCGCGGTCTGGACCTGTCGCCTACGCGCGAACTGCTGATCGAAGAATCGCTGCTCGGCTGGAAAGAGTATGAGATGGAAGTGGTCCGCGACAAGAAGGACAACTGCATCATCGTCTGCTCGATCGAAAACCTGGACCCGATGGGCATCCACACCGGCGACTCGATCACCGTCGCTCCGGCGCAGACGCTCACCGACAAGGAATACCAGATCCTGCGTAACGCCTCGCTCGCGGTGCTGCGCGAGATCGGCGTGGATACGGGCGGCTCGAACGTGCAGTTCTCGATCAACCCGGTCGATGGCCGGATGATCGTGATCGAAATGAACCCGCGTGTGTCGCGTTCGTCGGCATTGGCTTCGAAGGCAACCGGCTTCCCGATCGCCAAGGTCGCGGCGAAGCTCGCCTGCGGCTACACGCTCGATGAACTGAAGAACGAAATCACCGGCGGCCAGACCCCGGCTTCGTTCGAACCGACCATCGACTACGTCGTCACCAAGATTCCGCGTTTCGCGTTCGAGAAGTTCCGCGAAGCCGATCCGCGTCTGACCACGCAGATGAAGTCGGTGGGTGAAGTGATGGCGATTGGCCGCACCTTCCAGGAGTCGTTCCAGAAGGCGCTGCGCGGTCTCGAAGTCGGCGTCGACGGTCTCGATGAAAAGACCGCGAGCCGCGACGAGATCATCCGCGAGATCGGCGAGGCCGGTCCGGACCGGATCTGGTACGTGGGCGATGCGTTCCGTATCGGCATGAGCGCTGCGGAAATCTTCGAAGAGACCTCGATCGACCCGTGGTTCCTCGCGCAGATCGAACAGATCGTGCTGAAGGAAAAGGCGCTGGCCGGCCGCACGCTTGCGAGCCTGTCGAAGGAAGAACTGAAGTATCTGAAGCAAAGCGGTTTCTCGGATCGCCGTCTGGCGAAGCTGCTCGGCGCGAAGCCGGCTGCCGTGCGCGCCCGCCGTATCGAACTGAACGTGCGCCCGGTCTACAAGCGCGTCGACACCTGCGCGGCCGAGTTCGCCACCAAGACGGCGTACATGTACTCGACCTACGAGGAAGAGTGCGAAGCGAACCCCACCAACAACAAGAAGATCATGGTGCCGGGCGGCGGCCCGAACCGGATCGGCCAGGGCATCGAGTTCGACTACTGCTGCGTGCACGCCGCGCTCGCCATGCGCGAAGACGGCTACGAAACGATCATGGTCAACTGCAACCCTGAAACCGTGTCGACCGACTACGACACGTCCGATCGTCTGTACTTCGAATCGCTGACGCTCGAAGACGTGCTGGAAATCGTCGACAAGGAAAAGCCGGTCGGCGTGATCGTGCAATACGGCGGCCAAACGCCGCTGAAGCTCGCGCTCGATCTCGAAGCGAACGGTGTACCGATCATCGGCACCTCGCCGGACATGATCGACGCCGCCGAAGACCGCGAGCGTTTCCAGAAGCTGCTGCAGGACCTCGGCCTGCGTCAGCCGCCGAACCGTACGGCACGCGCCGAAGACGAAGCGCTCAGGCTCGCCGAGGAAATCGGCTACCCGCTGGTGGTGCGTCCGTCGTACGTGCTGGGTGGCCGCGCCATGGAAATCGTCCACGAGCCGCGCGACCTCGAGCGCTATATGCGCGAGGCCGTGAAGGTGTCGAACGATTCGCCGGTGCTGCTCGACCGCTTCCTGAACGACGCGATCGAATGCGACGTCGATTGCATCTCCGATGGCGAGGCCGTGTTTATCGGCGGCGTGATGGAGCACATCGAACAGGCGGGCGTGCACTCGGGCGACTCGGCTTGCTCGCTGCCGCCGTACTCGCTGTCGAAAGAGACCGTAGCCGAACTGAAGCGCCAGACCGGCGCGATGGCGCGGGCGCTGAACGTGATCGGCCTGATGAACGTGCAGTTCGCGATCCAGCAAGTGCCGCAGGCGGACGGTTCAAAAGAGGACGTGATCTACGTGCTCGAAGTGAACCCGCGCGCCTCGCGCACGGTGCCGTATGTGTCGAAGGCAACCAGCCTGCCGCTCGCGAAGATCGCGGCGCGTGCGATGGTCGGCCAGACGCTGGCGCAGCAGGGCGTGACGAAGGAAATCGACCCGCCGTACTTCAGCGTGAAGGAAGCGGTGTTCCCGTTCGTCAAGTTCCCGGCCGTCGATCCGGTGCTCGGACCTGAAATGCGTTCGACCGGCGAAGTGATGGGTGTCGGCCAGACCTTCGGCGAGGCTTTGTTCAAGTCGCAGCTCGCGGCAGGTTCGCGTCTGCCGGAGTCGGGCACGGTGCTGTTGACCGTGATGGACGCCGACAAGCCGAAGGCCGTCGAAGTGGCCCGCATGCTGCACGAACTGGGCTACCCGATCGTCGCGACCAAGGGTACGGCCGCCGCCATCGAAGCAGCCGGCGTGCCGGTCAAGGTGGTCAACAAGGTGAAGGACGGCCGTCCGCACATTGTCGATATGATCAAGAACGGCGAAATCGCGCTGGTCTTCACGACCGTCGACGAAACCCGTGCTGCGATCGCCGATTCGCGTTCGATCCGCATGAGCGCCCAGGCGAACAAGGTCACGTACTACACGACGATGTCGGGTGCGCGGGCTGCCGTCGAAGGTCTGCGGTATTTGAAGGACCTGGAAGTCTATGATTTACAAGGACTCCACGCTCGCCTAAACTAAGGCTTCGAATACCTGTCCAAGATGTAAGTGCCGCGGTTAAGCGGCGTCCCTCAAGGTACCGGCATGGGCTTTGCCCGGGCTCAGGCGCCAGCGGGGATGCACTTAACCGCGGTGATTTTTTTTACGGCCGTTTTTTGCCACTAGAGCTGTTTATGAGCACTATTCCACTGACAACGCGTGGCGCGAAAAAGCTGCGCGATGAACTGCAGCACCTGAAATCGGTTGAACGTCCGGCGGTCGTCAACTCGATCGCCGAAGCGCGTGCCCAGGGTGATCTCTCGGAAAACGCCGAATACGACGCTGCGAAAGAAAAGCAGGGCTTTATCGAAGGCCGCATTGCGGAAATCGAGTCGAAGCTGGCCGGCGCGCAGATTATCGATCCCGCCGCGGTGGACGCGGACGGCCGCATCGTGTTCGGCGCGACCGTTGAGCTCGAAGACCTCAAATCGGGTGCGTCGGTCAAGTATCAGATCGTCGGCGACGACGAAGCGGACCTCGAGCACGGCCTGATCTCGATCAGCTCGCCGATCTCACGCGCCTTGATCGGCAAGTCGGAAGGCGACGTGGCCTCGGTGCAGGCACCGGGTGGCGTGCGCGAGTATGAAATCATTGCCGTCAGCTACGTCTGAAGGACGCACCGGTGTCTACCTCGCTGTCCTCCGTGCCGCATAGGGTGTTCCGGCTGTTGACCGTGGTTTGGGTCGGCAGTCTGCTCACCATCGGTTATGCGGTTGCGCCCGTGCTGTTTACCGCGCTTGACCGCATCTCGGCCGGCGCGGTCGCCGCGCAGTTGTTTCGCATCGAAGGCGTACTGGGCGTGGTTTGCGGGGTCTTGTTGCTCGGCTTGGCCAATGTGCTGATCCGCCGCGGTCACGACACCTATCGCCGCCTACGCTGGCTGATTGCCGGAATGCTGGTGTGCGTGCTGCTCGGTTACTTTGCGCTGCAGCCGTTCATGAATGCAATTCGCATGGCTGCGCTCGAGGCCGGCACGGATGTCGCCCATTCGCCTGATGCGATGCGCTTCGGCATATTGCACGGCGTGTCGAGCCTGTTTTATCTGATCGAGAGCCTGCTGGCTATCGCCCTGGTGTGGAAGCTGCCCACCGCGGCGAGTGCAACTTTGGCTGGGCAGGAAGGCGCGCGAGACGCGGCAGGCAAGGGCATTGTCGGCTAAGGGGCCAGGAGGCGGGGCTAAGAAGCGGGACTAAGAAGCGGGACTAAGAAGCGGGGACTAAGAGACTTTCCCGGCTGGCAGGTGACCACGCGTATCAGGCGTCAAAGCACTATGGATCTTTTTCTGCCGCCTCGCGGCTCGCCACGCAGACTTCAGCGGCGAGCTCAAACTTGCTGAATACGCGAAACGCCAACGCACACAAGGCGCTGGCCGTCGCACTTCAGCGCTGCGGGCAGCGCCGCCCGCAGTTGCAACACAGATTACTTCACCGACTGATGCGGACGCTTGGCGCTGGCCTGGCGCTTCTTGGCGCGCTTGATATTGCCGCCCGCCGTGACGCGTTCGTTGCCGCGTACCATCACCTTTTTCGGCTTCGGCTTGCGCATCGGGATTTCGGAGGGCTTGACCACCGTTACCACGCGCGGGGCGCGGCCTTTACCTGGCCGGGCGTCGTCAGATGCCGCTTCACGGGCGCTCGGCAGTTCGCCGCGTTTGGCGCGGGTGGCCGGTTTGGCCGCCGCTTCCGGCTTCCAGATCACCAGCAGCTTGCCGATATGCTGGATGGGCGCGGCGTTGAGCGCGTCGCAGATCTGTTCGTAGATCGCCAGACGTTCTTCGCGTTCGTCGCCGAACACGCGGATCTTGATCAACTGGTGCGCGGCCAGGTGGACCTTGATCTCGGCCAGCACGGCATCGGTCAGCCCCTCGGCGCCGATGAGCACCACCGGTTTGAGCGCATGTGCCTGGGAGCGCAACTCGGCGCGTTGATCGGTAGAGACTTTAAGGGCTGGCATGGAAAGTGGGAGACTCGACTAAAATGGCGGCGCCTGCAGTTCCGATCGCTTCGGTCGATCGAGCAGGGCGGCGCGTCAGAACAACAGAGAATCGCGGTTGATGGCCCCGGGGTTCATGACCCATTGGGCGGCAGCCGCGCGAATTAAACGCGTATTATCCGCTAAAAGCGCTGCATTACGCAGCAAGAGTTCAACGTTTAATGGCAAAAAACAAGTTCAACACGTCGTGGCTGCACGATCACATCAACGATCCCTACGTGAAATTGGCGCAGCGGGAGGGCTATCGCGCCCGCGCAGCCTACAAGCTGAAGGAAATCGACGAACAGGACAAGCTGATCCGTCCCGGCCAGGTCATCGTCGACCTGGGCTCGGCGCCCGGTAGCTGGAGCCAGTACGCCCGCAACAAGCTGGCGCAGGGTTCGAAGCGCGACGCGACGCGGGAAGGCGGGATCGACGGCACGATCATCGCGCTCGACCTGCTGCCCATGGAGCCGATTGCCGACGTCATCTTCATTCAGGGCGACTTCCGCGAGGACACCGTTCTGCACCAACTCGAAGATTTGGTCGGAGCGCGTCAGGTCGACCTTGTAATTTCGGATATGGCGCCCAACCTGTCGGGAGTGGCGCTGGCGGATGCCGCGCGGATCGAGCATGTATGCGATCTCGCGCTGGAATTTTCGCAGAATCACCTGAAGCCGGATGGTGCCCTTTTAGTCAAATGCTTTCACGGCAGCGGTTACAGTCAGATTGTCGAAAAGTTCAAGCAGCAGTTTAAGACGGTAGCAGCCCGCAAGCCGAAAGCGTCGCGGGACAAATCGTCCGAAACTTTTATTTTGGGTAAGCATCTGAAACGGCCCGCTTAGGTGGGTTGCCCGGCGGGCGTTCCGCAACCTTTTTGAGTCTCGGATTTGCCGGAAAAGCGGCACTGGGACAGCCTCCGACGCTATTTCTGTGGTAGAGAAACGTTATGGCAGGGGTCTGCGGTCTGGATTAGAATGCTTTAGTGGTGCCGCAAGGCAAATGTAGGCGCCCGTCTATGAGTGAAGGAGTGGTGCTTTGAACAACAATATGTTTTCGAAGGCAGCAGTGTGGCTGGTTATCGCACTGG
>Ga0116227_10003639_pt1 | contig 34141 bp, 25 predicted proteins | sample S1TSphgellanicum_FD_89693 | JGI IMG/M metagenome (GOLD analysis project Ga0116227, IMG submission 89693) | Host-associated microbial communities from peat moss isolated from Minnesota, USA - S1T2_Fb - Sphagnum magellanicum MG | ecosystem: Host-associated > Plants > Peat moss > Unclassified... | reverse complement strand
TAGCTAAACCCCCCGGGGGCGCCCCTCCCGCGAAGAGAAATGCGCCACGCAGCGCAGTGGATTTTTGAATGAGATGGAGTTATTTGAATTGTAATAATAAGAACCCCCCCCCCCCCCAAGCAATGGTTCAATTGAAACTTTGTGAGAGAATGTAGACACGGCACCTGAATGACAACCATAGTGCCCACAGCTGTTGCTGCATGTGCTGCACGAGGAGAAGGTGGGTCTCCGACAGGAGTGAGTCTACAGTGAAATAAAAAAAATCACTTTGCTGAATCAACAACTAACACCACAGCCAATAAGCACAATCAACACCAAATATCAATAGCAACAGCTTCCATCATGAGCTCTGAGACTTCAAAACCTAACCCTAATAGACTAGGAGATCCCTCCTGAATCACTGAGGAAAAAGCTAAGAATGTCTGCAAACATAAAACAGAAACACTGCTCTCCAAACCAACTCACTGCAGACCAGAAAAATAGGGTGGACACCAGCAACACAGGACAACCTTGAAAGAACATTACTTCAAAAATTCATGCACAAATATAAGGCTCAAAGACCAAGATCTCTTGTGCTAGGAGATAAACTGGGATTCTACATGTGTTGAAGTGCTCACCTTGACCATTTATTGGTGTGTATGTCATAACAATGCACATCTGCAGTAGCCCCTGCCAATCCTGACATTCACCCCGTAACAGAAGTTTCATACAAAGTTCTTTCCCTTGCATAATCTTGGCAGCAAGGCTTGATAAGAACCCTACAAGCAGTAGGTACCAACAACCTTTTGCAGGGACTGAGCTGAGACTAGCTCCCAAGTAGGACTACAGACCCACACGTGATTGAGATCATCATTCACCTCTTGAGCTCGGGTGTTGGCAAGATTTGTGGGGAACTGACCTGAAGTAAGCCTAACATCAAGAGAAAAGGTGTAAAAAATGCAAGCACTTACTGATGCCAGCACCAGCAGAAGCAGTTGCCTGTGGCCCTGCAGCAGCAGAATTCCCTTCCAGTGCCGTTGCACCCCCGAAGAGAATCAGTCTCGGGCCCACATAGTTCGGACAACCTTCCTCCCCCACGGCCGCTACTGCCGTCAATGTGTGACCACAACGCGGCCCCGGTCCGTCATCCCTCTTCTCACAGATTGTGGTCTGTATTCTGTACGCCGGCGCTGGCCTAGGATGCTGCTGCTGCTGCTGTGCTTGTTGCACAGATTGTGATGCATATGCTTGTTGCTGTTCCTGTTGTTGTGTTGCCGCCATAGCTTCTTCCTGTTGCCGTTGCTGCTGTTGCTCAGGGTCATCTGCCATGCCCGTATCTTCCTCGTCCATATCACCAGAGCTCAAGCTCCAAGCTCAAGCCCAATAAACCCTAAATCACCCCCATCGTATCCACCACTTCCTACTAGTCTCCTCCATCTCCAAACAAGATCATTGTTGTCTACTTCTACTTCTACTTCTACCTCTTCCTCTTCCCCCCTCCTCGTCCTCCTCGCCCTCGTCCTCCCTTCTTCCCCCATTTTGCCTCCACTTGCGCACCACGACAACGACGAGGACGACAACAACAACACTCCCGCGTCCTCCCGCCACACATCTCCACAAACTTTCAAAACACACATACCCCAAACAAACCCAAAAAAATAATATAGAATCGCGACTTCATCAAACAACTCGCTTCCTCAATTACCCAAAGCCAAAAACGGTGCAGCACCTTCGAGAGAGAAGAAAAAAGAGGGCGGGGATCATCGACAAAACACCGAAAGCGGACGCATCACACGAGCAACGACAACGAAAACAACCACCATCTCTGCAAAGCCCTCATGGCTCCCACCACACAACCCACGTTCCCACCATACTCCCACCCCACAATCCATGTTCCCACTTCCTGTTCCCATCATGATCCCGCCCATGTTCCCTGTGGTTCCCATTATGCTCCACTATCACAATCCATGTTCCCATCATGCTCCCACCCAACAATCCATGTTCCCAATACCTGTTCCCATCATGATCACACGCTCCCACCCCCACCCCACCCCCACCTACTTTATAGACCCAAGCCAAGTCTGTTGTTATCTTTTGAAAAATTCCACCTGCGTTGGTGTGCAACCGTTGCATTACAAGAGGAGAACGGGCCAGGGATGGATGATTCTGCCGTGCAATAAGTACCGAAGCTCACAATGAACCAATGACGGCTGATTCTGCCCCGTAATATGTCCTTGGGGGCCACAGTAAAACCAGCAGGCACCAGCGCTCACTGTCCATTTGGGGAGCCCGTTATGAGCAGTGGTATGAGCGGTTATTTGAATTTGTGTAGAGAACCGCTGGTTTCGGTTATTCAAAGAAAAATCAGAATCAAAGAACCGGCTGATCTCGGGTATTTGAAAAAGCTCAAAGAACCTGCAGTTCCGTAAAAAAAACTTAACAGTTTTGTGAATGGCTAGTCATTTGATTCTTTTCAAAATTTTGAGAACCGTGGTTATATATACCGGAATCGGCTATTTGATTTTTTGAGAACCGCAATTATGAATCCCAAGAACGACCCTTATGAGAGACTCTGGTTGTCGGTTCCGGTTTGTGATAACCGCCCAACAGCTGGTTATGAGTTATGTCAAGGACAAGTCCCGGAGGTAGGTAGGTAGGTAGGTAGGATAAATAGATGCATTTAGATGGTTAGTAACAGTGGTAAAGGGTGATTCCGGTCGCAGAATCAGTGGAGTTGGAAAAGACTGATCAGAATCTGGAAAGTTCAATTCTATCACATAATCGACTGGAATCTACATATTATAACACCATCCCAATTAACCCTTGCTCTCAAACCATGGGGCCTCTGCTGCACTATTTGATATTATTAAAAAAGCCCCTTGACAAGGTGGTGTGCTTGTTCATTGTTTTCCCATTTGGCAAACTAATAGATCAAAAATTATTGAATTACATGTCTTGTTTTGTCTAAATACTAAGTGAATTTGTAAAGAGATAATTCACACAAACTCTGGAGTTAAGCTCACCTGGATCAGAATAGTATTGGGATGGGTGGACCCATACAAGAAGAAGTGTGTTAAATGCAATTGGGTCAAAGGAAAAATGGGCCCTACTACTTTTATGGTCAATTTTTGGTTCTATCATGGTTGGGAGGTTTGACCTTTAGTTAAAGGTTTTTTTTTTAATCTCTATGCTTTCACACTTGTCATTATTAAGAAGTTGAAACATTAGTTTACTCTTTTTTATCTCTTTTTTTTATGCTTTGACACTTTCTTTCTCCCTATCCTAAATGTTCCAAATATATATATATATATATATATATAAGTTCACATTAGGTGTTGTTTCTTTTCTCTCTATGCTTCACACCTTCTTTCCTTATCTCTATCCTTGAGGCCAAATACATTGGTGTACATTCTTGCAAGTTTCTCAAGTTTCTACTACTTTTGAGCATTATTTTTAATCATATGAAAGCCCACCAAAAGGAATTGTTGTGTACCCAATCCAATAGTTGCAAATGTGTGTGTGTGTGTGTGTGTGTATGTGTGTGTTTTATTTGTTGATCTTTTGGACTATAGCTTGGGTTATAAGTTAGTGTTTCCATTTTGGAGGTGACCTCACCGACCACTGAGGTTGGTTTAATAAAAACAATTTCACAAAGTGCCAAGTGGAGCTGAAAACTTAGGAATTGAACTTTCAAACCTCATGATGCTCAAGAAATACTAGTACAAGAACACTACAAAAACCCTTCATACTACAAGAACTAAAACAATCACAAATTTTGTGCATCCAACTTCAACTTTTGAAATACACTCTTAAAAAACTATTGGAATTTGAGGTACCTATTCAAATTGAATTTGTGCCAAATCTATGATGGGCCTTGGTGTTGAAAAGCTTTTTGGTATGGTAGTAGCCTAATCATTAGTAGCCTTTTTGTAGACACCAAATTGGGTAAAGAATGGTTAGAAATGCAAAAGTGAACGCTCTCAATGTGGGTGTGGTGGGGTTTTTGAAAAAGGAAACTCATCATAGGACACACACTCTAGCCTTGTAACAATGCATTAAATGCTCCATTACCTATCACTTTACACCCTATACTTGTATAAACCCCCTAACCATCAATACCTAAAATATAAAAAAATTAGTTTTTATTATCAAACATTTTTTGTATTAAAGTTTAAAATGAACGTTTATGAAAAGTTTTGTACAAATACATTAGTTTATGATACTTGACATTGCAACATAATAGGAAGAAGAACAAAATGATTCATTTGAAGTGACCAAATATACTTACTACGAAACATAACTCTATGAACATTGAGTAGATGTCTCCTAATAAATTTATCTCATTTCCTCATTTCAAACAACATATTACCCACGATTGGTATAAATTTTCAAAATCTTTAAACATAATAATCAACTACTAAACATTTGATAATAGGTAATTTGATGGTGCATGGTTACCAAGAACAAAAAAAATCCATCAACAAGTTTTAACTTGGGCATTAAATGTCCTTTGATTATTAGTTTGCCTTAATTGATGATATTCTTATTATAAATTTAACCAAATATATATAATTAATGTTTATTACCCAAATCAAATACTTGCCCAATATTGGTTGATATGTAGTTATTATCAAAATCAAACACCCACCCAACATTTGTCAATAGCTGGTAGCTATTGTTTTAGCAATTTTTAAATACATATTGGCCTTCACATCTCGATATATTTGTCTAATCATTTTCAAACATTGACCAACATTTTTTTAATGTAATGTAAAACATGATAAGGAGGGCTTTAAAAGACATTTAAATCATCATTTTTATATTTTTAAAAAAATCTCATGATACTTGATAGATATCAAAGGGGAAAAAATGCAAGGGCAAGTGGACATTACATGTAGGAAAAAGATAGGTCCAAACTGCCTCCCGTGTTTTGAGGTGCTTAGGCACAACGTGGTAGCCCAAGCAATGAGCATTGAAAAATAAATAATGGTGCAAGGCCCTACCTTTTTAAATAATAAATTTATGCCATAATTCTCAAAGGGCATGAGCTTCCATAATAAAAAATTTCTTCCATTTTGGAAGATTTTCATTAAGTTTTTGCATTTGACAATGATTTTCTCAATATAATATAAAAATTAAGATAAGTTTCTATGCTAGGTAAAGTTTTCATAATAAAAATTTTAAACCTTCAACCTTGGGTTTTGCCCATAGGTGAAAAGTGTAAATGCCTTGTTCTTAGGACTTTAAATTAAGTATAAAATAATGTTCAAATTTTTGTAATGTAAATGGAGGGCACTATTTTTCTTCCATTTTCTAGGAATGTTTCAAAAAAATGGAGTGTATATGGGCTTTAAAAAAAAGAAATATATTTTTTAATGATCCCTCCATTATTTAAAACATCTTTTTTTTCTTTTTTTAACCCCTTGTGATATCCTATTGGTACCTAACATCTATCATGGGAAAAAAATTACAAATAAGTTTTTACATAAAGTAATGCCCTTGCAGTTTACTTACCACTATCCACTTAATTCATTTTGATATCTTATTTAGGAGCTTTTGAAGCTTAATATGTTATTTCCAAGTAATCGTCTCATATTTTCATTTTGATTTTGCAAGTTTAACATGTATTATGAATAAATGAAGAGGACACCAATTACACTCCCTTTCAATATCTTCAACATAAGTGATATATCACTTTGCAATGGTAATATAATGCCATTGAAAAAATATGGTAATTTTTGCAAGCCCCAATAATCATTAGTATTTTGAAAATAGATTAGTGATACCAATAAATTTCAAGCCAAATTTCACAAATTGGTGTAATGGAATACCAAGTTCAACAAAAGGCTTTGTAAATAAAATGAAACAATAATGATTGTCTGTCTCACATATTTCATTTGTGTTTATCACAATTTTTCATGGAAACCACCAACCTTAATGCTACAATCGCATGGAAGGGAATAAGAAAGGGAATTTTGATGGTAAAGGAGGAGACTTAGCTTTGTAGGTCAGTGCTTCATGTGTCACAACATTCAATCATACAAAATGTGCAAAATAATCAATTTTTTAAAGAGAAAATTGTTCCACAACAATAGTCCTATTTGTTTTAGAGTATGCCCGATTAGAAATTTTAAACCAAATGGGGATCAATTAAACATGATGTGATAAAATTTTAGAACAACTGTCAAGTAGTGGATGTTTTCCATTAAAATGGTGTTTCCAATGAACATATGACTAAAAAACATTTAATCTTTCGAAATGAAGCACTCCATGAAAGGTATTTTCGTTTTCATGCATTGATTCTTTTAAATGGTCTTAATTGGGTAGAAACTAGAAAGGATAATAAGATTTGAGGGACCCCATGAAAAGAAATTGCTAGCTAACAAAGATATGAATTTAGTTGAAAATGTGGAAAATTTGTATAAATTTTAAAAATAGATGTGGAATCTTCAAGTGGGTCAAAAATGTTGAAATAAACATAAGTTTCATGAATAGTTATGGAGGAACAAAAAAACCAAAAGAAAAATGAATGTGTTTTTAAAACACACAAACAAAGGTCACAACTAACATGGCAATGGTTACATTCAAGGTGGCAGTGATAATGGAAGATTAAATTGCACTTGCACTTTTCCAAATGCAACCAAAAGAATTTTTAAATGTCAAAGCCCAAAAATATTTGTAGTAGTGATATGTTAAGAGTTTTTAAAAATGTAACAATGGCTTAAACTTGGCCCACCACCTTTGACGTCTTTAATGCCATCAGCAATCAATGCAATTACAACAAAAATCATTTTTAGAAAAAAAAACAAACAAATGGGTGAAATTAGAGCTATTGATTTAAATGTAACAAATTCAATTGAAGCACATGACTAAACAATGCACACTAAATTTAACCATATGTAACTAAAGACATATGAAGGTAAAAACAACAATAATTTTGATAAGATTTAAAATTCTAATCGAGGTTTTTATTTCAATCAAGTTGGTTGAAACCTTTCATGGCGTACAAGTGTTCTGCAAGGTTTGATTTTAAATTGAAGTGGGTTTGTGAGTTCTCCAACTTTTCAATTCCTTGCATGTACACTTCAAATGTTTAATAGTCATTTTTTCGACAACATATAATCCAAGTTTTCTTATAAAATCTAGTTGTTACACCAAAAAAACCATATATTCACAAATGAAATGCATTATTACCAAAGGTAAACATAAACATTATTTTCAAAAGTAAATGTCGTTTTCACACCACTATAGCCATTTTGTAAAGTTGGGTGTGCAAAACAAAGATGGATCATGCCTATGCAAGTTTGTGTGAAAAAATGATAAAATAAAAGAAACTTGAATCCTTTGCATCAAATCCTAATTTATTTTTGCCATGTGTAATAATGATGTACTATTGCAATTGAAAATTAGTCTTATGCTAGTCAAGGTTTATTCAAATTTGGAGTTATTGGTGTGGCTAAATCATCAATCACATGTCATTGTTCATGCTTGTTTTGCAAAGCTAGAGATAGACAATGTGTACGTCAGATGTGGCATGCCATCAACTAGGTTATCACCATGAAATAGAACAATGATAATAGGAGAGAAAAAATGTTAATTCTTTTGCAAAATTAAATTTTTTACAAGTTATAATGTGTATTGACATGGTTGAAGTAACAAATTCAAATCTAATAGGGTAAATTATCATCACATTATAAAGAATTGTAGTAGATAATTATGTGTTTTGGGAGCACAAAGGAGACCTTTGAAGCTTGTCAAATTCCATTGCAAAGGAACATCCAAAATAAGCTTTGAAGTAGATCATCATGGCATCAAATTCAAACATGAATTTGTAAAGAGGTGTAAACGCAAAGTCACAAGCAAATTTGCAAGCAAGCAGGTTGACAACAAGTAGTCAAAGATGAGGTCATGGCAATGGTAGATTAGGAGGGCATGAGGGAGGAGAAACTTCAATCCCTTAGTAGTGACATGGGAATTGGGAACATTATAAGGTCTTGGGGCTGATTGCTTGTAAACATGCAGAACATATCACACATAAGCAAATATTGGATCCAAGAGCACGTATGGTCCTTGTCTATAACATTGGGAAAAGATTGTAGGAGAGTTGCAAAAGAGAACCAAGATTAGAAATCCAAGAAATGACATCATGTGCAAAGATAAATGGAACTATTTGAATTTTAATTTCAAAAAACTTGTAGACTATCGTAAGGGCACGAGTAATCATAGTTGTTTTTGGAATTTGAAGTATGAAGAGAAGGAATGTTAACATCTACCTCACCAATACACTAGAGAACACTATGAAGTAATTGAAGTCTTTCAAGGGGAAAAGAATGTCAATGTTCCTTTACATACCAGGGATGTCAATGTGAAAGGAAACGACATCTACAAACCATTGGCACTGCAAGAAACATAAGATGAAAATGACGATATGTATTCATAGGAGCACATTGTACTTAATTCTCAAGAAGCACTTGTAGATAATCAAGGAAACAAAGGCATCGATAATCAAGGCACAATAATTACAAGCATCAAAGGTATTACTAGTCTAGGGACAAGAATGGCAAGTGTAAGAGGTGTTGACAATCTAGGAAATATAAGAGCTACAAATTTTGTGAACTTATTTGATTAAGAGATTAAATTTTTCCTTCGTAATTTCTAGACTCTTGTAATCAATCTTGCTTTTCCTACATCGCCTATATTAGCTACACTTGGAAGCACATGAGTGAAAAGAAGATGCAACAATGTATCATTTCTTGTCATTGCTTTTGTAAACAAAAATAGTAAAATGTTGGTGGATGTAATAGACAAAATCAATTTTATTTAATTAAAAATTAAGTAACAACATTCAAGTTATCATGAATGTATCTTCAAAGCACATATTTGCTACCTCAAAGCATGTGATAAATAGTTTTATAAGATGAACAAGAACATAGTAAATGTCGTGTCCAATTTGAACATTGTTTTTTGACACACATCCATCAAGGATTTGAAATCCATGCCTCCAATCAAGGACTTACCTCCAAAGGATGAATTGGGATCAGATGATGAACTATTGGTTCATGTTCAATGTGTAGACAAACAAGACAACATCCAAAATGCAGACATGGATACTTGATACAAATTCCAAAAATTGATCAAATTTTAGTTGTTTGAATTCAAAATCCATATTATAAATCATTTTTATTGCATTTTAGTTCCATAATGCACTACATATTACATACCATCTCACATAGATTGCATTGACCAATTCCACATTTCAATCTTGATTTGAATACATGCACCATGTTAGTAGTTTTTAACAATTTAGAAATTGAACATGATGTCAACAATCTATAAGTTGGAAATGAAAATGCAAATCCACGTGAATTCAACATCCATGCATGTGTGAGCAAAACCTATTACCACTTAGCACCTGATGGAATGGGGTGAGTAACATTATAGTGCCTCTTTGGCAATTCATTGTTTAAGATGTTCTTTGGCAAAACCTATTACCACTTAGCACCTGATGGAATGGGGTGAGTAACATTATAGTGCCTCTTTGGCATTTCATTGTTTGAGGTGTTCTTTAGCAAAACCCATTACCACTTAGCACCTAATGAAATGGGGTGAGTCACCTTATAGGGCTTGTCACATTCCTCAGTGGAATGAACCCTACCCAAGGATGTATTTTTTTCAAATTCATTAAGTAGGTCGGTGAGAATCCCCAAACATTAATTAGCATTCAATCTCAATTGTCCTTGGTGCGTTGTAAATTTTTTTTTCAAAATCCTGCTTTGTATTACTGGCGAGCTCCATGAGTGCATGGAGTATCTGAATGTGGCGACTTCTGATAATTTTCCCTCAAAATATGGCAAAATTCGCAAAAAGAAATTCCCAAAAGACTTTTCGTCGCGTTAGCACGTGACTTTTATTTTGGTCTCCACTGCCCAAAAAAAAACCCTATTAGGGTTTGTCAGGTATTTAGGGTTTTTTGTCTACTTATTAGGGTTCGGCATTTGGAACACAAACACAGAAGCAAGAAAGAGACAGAGAGAGACAGAGAGACAGGCGGGGGAACGACATACTCGACGACCAATTTTGTTATTCTCTGGACTTCGTTTCTATCTCGATCCTGCGAGAAAGCTTTGTACAATTCCGAATCTGCAAAGAAGATTTTTGGTTGGTGTTTTGGTTTTTTTTTTTTTTTTTTTTTTTGGTTTTTTTGTTTTTGTACCGTAGTGGAAGCGTCGGGAAGCATTGAGAGAGGGAGGGCGGGAGGAGGAGATGGCAGGCGGTGAACTGGACAATGGAGTTACGAGTTCACTGTCATGTTGATGATGATTTGAGATCCAGGAACTGATCATTCCAGTCTCATTGTCGCAGTTGCGATCGATTGACTGCCTTGATCCCGATCGTCCAGGGTTCACAAGCGTTCAGAGTTCTTTCACGTCTGTTCGGTTAGCGTTCTTTCATGTGGATCTAAGTAGCACTTGTGTGGTAGCATGTCGTTCCCACCGAGCTATAATTCCTTTTATGCTATGGAATTATCTACAGAAACTTGAAGATTAATGCTGCATAGGCCTTCATTATCCTGTTTATGGGTTTAGGGTTTGTAAGGAATTGGTAAGAGCTACAATTGCATACCACTTTGTCATGGGCTTAGATTCCCAGCATCTTAACAGTGTCATCAGGTGTCTTGGTCGTGATGGATTGGGAACATGGATGTGAAGCACTCAAACATGACACTCATAAATGTGAGAGAGATTCCTTAATGAAGAATCTGTTCGGTTAGCATTCTTTCCTGTGGATCTAAGCCGCTCAGAGAAGAGGCATGATGCATTGGCTGATTCTGATGTTTCAAGATTGTGATGCTTTCCATGTCCAACTATTCCTGGATCTGCTAATTGCTTGTTTTTCAAAATTTACTGATACCAGTTGTGAGTGAGTACCATGTGCAGAAGTAGCAAGCAGTCTGGTAGCTATGGACATGTGTTACCAATGTATTGATCAACACTCCCGTGGATACTAGCAAGACCTCTTTACATTTAATAGATTGTTGTAGTATCTATCTATCCTGCATGTCAGGAAGTCATGACAGATCGTTTTGAAGTCTTGTGCGTGTACTGCAACTTGAGTGGGGAATGTCTTGAAATGCTGTTAGTTGGAGCATTTTTTTTTTTTCCTCTGTAGGGCAGGGCAAGGCAGGCTGGAGAGAATCCTGGCTTCTCATGGGAGCTTTGGTATCAATTCAAAACATTTAGGTAACACTAATTTTTGTTGGTCAGGAATGAACATAGCTGCATGGAGGCTCATTATGTTTTCCTCCCATAAACAGTTGAGCTATTGATGTGAAGTCTGAGCTACATTCTGCAATCTATGGGTCTGACAGTTATATGTGTTGCTCTCTTAACACAGGTCTTTTGCAGATTGAATCGGACTGAACTCACAAACTCTGTTATTCTTCATCTGGGAACCTTGCTGAGGTAGTCCAGACAAACTGGGTGGGGACTCCACTGACACAGAGCCCCCACTCAGTCCCAAGCTTGAAAGATCTGAATTGAATTATGATGGCATGTGCTTGTTGCTTAAAATCCATCTGGTTACACTCTCTCACATTTTACCTGGGACTGACATCATGAGGGAAAAACCTAACAACAATTTTGTGTCGGCCAGTCTTTTTTTTCTTCAACAAAACTGGGATTTGGAGTGTAAGAGGGGCTTGCCCTGGACTCCTGATTGTTATCCAGTCTACTGAAAGGCCATGGTGTCTGAATGTCCAAAGTGGGGTAGATGACTTACTTACCCTAGACATGGCACCGCCAAATAATTAGGAGCAAAGTAAATGATGGAAATGGGTGTTTCTGTACTATGGATTTTGTCCACTACAGACTTAGTGATTTATTGTCCTGTACCTTATTTGATACATACTTGGAGAGGAGTGAAAGAACGATTTGCTCATTTGTTAACTTACTGTGTCCATGTCCTCAATCAACAGCTTTGCTCTGCCTGCACTACAGCCTATTTTCAGTAAACCTTTTTTCAGGCTGAACCTAAATATTTCAAGATTTTGGTGAACAGGGCGATCCCCTGTCCTGAGGTGTAAGATGTGATTTTCTGAGCTCAACTTTGGGCAGTTGGCTTTGTTGTTTACTGCGTGGTTTGGTTTTCTTTGGGCACACAGAACTCAACTAAGGATCTTTGTAAGTTGTGATTTTCAAGCTCAACTTTTTCAAGTTTGCTTTATGCTTGTTCACTGCATGGTATGGTTGGTTTTGGTGTGCAGAGTTCAACTAAGACCATTGTAAGCTGCAAGTTTTCAAGCTCAACTTTGCACAGTTGGCTTTGTGGTCTTTCACTTCATGATTAAATGTGCACAGAAATGAATGAAATATTTTTGGACCACCATCTGAACTCTACCAAAGGAAAAGGAAGAAAGAAGGCACATGTGGGGACTGGATTCTGAAAAATGTGCAATGCACTTCAAAGGGATGCCAGGCACATGAGGGAATGGATTTCAAAGGGTGGGAAATGCACTTCAAAGGATACCTGTGATTGATTCAAAGATTGATTAGACAAAGCAAAGTGGTATTTGTTTAGTGGCAAAAACTAGGTGTACATAATCAGGTGCACAGACAATTCCGCATGTGATTTGTTATGAGCACTGATTTTGGATATAATTAGTGCCACTTATAATTAATTAGACACGTGCAAGTAGCAATTCTAGTGACAAAAATTAGTCACCCATCCATGGTAATTAAGACATGGGTGGATGGTCCATGATTAGATTAGCGAAAACAATTTCACCAGTGGGTTTGTCATGAGAAGTGATTTGTTGTATGATTAATTCCTAATCATGATTGATTGGACATGAGAAAGTGGTGCTTATAGTGACAAACTTTAGCCTGTACATGACATGGTGATTTAGACATGGATGATCTGCAATTAGATGAGCACATTCAATTCCACTTGTGATTTGTCATGAATGGAATTAGTTGAAATCACAAAACAAATTCCTGGTGTAATTTATCATGGAGAGTTCTAATCATGATGGATTAAAGATGGAGCCAGTGGCAATTAGTGAGGTGAAAGGTGTTTTAGTGACAAAATTAGCAAAGACTTAATCATACAAATTGTGATGGATAAACAAGGGTATCTTGTTGTTCTGTAGATTCCTCATCTTCTCTTTCTTCTTCTTCTTCTTCGTCTTCTTCTTCTGTACGAGTCTCCTTCTGTCAGAGACCAAAAGGAAGGGTTTGTGGGGGGCAGGGGGGCAGTGAAAGAAAGGGAGGAAGGGGGAAAGGAGTAAGCCCTAAAAAAAAGTTCAGCAACTTGTTAGTGATGAGAGTGTAAAAGTCCAAAGTAAACCTAGTGTGAATCCCTTTCAAAAACTCTCTTCCTAAAACTTTCACATAATCCTAACTTTCTCTTTTTTTTCAGTTGAAGTTTCTGGTGATGTTGGGTGATGTTGTGTTTGTCTTTTTCCTCCATTCTAGCACATGTTGCATAACCCACAGGTTGCCAATGTTTGTTCCTCTATTTTAATATCAATCTAGTAGCCATAAAAGGAGAAGAAGAAGGAGGTTGAACTTATGCAATGGGTATGATTATTGAAGTCACAGTACTTCAACAACAAACAAACAAAACACTCCATTTGCTTTGTGTTTTCTTTAGCATCATTTCAAATACTAGGTATTATGGAGGGTACTCAACTGGGTGGGTAATGAAAATAGAACTCTTTTCTTCTGTTGAGGAAATGGGTTGTTTTGTTTTATCATAGTTTTTTTGGGGGAGTATTAACAAACACAAAATATCAAAATATTTGTGTTTGTGTGTGTTTTGTAGAAGTCTGGATTTCTGTATTTTTGAGTTGGTTTGTTTTTGTTTTGGTTTTTTGGATTTTTTTTGGGGGGGCTGAGTTAGATTTTTGTTTGGGTTGCATTTTTTTGGGGGGTTGTTCTGGAGCTTCTTCCTGTTCTTTTTTTCTCCTTCTTGTGCTTCTTCTTCTTAAGCTTCAACAAAAATTTCAGTGGGGTTTGTTGTTCTGTTATGTGATGGCATTTGTTTTTTCCCAGAGCTTTTGTGTGTGATTTATGAGTAATTGTTCATCAGTTTATGAAATTTTCTTTAAGAATTTTTTTAAAACAAAGTTTTGTCTAAGTTGTCAGTAAAAGTCTCTTTGTTGTTTTCTTTCCTGTTTTTGCTAATCATTGTTTTTTGGGGTTCACAACTCTCTAATCTCTTTTGTGGTTTTCCTTTCATGTTTTGCTAGTCAATGGTTTTTGGGTTTCTCAACTCTCTAATCTCTTTTGTAGTTTCTTTTTCATGTTTTTGCTAATCAGTGTATTTCTGGTTCACAACTCTCTAATCTCCTTGTAGTTTTTCTTTCATGTATTTTGCTAATCTGTGTTTTTTGGGTTCAAAACTCTCTAATCTCTTTGTATTTTTTCGTTCATGTTTTTTTTGCTAATCAGTGTTTTTGGCGTTCACAACTATCTCTCTCTCTGTCTCTCTGTCTCTCTGTCTCTGTGTGGAGTGTAAGTTGAAAGTACCTGCTTGGTGGTGGGTTTTTGTTTCCGGACTTCAGCACTAGCTTCCTGTGTTTTGGGTGTCTTTGGTTTTGCCCCAAGGTGTTGTGTCGTGATGTCTCAGATCCCCATAGCTGTGAGCATTTGATTTGAGAACTATAGTGGCAAGCTCGAACCTTGCTATCTCTCTGTGTCTCTCTCTCTGGTTGTGTGTGTGTGTGTGTGTGTGTTTTTAGGGTTGAAAGCTTCAAGTGATTTGCGTCTATAGAGGGAACGAAAGGGTTTGGTTAAAACACCATCTGGCTGAAGCTTTGCGAGGCCCTGCTCACGCAAGGGCCTGGGCGTGGGGGGGCGGAAGAGAAGAGCCGCAGGCTGTGACCATGATTGTGGAGAAGCCAATGTGGCTGCGCCATGCAGGCCTTCAGATTTTCTCTTTGGACATCCAGCCCAGTGGACTCCGGTTTGCTACTGCAGGTGGAGATCATAAGGTTGGTTGGTACTCCAAACCCTTCCACCTTCACACACACACACTCTCTCTCTCTCTTCCACCCACCCATCCATCCCCCTTCCTTTATGCACTCTTTTTTCCAACACTATTAAGGGATGATGTCTAGCAGCAAAAATGCAGGGGTCCTTGTCAATGGAAAGGAAGGGAATTCCTCCATGGAAAGGTGCATGCATTTGTAGCATCAAATGTAGCATTGTAGCAGATGGGAACTTCTAGGAGCAGCAGATTCAAAGCTGCCCTGCCCACAGTTAGGGTCTCCCTTTTGTTGCCTATTGTCATTCTTTGAAAGCATGTTGGGAACTGAATTTTGTTTTTGTACATGCATAATCAAATGGAATGAGAAAAATGCAGTAAAGGGAAATTTATAGGAGATTGGGGGATAGAGAGAGTATCAAGCCATCAATGTACATACACTGAACACAGATGATGAGCAATGCTTTTTTCAAACACTGTATCTTTGACATTTGCAGTTACTGATTTTTGTGTATGTTTCAAGCTGAGTCTTTTTTTCTCAAGATTGATGGGTTTAGTGGTCCAGGTACGCATATGGAATATGAAGCCACTGGCAGAGCGAGATGCAGACTCCGATTCATCATCTGCTAACAAATTGCTGGCTACTCTTCGAGACCACTTTGGGTCAGTGAACTGTGTTCGATGGGCAAAATGTGGCCGGCTTATTGCCTCTGGATCTGATGACCAGGTCATTCTAGTTCATGAGAGAAGACCTGGTTCAGGAACTACTGAGTTTGGGAGTGGTGAGCCCCCAGATGTGGAGAATTGGAAAGTGCTCTTGACATTACGTGGTCACACTGCAGATGTGGTATTTTCCTTCTGTCTTCTTCAACAATCAATTTTTACTAAATCACTGGGTTGTTATCAGTTAGGGTTTTTGGGGATGCTTTGATTGTGTGGAGACCGGAGTGAAGTTGAAATGGGCACTAAATTATGTGTATGGTTGGGCTGTTTGTGCATTCCTTGAAGTAGGTGGATCTTGGGTGGTCACCAGACGATTCACTGCTTGCCAGCTGCAGCCTTGACAACACTGCCCGTGTGTGGCAGGCTGCCACTGGCTCCCCTGTTGCTGTTCTCACAGGTCATCACAGCCTTGTGAAGGGCTTGACATGGGATCCAATAGGGTCATTTCTTGCAACACAGTCTGATGATAAGACAGTGATTATTTGGCGCACTAGCAACTGGGGCCTGGTCCAGCGAATTGAAGGGCCATATGACAAAACGGTAGTGTGCATTTTGACCTATTTGTGTTTCCTGCAGCTTATGTGTGTTCATGTATGGCTTGGTCTACCTCATGAATTAAGGAAATTTGATCTGTAACCAAACACAAAGACCATGAGGTACACAAGATGAGCCCCCAGTATGTTAGGATTTGTTTTAACTGATGTCTATATGTAGCAATTGTGGCAATGTAGAAGCTCCATTGTCCAGCACTTTTAATCAATGATTTGCTGCTACTGTTGCAGGTAGGATCTACATTTTTCAGACGACTGGGATGGTCACCATGTGGCCATTTCATTGCAACTACACATGGGTTTCAAAATCCCAGTCATACTGCCCCTGTGTTAGAGAGGGGTGAATGGCTTGCCTCATTCGACTTTGTGGGCCATAATGCACCAGTTGTGGCAGTTCGCTTCAACCATTCCATGTTTCGAAAGCAGGTATGTCTGCATCATAAGAAAATTACACCTCTAATAAGAACCCAAGTCTTCATCAAAAGTTGCAATACAGGTGGGTCGGATGCAAAGAGATGTGTTTGGCACTCATTTGTGGTATGGTGGATTTGTGCAGGTTCATCGGTCTCCTGATGGAAAAGAGGGGGCTGATGCTGGGAATGGAGTATCAACAGGGACAGTAGTCAATGGGACTTCTTCAAAGCCTAAGGATGCTTTGCCTTACAATGTGATAGCCATTGGAAGCCAAGATTGCTGCATCTCTGTGTGGACAACAGGGAGTCCCCGCCCTGTTTTCATTGGAAAGCACTTCTTCACACAAAGTGTGGTTGATCTTTCATGGTGCGTATTCTGCTACGTGATTTGTGTCCCTACCTAGTTGATGCATTGGAAGTGATGATTTCCTCTTACAGGCAGGCTTGTTTTGTTTTGTTTCAAGCCTTAATGTTTCACTCTGCTTGGTTTTTGAAAACAGGAGCCCAGATGGTTACACACTGTTTTGCTGTTCATTGGATGGAACAGTGGCATCTTTCCACTTTGAGGCCAAAGAACTTGGCCAAAAAATTTCAGACTCAGAGATGGAGGAGTTCAAGAAGAGCCGCTATGGAGATGTCCGTGCTTGCCAGGTATATCCTGATCTACCTGTGAATTCCCTGATCATCAGTGTGCATTACTGAGCAACCAATCTGAGGCATATGATTTTACAGAGTTTTTGAGAAAAATCACCTTGCACTTATTTTGCATGCAGAGGAGTGTACCGGAGGTATGTTCTGAGAGAGTATGTGATGGTGCAGGTAATGCTAGCAGAAAGCCCAGCACAATTGGTACTTGAGGCTGCTGCAGCAAAGCAGTGGGGAAGTGTAAACCCAACCAAGGCTGTAGAGTCTGTGAGTGCCACAGCCACACCAGCTGTTGCTTTGAATGGTGCACCCAGGCCTGAGGGAGCTCCAAAGGCTGCTGCACGTGGGCCTGAGGGAGCTCCAAAGGTAGCAGCTACAGAAACTAAGATCCCAAATGGAAGGGTTGTTACAAGCACCACTGCTAAAGCCATTCCCAGCCTTGTAAAGCAGACAGAATATAGGCGTCCTGATGGGCGTCGGCGGATCATTCCAGAGCCTCTTGGTCCACCTGCAGGCTCCGAAGACATTGGGAACAATGTAGTGCTGAATGGTGCTCGATCTGAAATACCTGATGTACCTGCCTCAGATTTCAGAAATGGTGTGGATGGAAACATGGAAGATCCAGGGAGAGGTGTTATAGCAAGGGAGTCTGATGCTGATAACAAAAGAAGTTTGCCTGAGGAGTGCATGAGGGTTGACATGCCAGCAGCAAAAAGGAGCAACAATGCTGCATTTTCTGATGCAGGCGCTCCTATTGCTCATCCCAGTCCTCCTGAAGCTGTTGCTGTGGGGCCCAATGACAATGCTCCAGCTAGTGTTGCCACAGCTCAAGAAGCTGACATGGTTATAACTCCAGAACGGACAAGTAGCCTTAAAGGAGTGCTCTCTATAAGGATTCAAGCACCTGAAGCAGGTGGAGAGGATGCGGTGGGACAAGCTTCCATAACTCTAGAGTCCAAACCCATTGAAGGTTCAGATAAGTTGGGATCCATCATAGGAGCAGGGGGCTCAACCCTTATGAGAGAAAGTTTAGCTAAAGCAGAGATAGTGTGCTCCCAAGGGGGGATGGTGCGTTGGCGTGATCGGCTGTTGTCTCTACCGACAGCCTTGGCAGGAAACACCAATTTCTGGGCAGTGGCTTGTAGTGATGGTATTCTACAGGTGCTTTCTCCTTGCCCATTAGAAATCAAAAGCTAATTCTTGCTCTGTGTGTGTGTAGCTTCTATACCTGCTTTTTGCCTTGTCATAGACTTCATGTGAGAGGATAATCTTTCTTGGGAGTGCTTTCATTTGGTTTTGTGTCTCTACTCTGACAGATTCTCATCATTTTTTGTGCACTTGCAGCTTTATACAATGGCTGGACGTCGATCTCAACTTAGTATGGTGTTGGGATCACCAGCAGCATTCATGGATTGTAACCAAGGCTGGAGACTCTTGGTGGTTACAAAGGCGGGTTCTCTTCACCTTTGGGATTTGCAAGAGTCAAAGCTTCTCCTTCATGAGTCTTTGAGCCCTCTTCTGTCCCTGTCTTCTTCTCCCAATGCAAACTCAAAAGGCAATGGTACAGGACTCAACCTATCCTCTCATTCGATTCCTCCTCCTGCTGCTCCTGCTCCACTCATGCTACTCACATGCATCACAGTAAAAATAGATTGGGTATCACAATACAGAGAGCCATGTTGCTCTTAGGATGTAGTCATCTTGCACTTTCCTTCTTCCCATATCCATCATCCAAAGTTCTCAGATTATTTGAAAAGAGTTTCATTTTGTCTTGTGATCATGCCAGAAACATCAAGTTCCATTCACCAGTTGGTTTGGGTGGAAGGGTGACACTTTATGTCATTGAGGCAAAGGACCAACCTTCATGCTGCTACTGCTGCTTTTGCAGGTAGTTTGAAAGTGGTGTCAGCCCGGTTGTCACAAGCAGGAGTGCCACTAGTGGTGCTGGCCAATCAACATGCCTTCCTTTTCCACCTCAACATGCGCTGTTGGCAAAGAGTTGCAGATGACACATTTCCAGCGTCAAATTTTGTCACCACATGGCCTGACATGTCAACTCCTGCTGCTGAAGCTGGGGAGCTCGCATCAATCCAAGCGGGAATCACAAGTGCTGCTGGTCAAACATTCATCTGGAATAGGTTAGTTATATATATTATAATTGCTGCAGAAATCCAAAGTTGTGAAGTTGCTAAATGAAGAAACATATATATGTTTGTTGATTTGGGCAGCTCACAAGTTTTGTTGAAGGAGAAATATAGGTATGTTGCTTCAAAGTCAGTCTTGAGTTTTTTCCAACTGGCATGGAACAGGTCATCTCTAGAAGAGGAGAAATGGCAGACACGTGCGCATTTAGAAATTCAAATGACTGCTGCTCAGGCACTAGAATCAGCTTCTGAATATCGACGGTTCCTTCTGGCATATTCTCGTTGCCTTGCCAGGTGAGAGGTGGCATCATTCTTTATCCTTAAAAGTTCAGGGGCACTTGCAAGTGGTCAGAGGATCTGGACTGTTTGGAGAGCAGCAATTTGGTCTTGTTACACTGGTATTGTTCTTGTTTGGTGATGAAGATGCTGTGGTGTTGTGTCAGGGAGGCAGACGAAGCACGCCTACGAGAGCTGTGTGAAGAGCTTTTGGGCCCCACATATGCAGTTGACTCATCTTGTCCTGCCAGTCCTTGTTCCAAGCACAACAAAAAGCAGTGGAATCCGGAAATTCTTGTATGCCCCCCGTGAATTTTTTTTTTTGCTTTTTGTTCCTCATTAAAGAGAAAGGTGGGGGGAAGAGTGGGGAGGTGCAGGAGTAGCACTAATGCCATAACCCTATTGCTGACAGTCAAATATGTGTGTGTGTGTGTGTGTGTGTAGGGAATGAAGAAACGGGAGTTGCTGAAGTCAGAGGTGCTACCTGCAATGGCATCAAATAGAGCTATCCAACGCCTACTGAATGAGTTTGTGGATTTATTATCCGAATGCAAGGGCTTGGCAACAGACACTCAGCCAACAGCGAGGTCCAATTTTGAAAATTCTTAACAGGAACTAGCAGATTCATTATCATCTCCTGTTTTGTGCACTACTTATTTGGGAATTTTTTTTGTTGTTGCAAACATCTGTACAAAAGCACAACGATGTAACATGTTAGGTGACAATACTACAGGACTCCCATAGGCGATTCAAAAGCTTGATTTGCTGGTTAACTTGCCTGACCTGTGATTTGTACTCCTGGGGGCAAATGAGAAAAGGTGTAGCTGATTAGTTTCCATTCACCAGCGTAATTTTTTTTTGGTTGTTCATTTGTGATCTCTTCCTGAGCATCTCTGTTGGTCACAATCAATAATAAGCCGCTCTTGTTCAAGGGAGCTATCCACCCTCTTGTTCAAGGAGCAACAACTTTTTTTCAACCTTTTTGGATTCTTGTGTCCCATATATATGCTTGCTTGCCATGGGAGCACAGATCTGGCCTGCATCCACAACTGTCCATCATCATGCAAGCAAGGTTAGTCTGCCTTTCTTCTGCTCTTCTGCTTTGCAAGATATTGATACATGCATATGCATGCACATGTACAAGTGAAAAACATTGTTGGCCTTGGTTGTTGTGGACCTTGCCTTTTTCATCCTGCACAGTTATCACAGCTATGAACCTCTTGTGCTTTTGAGCTTTTCTTCTGTTCCTTTCTTGGCTTTCTATTGCCCTCTTTTATGAACCTTCAGAAAACTTTATGCAGACACATAAATTTAGAGGTTGTGGATGGTGTGGCAGTTTGAACTTAACACATTTATGTTTTTCTTTTGCAGGGGGCAAAGAACACACTTCCATTTTTCATAGGTTCAAAAAAGGAAGAATACCCACTGAATCCCTCTCTCTCTATCTCTATCTCCTCACACACACTCTCAAGAAAGTCACTAGATACATGAGGTGCGGGTTTAACCCTGAGTAAAAATGAAATCACATCAATTTTGCTGCAAACAGACCACAGACCAAAAAGCTGGAGTGGAGCTCTCGTGTCACAATAATACTGTAGAGCTATACAGATCTTTAAATCACTTTGGTTTCTACATGTACATGGGTAGGTGTTTCTCTAATGGTGGCAAGTATGCATTCCAGCTTCTGGATGTGCTGCCAAATCCTAAACCTTACACATACTGTCAGCAAACAAAGATCACCAAATCTTCCATCTCTCTAACCCTGTGCCTGGCCACAATGCCGGCATATGTTGTTGTACAAGCTCTTAAACTGCTCCCTATGGTGCATATGTCTGGCTCCTAGATGAGATCTCACTGGAACACCATAAAGTAGACGCAGTACATGAACACAATTCTTCTGCAAGGTCTGTTATTCCAGATCAACAGTGAAGCCGAGAGATTTCTTCCCCTTGAATTGGAGTATGTGAGTGTAGCAAAAAACAAATAAACTATGCAAGAGGAGGAAGACAAAAAGCTTGCAGTACAGCAGGAGGAAAGAGTAGCACAACCCTAAACACTAAACCTTGCAGTAGTCAGTACTTTGGCTTCAGCAGCTGTTGTTTCCATCTCTGTCAAAGACAATATAGGAGCTTTTTGTTTTCTTGAGTGCTCTTTGACCAGCGGAAACCCATGTGATTGTCAAATCCTTCTTCTGAAGAGAGAGAGAGAGAGAGAATGGTTAACCTACTATGGCGTAGCCATTGGGCTGCTGCTGCACCATGCACAATGCACTCTGGAGGTGTCTCATGGTCCGTCACTTCTTCTGTAGTCAACCCGGGTTTTCCTCAATCTCCCGGTCGAGAATTCCATGTAATGGATTCTTGAACTCCCAACAGCAAGCTCGTAGAGATCTAAGATCCCTGCACATGACTTCTTCACAAGGAGGACCAGGTAAGAAACCCCAACTCACTGTTTCAGAAAGCTTGCTTGGCATGCTCCTGTTGTGGCTTTGGATTCTTCTGCAGTTTGGCTGTGGATTGCAGAAACAAATCAATCCTTGGAAGATTCCACAGAATTGTCCTTTGTGAAGATTCTACATCTTCAAAAACCCTACACCTTAAATCCTAAACCCTTTGCGCTTCGTGTCTGGTGAATTCCATGGTGTTCATCTTCCATCTTTTTTTGTGGATCTTGAAGCCGGTGCTTAAGCTTTCAGTGGCACAATTGAAAAATCTAGAAATTCTTCTTGGTTTTGGCAAATCCTTGATTTGTTTGTGAAGGGTATGGATGTTATTTGGCATTTGTTACTTTCAGAATGTGAGATTGCTCTTTTGTATCAAGAATGGTGCATGCATGAAACCCAAGAATAAATTTTGATTGCACATTGCTTCTGCTTCTGAGTTTGTAAACCAGAGGGTTGGAGGAGAGGGTGGACCAGAAAAGGCAGAGTAGCAGAAGAAGAAGAAGAAGAAGAAGCAGTCATGAGTTCATCTAGCTGCAACAATGGAGCACAAGAACTGACTGCAGCAGTCAACAACAGTCCAGTTGATACTGTGATTCTGACCAATGGTCCAGGCGAGATTGCTGCATGGGTGAAGCCAGTAGTGGCAGCTTTGCAGCAGCATGCCAACAAGCATTTCTCTGACATTCACATATTGGTGTGTTGTTGTTGTTGTGCATCGCTGTCAAACTTTTTCTTCTGCAAAAATGCCGATCTGACCTTTTTTTGTCATCTTGCAAATGTGGGTTAGTAGCGAAGTTGAGCTTCAATAGATGCAAGACACTACTGTCCAAGGTGTGGGTTGAAATACTGTTTGATGAAGACTGATTCTGCCACCTTCCAAAAGGGTTCAAGGATTCAGTAATGAGCATTTCTCACACATCTAGCTATTTATATATGCATTTGATCTTGATTGCTCAGCCAAAGTTCATTGCTGATTGAGGTCAAATCTGGGGTGTCTGGGTAGGTTTTGCTGGCACCCTGCCCACATGCTTCTGGTGGTGAATTTCAGCTGCTCCAAACATTTGATGACATTGATAGGTGTTAGGTATGTTGTGCCTTTGTCAAAATTTCAGCATATACTACAGCAGGCTTGTCTCATTGAATTTTTGTGTGTACTCATTTGTTTGCATTGGCAATCAAGCTTTCTTAATTGTCTGATGGCATTGCAATGCACCCCATGACCTCTATAACAGAACAACCACATGCATTCATTGCACATGCACACACACTCAAAAAAATTGAATGGTGCATCTCTTTGTGCTGCACTCTCTTTGATGCTTCCTGCTGATAGTGGGTAGGGTTTTGCCAGGGCCCAGAAGGTTTCTGGCAGCTACTTTTACTAGGGCAGAGTTTGCAAAATTGGGAGTGGCGGAAATGAGGATTATGCATATTTCTAGGTGGTGACCAGTTTAATGTGGTACTAGGTCTTGACCTCATACTACCCAATGGTATCTGGTCATGTAGTTCACAATAAGTAGACACAGTTAGGGACAACATCAACTCATGTGATTGCTTCTTGCAAGCGTAATAGAGCAAAAAAGAGAGATGGTAGGTTTTGGTATTGCAGAATTGTGGCATCATGGCAGTACTCTAAATTCACACATACTGTTTCAGCTAATTTGTGATGGTGATATTAGGGTGCATCGTTGCTGATATAGACCCATATTTGTGATGCGTCTTGGGGTAATGGGAGGCAGCTGGTACTGGGCTACAGGCTAGGTTACAGAACACTGGTTTACACTGAAGATGCTGTGGGATGGCCTGGGTTTGTTCAAGAAGTTCTTTACTCAACTCTCTTCACCTCCGGTGCTGCAGTTGTTTTTGGGCATTTTAAGTCTTGGGGAAAGCCATGCAATCTGGAATTGGCATTTTACATTATTTGTGATCTGGGGCCAGACATCAAAGTCAGCCATTTCAGTTGAGCAGACTGCTCTGTTTGGAAGCAAGAAAATGTGAAACAGCACAAACAAAGGAGAATCTTCATGCAGGATTGTTATTGGGCCCCTCAGCCACCTTTCTTCTGAGTTGTACTTGTGGGATGGATGAGCAGTCTGGTGGATGATTACTTGCTGCACTCAGGAGATATGATTGTTAAAGTACCAAAATGGGCTTGTGCATGGTGCCAAGTAGTTGGGGATCTATTTGCTGATGCAGTTGCAACATCCATTCCAGGGTTGCCTTGTTGGCCACTGTTTTCAGGAAATCAATCTGCAGCAGTGACAACTGAGGAGCCAGTGCCAGTGGTTGGGCTGTTGCCAGGCTCTAAGGTCAAAGCTAACAGGATTTTCAATCGTTAGGACATTTTGTTCATGCTTCTGGTTTAGGCATTCTATTAGGTTGTTTGATCATCTCTAGGTTCTGAACATTCATTTTACAGAAGAAGCTTAGTGATCTATATGAATTGCCTCCTGTTTTCTGAAACTCCACTGTTTCTTAGAACTTTAAGCTTTGCAGGAGAGACAATGGATCTGTTGATTTAGTCTAGCCTACATAGCTCTCTATCACTGAGTCTGTTGATTACCATGTGCAGGATGCAAAGCTTGCAATAGGAGTACCTTACTTTATTGCAGTTGCAGAGCATCTTCATCAATGGTAAAATATGACATCCTTTATGCTCACCCTCTCTACATGCATCCCTCTCTCATGTCCAAATTGTGTATGGGTTCAGGGCAAATTCTTGTTTCTTTATCTGTGGGGAATGTTGTCAAAAAGAAAAACAGGAATGGGAATCAACCACAATGAGCACGCTTTCACAAATGTGGTGACCTCCCATCATTTCCTTGGATCAAATAGGAGCAGGTCTGATGAAGCAACATTATCTGGTCTAGATCAGGTTGTACTTATAGTGTGATGCAAATTTATGAAGAGAGGGTTGGGTGGCAGGATAGGTTGGAGGGCCATGTGCAGTTTGTGCTGCCGTTAGCTCCAACTGTCAGCCTGGATGTGCTGGCCCAACATGCTTACCTGTGTCTGAATCCCCTTATCGTGTGCTTCAAATGGGCTGCAGCAAACCTTATCTTGAATCAATCAAAGGAAATTTAAGCAGATTCCATGAAACAATTTGAGGATAGAGGGCCAAAGGAAAAACCACAACTTGTGAAAGGTGGGCTAGTGGGACAAATTTTGGCACAGGGCCAAGTGAATATAGAAATATGGCAAGAGTTTCCCCCATATGCTGTATCCAAAGCTGCAACTTGTGCCTCACTACTGTGTGTGCCTTTCCTCTTGCTTGTCACCATTATGCTTTGCAGTCTGCTTAGTCTGAGGTCTTCTGTTGCTGCATCAACACTCAATCCTATGACAACAGTATCGGCAGTTTTGTGATGGCATTCAACCATACCTTTTAGGCTTCACCAAGTGACTAGCTGTAGTCATTTCCATCAGATAGCTTGCTTGCAAGCATTCTTTTTGTTACAAGTCTTGTTACAGTTAGTGATAACATTGCACATCCTCTCTGGCACATTCAGCAACTTTGTACAACAGTGGTGGAGATAGTAAACAGCTGAGGTCACTTATGGACAATGACTATGCAGGTTGGCACTAATACTGCAGAGCTTGGATCCTTAGGCATTCCTATGCTCATTGTCCTTCCAACTCATGCTCTTGAGGTTTGCAAAATCTGGCCATTTAAGGTTTGCCTGTGTTGCAAGGCTAAAGTCAGAACTCTTTTGCTCACTTTATCAAAGAGATTCAAATAGATTTGCTGGAGTGGGGACAGATGTTTAAAGGTGCAAAAGGAGGGGTAGTTGGTCTACTTGCAGCAATCCCTGGCTGGATTGGGGCTACTGTGGCACACTCAGTGAACCTTGCTGTGCTTAAGAGTGCAGGCTTCATCTCATGGCCCAACAGGTATGCTGCCGTTGTTGACACTATCCACTAATCTGACACCTATACTGAGATTTCAGACTCTGGGATTCATTCAGGGGTCTTTGGTTGTTTCTGCAGATGGGCAGGTGAGGAGGTGGTCCCAGAGTTAATTGGCAAAATTGAGCCAGTTGAAGTGGCAGCTATGGCCGCTGATTACCTGAAAGCACCAGCTTGTTTGCAATCCATGCACCGGCATCTGCTCAGCCTGCAGCAAAGGAGACTGTCAGTTACTGGCCAGCCTGGTGCAGCACACATGACTGCTTGCATAGTGGAGCAATTGTTGAGATCATGATGCACATCAATGATCTCTGCGGTAAGTCAATCCTCCCACTTGCTTTGCAAATGCTGAACTAGGAGATGGTCCATGTACACACTACCTAAGGATTCATGCTATCTAGCATTATTCACCTTTGCCAATGTTCAACATGACATTGTAAGGAACCATGAAATCATTGAAACCATGAGGAAGAAGTCACCAATGAAGCTCTTTGACCAACATCCATTTTCAAATTGCAATGGGTGTGTGTGCAACGATCATCTCAAATCAAATTGTTGTGATAGAAATGGGAGTCTTCATTAGGACACTAAAAGTAAAAAATCTGCTGGTGCTTTACAGCAGTTCAACACCCTCAGAGCAGGGCATTCCCGAAATAAGTAGCCATCAATGCTGCCATTCTATTATCCATTGTGCATAGGTAGCGAGCCCATGTACATGCTAGTCCAAATCATTTCAAGGCTAGTTTTTTCATGCAAAAAGACATGAAAGCATAACACAAAGGTCCTTAAAGTTTAACAAAAAAGACATCAAAGAGGGGTTGCTAGCTCTGCTGCCGAGGGCGAGACTGCAGAACCACCTAAGTAGTTTTCATGGGGTCCCACATCTTGATCAATGTTCACCAGGTGTTACCAACCAGGAACTAGGAGTTCATTTCTTCAGAACTTCATGGGACATTTCTTATTTTCACTGTTGCTGGTTTGAACTTGCAATAAGGGGCAGAGGTATTTGCGCAATGAGTCACTTGTTTAATCTGCAAAGGAAATTTTGGTGTAAAGTAACTTCTCACGAATCATATACCAGTGTTGAGGGGGTTAAGTCTTTCATTAGAGCCTCGGGTATATAAGAGCATCTCCGCCAATGTTCAGTATGTGACCCTCCACTGGAAATCTTGGATGAGAGGTTTATCAGTCCAATCGAGTGAATCCACTCAAAGGCTCCTGGGACCCTGAACAATCCCACAGCTTTCAGAGCCCTGGAACAATAATAATAAATTTTTTGAAAGCGCATTTATTGACTGCTCCCTGTTTCGGATTGGCTAGTAGTTAGATTGGTCCAAGTGGGTTGCTATTACTAGTCTGCCACCTACTCGCAGAGGCCATTTCAATGGGACCCTGGAAAACCCCCACAGCTTACAGAGACGCCTGGAGGAGCCCTGGAGAGCTGGAGGAGCCCTGGAGAGAATATAACAAACACGGTGAAATTGTATTGATTGATTGCTCCCTGTTTCTGATTGGCTAGATCGTTAGATCTAGCCAACTACGGGCAATGCCAGTTTCAGTTTTATGGGTGGGGTTGCAAAAAAAAGTTAGTAACTAAAACTTGGATGTGAGAATATTTATGCAGGGTTGCATACTGAGGGTTGCTTGAGATGCTCTAATAAATCTTTTGTTGCCCTTTAAATTGCCCTACCTAGTTGATATTTTATTTCAGACTTACCTTGTCTTTACTCTACCCATATACTATATATTTGAGGTTTAGGCGATTGGGAGGATAGTGAACTGTTTTTGAAGTGGGTGGGTAAGAAAGAGGATGTACCTCTGTCAAATTCAAATTCATTATGCAGCATATATGCATTTCCATATTTTGCAATGGACATGGTCACCAGTTATGGTGGATTTGTTCAATGGTGACTGACTATTGTTATTCATTGCACTCCTTACCTCTTCAAAAAAACTCCTACAATATGTTCTTGGACCCCTTTAGAATTTACTACCATTTGTGAACAATGTTTTCTTTTGTGGCAAATTTTGGACTCATACACAAGATTTTTTTTGGAAAAAATGACCCATATTTTTATGATTTTTTTTTTGAAATCCAGAGATTTGGACAATAGGTCCTCATGTTGTCAAAATATAGCATGCTTCCAAATAATATATATTTTCCTCTCTGACCTGGAGCCAAATTTGTCAAAGTCTTCTTGTGGATGATCACCAAGTTCACCTACCTCACAAAATTGAGAAAAAAAACCCTGGTTGTGAATGCATATTTAAAGCCTATTGTTTGGTTTCAATCTTTTTTTCATTTTTAAAAAAGGTTCTTTAAATTTTCATGTGTACATGTTTGCAATTTGCGTTGCAAAATTGATCGTCTTTATTCACTTCAAAATGTGCCATACTTGTGTAAATATATTTACTTACCCTACATCTACCATTTTTTTTTTCAGTGTAGACTCCACTACTTTTGTTAATATTTTAGAAATTTTGGGAAGGAAAAAAAAAACCCTGGTTGTTAGCACTAGGATTTTTCTAATAAAAAAATTTACTATGTTAAAAAACGCGTGCTGCATGGATGGATAGATATGTCAATAAATTCTGGATGGGGTTGGGGGCGAGGGGGAAGGGTAACAAATAGTAATGGAACATTAGGGTTTTTCCTTCATCCAAGTTTTTAGGGTTTTTAGGGTCTTCAGATACGGCGCCGCCAACTCCTGATAAATCCACGTGCCAAGTCTTATCCCCCCAAGTCCCAACCCTGACGAGAACAGCCGGTCCCCAGTTCAGGTCCCAAAAACACAAGGTCCCGAATCCAGATGATGGCACCCAGATCCTGGTCGGCCGGAACGAGACATCCTCCCAGACGTAGCCTGTAGGGGACAAACCTTGTTCCATGTGAGCAACCTAGTCTAGGAGCCTACCTAGCTAGAGATGCCTTTGAAGGTAGGTAGGTACCTATGAACCCATTTAAAAACCTGTTTTTTCTCTTCTTTTCTTTGTCTCAAAATTGAATGAGTGTTTTTTTTTCCTACAAATTATTTTCTCGTTTTTGTTAGAAATTTTTTGGTGAAAATTTGGGACTTTTTATTTTTCCTTGTGTTTATTCAATTGTGCTAATTTGGTGGGAAAAATTCGTCAAAAACTATATATATTCTTTAATTTTTATTTTTATTTTTATTTTTAAAAAATTGGGATTCTCAATTTTTAAAATTTTATGTGATCTAGGGCATTTACTAATTAAAATGTTCGAATTTAAAACGCCAACCCAGACCTCATTTTGTCTTTTGAGAATTTTGCAGGTGTCAAAGGTACACCTAATTCAAACCCAAAACCTTACCCCAAATTTATTTTTATTTTAAAAAAAAATTAAAAGAAGGCTTCAAACTAATTTGTAATTAAGAAATTCATAGCCTGGCACCCATTCTAGAGCCCTAAAATAGAGCCACGAATATCGCCTAAAGATCCACGTGTCGAGTGAATAGGTGACGTGCCGCGTTCCCGGAAGTGAGATCACGTGCGCGTAACCGCCACCACAGCAAGGACATCAGCGCCACGTCCTCACATCATCGTGGAGGTGGGCTACGTGGCTTATTCCGCGGCCTATACTCTTCTCACTAGGTGTCTACATACCTATGGCGTAATCACCTCCCCACCTACGTACTTACTAATTACGCGTGATCATGATTCCTGATGGATCTCTAACTTACCACAAGGAATTTCAGTTCTGTTTTTACTGCGGTTATTACGGGTGGGATACCGTAAACTTCCTCATCATTTCAGACTGAACTAATTTGATTATAAATGCTAATTGCCACCTTCTTGGATGGATTGGTGTTCATGACTGCGCTTTGTAACTGTTTCATCCATGAAGCCACCGCTTGAAACAACTCAAATTAATACTACCCATAATTATTAAGCTATGAAAAGGTGTGAAAAGGGCTCTGTGTGTATTACACATAATAGCACATTTATACATTATGTAGAAAATGAAAATTTGAAATGATGGATATAATATCACTTCATTTCAAAAGAAAAAAAGAAATCAACCCATCTCTTATATTATATATAAATAAATAATTCAGACATTGTATGTATTGTATAAGATATAATATAGTTGTGGTCCCAACTGAAAATATCCTCCTAGTCATCGAAACATATATCTAAGGTTAGTTTGTGTTCAAAAGATTGGGTATCCGAATGTGGAGCTTGTCATGCCTTTGTGGTGTTTGCATTCAACGTCTACTCGCAAGGAACTAGCATCAAAGGGGGGAAAGGGTGACAAAAAGGCTAAAGGTGCCACTTTAACAAGCTTTTGATGAGCCCAAAACAACATGGTTCATTGCTTCATTTGTGCTTGTAGTGATCTAAGGAATTGCCACATACTCATGTGACATATTGCATGTTGCCATAACATGTCATCCCATGTAGCCCATACTAGCATGACACAAATGTCACCACATGGCATGTGTATGTCCTGCCATCAAAATCCATGGCATGGATGCATATTTCATCTATTCCATGGCATGATATTATGCATACATGTATATTAACTATGCCATGTGATGACATCCAAGATTTCCACCTCACATACTCCAACAACCATTGGTCTCAACCGGTCAAGGAGTCTCAAGAAGAAATGGGTGTGGCATGAAAGGCATGGGGTTTCATGTGTTTTCAATGACTCTTGGGTTTCACACGCCTTGGTTGAACCATGGTAAAAATCCCAACATCCATTTAAGTTATTTACAAATATTACTAATATCCCATGCTTAGAGTACATCAGGGTCTCTGAGTTCAAACCTCACATTTTTGGGGGTTAATATGGCCACTAAGAGCCCCCCTTGGAAAAGGTGAAGGTACCAAGTAGATCTTGGTTTTGACAAAAAATTATCAGGTTTGGGGCGAGAGTTTGGTGTTGCAAACTGAAGAACCCTGGTTATGGGTTTATGAAATAATTTCAAAAATAAAACTCATCAATTCCAAGGTCAAGTCAAATTTTCATGGGGGTGGAGTCAATCATTTTCGGCTCTATCCAACATAGGGAACATCATAGCATATTTGTATAGAAACCATTTTAATGCTACCATTGAAAGTTTATTATGTATTTGGTTAATTTTGAATTTTTGATCTTTGATTTGTAGGTCACCATGTGATACAAAAATACATTTTAGTAATATTTTGATTCAAATTCAATAGAGAACTTGATCTTGACCACCAAGTTAGAAAAGTTCAAAATAAAGTAAATACATGTTTTAAGGCTATGACCTGAGATTGTAAAACTCTATAACTCAGAGCACCTCCACCAGTGCTTAGTATGTCACTCTGGATAATAAAATTAAATGTTTAAATATAGCTGGTGTTTTTTTTGGCGATCCCACCAATAAAACTGTAACTGGAACTGCATATATGTGGGGACTACTAACATGGACCAATCAATATGATCGACCAATCAGAAATACTGAGCCTGCAGTTGGGTCCAATATATTACACTCTTGTGTGCCTTTCACCAGCCACAGCAAGCTGCACGAATTTCGTGGAGAAAAACCAATTTCCTGAGCTAAACCGGCACATTTTGACTTTTTCGCAACAAATTTTACTGTCTCGAGTCACATACTGAGCACCGTTGGAGATGCTCCTAGACATAGCGCCTTCAAACCTAAAAACTCTATATAGTATCTAAACCTAAGACCCTAGCCTTTATTTAACCTTAAGACCCGGACCTTGAAAAACCCCTTATAACCTTTTTGGTCCAGTTCTCTGCTAGGTCCAAATCCCTGCTTGAAGCTTTTGAAATAAGGTACTTCTTCACATGTGGGTTCACACCATTTAAGTGTCTGTGAGGAGTAAAGGTGTGAAATAGATGAGGTCCATAAAATGGTTTTTGGGCATATTCTTACTATCTTCTGAAAAAATTGAGACAAATTGGGAAAAATTATTTTTCAGTGTAATTATTGTTTCTCAGCAAAAATTAACGACTTTTGAGATTTCAATTTTTTTTTAAAAAAAGGAAAAGAGTACATGCCATGATATTTATACAAACTTTACTTAGTTTTAATTATAATTATTACAGTTCAAATGACCTGATTTAACTTTTTTAAAAAAAAATCCATATGACTTGACATAAGATTGCAAATGAAATTTTTTACCAAAATTGAAAATGAATGAAATGAGATACAATACAAAGGAGATCTTTGAAATAAGTGGAATATCAAATCATTTGACAAGTTTTTAGAATTTCTAAAGCTTCAAGCAGGTGGATTTTTTTTTTCAATTTTGTGAGGTAGGTGGTGTAGTGATCGTATACAGGAAGACTTAGCCAAATTTGCCTACATGTCAGAGAGGAAACTAAATTTTTTTAGTATTCCTCCCTTAAAAAACTAAGATTCACTAGACTCAACTAATGAACCTCATCTAAGATTTTTGAGTGCTACTCACACCGTCAAGGTGTTGTAAACCCAATGACCAAAGTGAATGTGTACCGGTCCAATAAATCCACTGGATTCACCAAGTGAACCTCATCCAAGATTGCAAGTGTTACTCATACCATTAAGGTGTTGTAAACCCAAGTAACCAAAGTGAACGCACATGGTCCAATAAATCCACCGGATTCAACTAATGAACCTCATCCAAGATTACGAGTGCTACCCATACCACCCACACCGTTAAGCTGTTGTAAACCCAAGTAACCAAAGTGAATGTGTATGGAACAATTAAACAAACAAAAAATGAGTTTGTAGTATTGTCTTTAATGAGTACCTATTGGTCATCACATTCCAGATGACTCCATTTGCTCCTCTATTGGACTTGACAATTCTTTGGCATGTGGGGGGTTGAGGAGGGGGGGGGGGAACCCATTACCCCCATGCCCAACCTTACCCAACCCAACACCCACCCACCACCACTAGGCAACTAAAGAAACAAAAAGGGGAAAAAAAAGAGAAAAAACACCCACACAAAAGAATCGAAGATTTTATCCAAAACGTCATCCCAACGTGTCAACGATAAATAAGAACACACGCGACACCCACCACACGCGCTGAGCTAATTGACTAATTAACTACGGTAACGGTTTTAGTTAACCACGTGTCGGTGCCTGTGGGCCCTCCTCTGTCCGCCGGCTTCACCCGGTAAGCGTGCAATATCTCACCGTCAGTTCCGGTCGGTCTGTTCCCATATCCTACCGGCTGTACCCGGTGATGTTTGCGTCCCCGTTTTGGGGGGGGGGGGCTTTTTCGGGTTGGTTAAGTAAGTGTCTTTTTCTCTTTTTTCGGGCCTTTTGTAGATGGGGTGGACACTTTGTTTGCGGGGGACTTGGGGTGGAATAGGATTTTGGGGTGGGCGGGGGAAGGGGCTGGGTAGGTCTTATTATAGACACAATATTTTGTGAAGGCCTTTTCCAAAAGTCAGAAGTAAAATTTTTTTGAGTTATTATTATTTCAATCTTCCAAAAAAATTTATTTTTATTTTTATTTTAATGGTGTGAAGGAAAAAATTAATTCCCTCCTTTCTGACTACTTTGTTTTTTTTTTTAATGCAAGCCCTTTCTTTTGTTTTTCTCTTTGACAAAATTTATGTGTGAGTTTGGTGAGTGTTTGCTTATGAATGAAAATCAGGGGGAAAAGAAAAAAAGCTAATGGGTAGAGAGCATCATCAAAAAGTTGGAAATTTAATTGAGTAGGTAGGTGTGTGTGACAGTAACTGAAAACTGACCAAACACTAAAAAAACCATGTTTAGAAAACAAAAGATATGGCAAAGGGGCAAAAGTGGGGGTGCAAAAGTGGGGGTGATCAACTGTCTGAACAACTCAAGTGTGGAAAAAAGATCAATTGAGTTCACAAGACCATATGACACTTGGTAGCAAAAGAATTAGATAGGGACCAAAACAACTACTACCCTAAATTTAATTAGAAAAAAATAACGGACCTAAGTACTTGGCCCTTGAATCCAACATTATGGGGGGAAAAAAAAAACAAAAAACAAAAAACTAGGTTAAGCTATGATAAATTACAACAAAAAAAGGGGCTCTTGCTAAGAGAAGGTGGGGGGGGTGGCGGGGGGGAGAGGGCATGTGTGATTTTTTCTTA
>Ga0116227_10003637_pt1 | contig 34152 bp, 24 predicted proteins | sample S1TSphgellanicum_FD_89693 | JGI IMG/M metagenome (GOLD analysis project Ga0116227, IMG submission 89693) | Host-associated microbial communities from peat moss isolated from Minnesota, USA - S1T2_Fb - Sphagnum magellanicum MG | ecosystem: Host-associated > Plants > Peat moss > Unclassified... | reverse complement strand
TGATGCTAGGCAAGCTCAATATGTCCATCCAGAATGGCCAACTGCATGTTATATGCAAGCTGCTGCACTTTCAAAGCTGGGAATGGAAGCAGATGCCAAGGATATGCTGAAAGAAGGTGCTGCACTCGATAGCAGGAGGCTGAACTCGCGGGCCACTCCAGATTACTCTCTAGCCTCCCTATTTGCTGGATTTCTTCCTATGCGTTGGTTACATCCCTTTTCATTTCTCATGTCTATTTGGTTTTCAGAATCAAGATGAACAGAGGGAGTGATAATATGTCATTTTGTGATTGGACTTGGTACGGATTTCTGAATCAAGATTTGATTTGCATGAAGGCCACTTATCTTACTAAGGAGCACCTTGCACCTACTACTAGGTGTAAGGTGCACTCCAGTATTTGTGCAGGTATAAAAATGGCACCAAACCCACTTCAGTTATGAGGGACTTTCTTTTGATCTCATAACCTTTGTTATTAAAAAATATCTAAATAAATAAATTTATTTATTTATAGATGTTCCTGAAAAGACTCCTAACAACTTAGAATGCAATTTCAAGAGTCAAATCATGTCTGATTGAATTTTCACATAGAATTGGAAGGCTTTTGACAAAAGCTATAAGATAATGGGTCATATGTCCCAATTCAGTAAGTTTGATTGGATTTAGAAACCCCAAAGTTCTGAGGCTTTTTTTACAAACGTGTGCATATAAACATGCTATGAAAAAGCATGTTAGGATGATTTCATATGGTTTAAAGCATGCTGAGAATTACTTACATATTGAGAAACAGGAAAACCTTTATGACTTCTCAACTATACATGCCTAGATTTAATGCCAGCCTAGGAGAAAGGTATCCATGTAAAGGTGTATCAATTTTGTGGCAATACATCACATTCATGTGACTTTCATGTTTTGTAGGTTGGGCTTAGTTGTGTTATAGAAGATGTTTGAATGAAGGTTTAGGCTATTGTTAACACCATATTTTGAATATTAAATATGTCTCATAATAGCATTATCATTTGCAAATGAAATCAATATTACTATTCTCATTTGTGTAGACATGTAACTCTATTGATACTAGTGTAGCCTGTGCCATTGGCCCAAGTGTGAACCCATTACAAAATAGGGAAACTCAACATGTGAACATTGTTTTGCAATGTATATGTTGATTTTTTGAACAGCCAAATATGAAAGGAAATCATGCTTGAATTGAATGGTAATCCTTGAAGTGTTACTACGTTCTCAATTGATTTTTGCTTCCAATTGAATTTTCAGCAGCAGACTTCACTTAAAAATCAATATCTCCCACATTCTGAATCCAAATCTTACCAAATAAATTCCATTAAATCCTGCTCATCAAGATCTTTCCAACAACACTAAAAGCACATTCCAATTCCTCCAAAATTTTCAGCTACGATTTAATCTAATTTTCAGTCAAGAAATCATTCAATATTCAAGAATTTCTACACCGCAAGTCCAAACACCATGAAACCAAAGCCGATGCACCCCTCTTCCTTGAGAGCTTTCCAAAGAGACCAAGACCGTGATCTGAAGCATCCCTGTTCAGAGGATCTCATAAGTACAAACAAAACAAAACAAACAAACAACCTTCCTTCATAGATAGATTGTAGACACAAGGTTAAACATGGTTTGGAAATTCCTCTGTTTCTATATAGCTGCCGCTTTTTATCCAAAGGGAGACACAATATATCCATAGTAATATAGACCTTTTTCTTATGGGTTTTATCTATGAGGGCTAATGTATTATACATTTGTTTTAAGTGCCCACCCCACTAAACTTCATTGGTAATGAAAGAAACATGAAGAATGTAGGATTACATGTTTGGGTGGGAGAAAAAAATTGGGAACCTCTATCCATTAGATTTTCATCCAAACTGCAAAACTCTACTGGTCTATGTACTGGTTTTAAGTCTCGAAAGAGTTCAAAGAAAAAAAGTCATAACATGTTTTAACATAAGTTAAATGAGATGTGAAGATTTACATTCAGCATTCATTAAATAAATGGAATAGTTTCACCTTATCTTGATTTACTTAAGCATGAGTATGGATATTTACCAATGCTTATGAGAGTTCTTCATAAGGGCTTTAGCCCTGTACAAGAGCCTTCTTGAAACTTCATGTGCTCCAAACATTGCACTGTGGATGATGAGTAGATTGGTAAAAATTAAGAGAACAAACTATTAAATGCTACTTTTTGCCCAAAAGTTGATTTAAAATGAAAAGGGTCTCAAATGTATTGCGCATTCGCAAGGTTAGCTGATGGATGAGGTATGTGAGCCTCATATTTTGTTCTATCATGCCTTTCAAACCCTATATGTATATGTGTTTGTAATAAACAAGAATGTGGTCTTCTGTTTATTTTTGGCTTTTGGGTACAGATTCCACATGGGATTATGTGTAATATTTCTCATATTTACCTTTGTCTATTACCTTCTAGGTCTATGGGAGGTCTATGGTTTGAACATTAAGTGGTTTCATTTGGTTTGATCAAAGTTTAAGGGCCTGGAATCACATGAGCATTAAGCTTTCGCCTTAGTCTACTTTTTGAGATTCAAAAGACTAAGGGCAATTTTAGGTATCTTAGTCACAAAACTCTGTATGGACTTGAAGCCCATGCCAGCATCGGACCCTAAAATTTAAACTTTAAACTTGATCTTTGAATTCAATGGATGAAGGAAGCACTACCTAAAAAAGGGAGCATTTTCAAGTAATGCAATAGTTTGCCATAAAGCAAACCAAGATCCTCCAAACATATACCCTACTTGCAACAATCCTACTCCTACCATATTTGTGCCTTTCTTAGTTAACCTTGTCATTGCCATACTAGCCACCACCATGGGCCTGCCCATTCATGGATGTAGTCATACCCTATGTTAATCTTGAATTGTTGCATTATGTCATTACCCTTGCATTGCACTCATATTATGTTCACCAATTGCCCTATCCCATTGTTGTCATTGTCATCAGTGCTTGTCACCCTCCCAAGAGCTACCATCTGCACTCCAAGGTCACTTCTATGCCTTGAAATGGAGTAATTCCACATGGTTAGGAGGCTAGGTACATTTTCAAGCCGAGTTTTTTTTTAAAAATTTTCTTTTTAGTTTGAAGAAGTTGTTTCATCCACAGTTTTGATGTTTTTACTTTTATTCACTTCATCTATATCATGAATTTAAGTTCATTTTTCCTCATAATATTTCTCACCCATTCATTTTCAAAAACTAATTGGGGAATTACAAGACAAAATTTGACCAAAATTTTGGCTTGTAATAATATAATATAGATTCCATAAACAAAGTCATATTTTCTAGGATTTTTTATTGTATCTTCATATAATGTTAGAGAAGAAAAGAACATTGAAGTTATGAAAATAGTTCAAAAAGAGAAATCCATGAAGGTATGTTGCCTAGCAAGATAGAGCAGTGCAATGTCAAGTGCATGACAAGTTTGCAACTTCCAATCTCTTGTCCAAATAAACGTCACATGCCCAAAACTACAAGGTACATAGAATGATAACACAACATCAACACTGCATTCAACTGTTGTCATTCCGCTGCATTATGCATTGTCTGCAAAATCTATATGACCATGATCGTCTATTGCAATATGTTGGTATGCTCCATAGATATTCCCATTTCAAGTTTTATGTGGGGATTGACTCATGCAATCAAGCAACTATCTTATCCATAAAGGGAATCCCTCAACATTGCTGGTGCTGACATAGAAACCATTGTATCAGTTTAAGGAGACTTCACAATTTCTGTAGTTGCAAATAGAACTTCTGAGGGCAGCATAGGCAGGGCTGACTGCATCACTGTAATCCTAGATATTTTACGTCCTTGATAATAACCCAGAACACAAAGTGGAAAATTCAGTAGATTAAGCAGATCTATCTTCAATTCCAAACATTGTACTTAGGAAAATTGATCCTACATCTCTGTCAAAACTTTCCATTGTAAAAACTAATTTGCTGGTCTTGTTTATTTACACTTTTTGCTTGAAGTACATTATCCTGCTAAAATAGAAGACAAAGCGTCCACTCTTAGCAGGCTAGTGTACACTTTTTTTTTAAAGTGTAGGGGCATTGTTACCGTGGAGTTGCAGAATGGGGAATTATTCCTGCATTCTCCTCCACATGAGCCACACTCCTCATCCCTGCTAGGGCTGTTGTGATACCAGGAGTTGTTCGCACAAATTGGAGGGCACATTGTGCATCTGTTGGTTGGTTGCCAAGATCGGAAAATACACCACGGACTTCCTCAGGTAAACCATTGCAAAGCTGTGCCTGTTCAAAAAGAAGCCCAACTTAGATCAATGATTGTAAAGTGTTCAGTTGTAAACCAATTGGTAGGTAAAATGTTCAATTATCCTGTCAAAGATGATACAGAGTGCTTGTTGAAATGAATTTCTATGTTCAAAAGGCCTCCCTCTACCTCTCCATTCTATATATGACACACATACAAGATTCCATAGTTGGAGTGATGGGCTATTTGTCATCATGACCTGACAACATACTAACTTTGACAAACCAAGGAACTGAGAACTAGCAAGGTCTTGAAACAGCTAGGAATTGACCTGCATGAGTGAAGCTGATGCAACAACACTAATGTTTAGTTGTCGAGCTGCATCCAAAAGTGACATTTGCTTCCCATTTACTATTTGTGTAGCTGCTGTTTCTGCCTCAGTAAGACTTAGGTTAAATGGCAACTGGATCACTCTGAAGTGATGCCCCTCTCCTCCTGCTTCAACCCCAAACAGAACTTTGTGAACAGAGGCAAAACAACATAGGATGTTTGAACTCACAAAATAATGTGCTCATATGAAATATATGAACCCAATAATGAACAATATTCTATTCTCCAGTCTGACTGGATTGACAAGCTTATAGGGAAACAACAGACCACAGAACCAAAGCTAACATGCAACAGACCCACACATGGAAGGGACTATCTTTTGAACAAGTATGGGACACAGACATTGATACCTGCATCCTCTGCAGCATGAACTAAATCTTCAAGGGAGAGATGGCCTCGTTTGTTGTAAGGGACTCGAAATCCATTCCACGTGGCAACACCATATGCACTGATCTTGCCCTCTGCACATGCCTCTTCTAAGGCACCAAATGCATCACATATTCGTTTCTTGAATACATCCGGCAAAACTTCAGTGAGTTGAGTTTCAGGATTGTGCACATAATAGATGTCGATAGTCTCCAAGCCCAAGTTCTTCCTGCTTATTTCCAGCTGAACCCCAATTATCACTTAGATGTCATCCTAGAATTTTTTCCTCTTAATCTTTATCTTACTACAGCATACACAAGTAAACAGAATTATCTTCATTCAGAACCATTTGACAAGTAATGGATGAGGAATTTAACCTGATTTTTCAGATATGCAGGTGTCATGCAGTGGCATCCAGCTGCAAACTCAGACCATGAAAAAATCCCCTTTGCCACAAAGTTTTCTTGAATCCACTGACGGGGATTGGCAGGTCTATTTCCATCAAAGGTGAAGTATCCTCCTTTAGTGCAAACAACCACCTGGTTCCGTGTGACAATTCCTTGCGCAAGTGCAGTGGCCACTGCATTGCCAACTGCTCGTTCACTCCGCATACTCCGATAATTTACTGCCCTGTGAAATAAAGATATATTCATATAAACCTACTAGCCCACTAAACATGCCCAATGGACTTGAAATCATCCATTTCCAGGAGCACCCTACCAAGGGGGCCTCTTCCCTTTACTCATATTGTCATGGTGCTGACATTGTATCACTAGCCTCTGGGATGATAAACAAAGCTGATCACATACATTGCAGATCTGAAATTTCTTAGCTGTGATTGAGTCCTAGTTCCTCAATAATTAGGTATCGCCTTTTGCAAGCCAAGCCATCAACTCCAATTGGCAGACAGGCTGTCCTTGTACAATGGAGATGTCTGTTTCCATGTACACATATATCTCTATGTGCATGTCCGGTGTAGTCTAGATTGTCCAATGTGCTTCTTTGACAGGAAAACAAATCTAAAAAAGAATCCATGTGCATGATCTGAGGTTTTATTAGGGAGAATAGGGAACGTACGTGTCCAGAAGGTTGATGCCGAGGTTGAAGGCTTTCAGAATTGCTTGGGAATATTCAGAGTCAGCAGAGTCACTCTCAGGTCCCAAATAAGTTCCCAGACCTAGGGAGGACACCTTAAGCTCGCCTGCAATTTCATTATGTGTTGGCAATGACCTGAAGTGGCCCTCACCTGCACACATCAATGCACCATTCCATCTGTCACCATGTACAACTTACTCTTCAAGTCTCCAACATACACACACTGACTTTGTCCCTTTTCTACATCAGAGGTGATCTACACTTATTCAACGGCCATCACAATGTCGATGCGGTTTCAACAATTGAAGATAGGAAGAATTTGATGTTGACAAAGAATTTAGCAACTAGACAATATTCTGGCTCCATAAGCAACCTAAAACATCAAACCTAAAATCCCCTCGGGGACTACAGCAATTTACACTTCTGAACTGAAACAATTTCCAGAAACCAAACCGTGATCTCATTCCCCCTTGTACAAAAACAGAAAATCTGATCAACACTTTGGTAGAAAATCTATTTTTATTTTTATTTTTTACACAAAATAGAGAGAGCGAGAGAGAGGAAATTGCATCACCAGCATTCCTGAAGCTCTTTGCAAATTCTGTCGTCTCGGATGCTTGAGCTCGGCCAGGAAGTAGGGTTCCAGTCTCCCGTTCCATTGTGTAGCTTGCGTTGGCTTGCACCCTGGTGAGTTTCGACCGAGGCGGAGCTCTTGCGCTGAAAGGGAAAGGAGACGCAAGCTGCGGTTTCCGCACACCACCATACGAGCATGCAAAAGTGTACAAAACTCTTTTGCTGCACAAATTATCTCCCCTACATGCACTGCTTACCCTCCAGGTGCGTGGCAACAGCAAACTAAGCACAGCTGTACTCTTTGTATTCAACATGCTTCGGGCCAGAAAAAACTCCAAGAACCAAAAAACAACTAGTCCACACACAAGAATCGATTGCTACATCATTCCCTCTAAAATTCGAAAATCACGCCCATCTTCACGCTCCTTACTTTCTCCATCGCAAGAATCCTACATTCTTTGCAGCCGTAAAGCACTACCTGGATTTTTGCTTTGTATTTTCAGCTCCATTACCAGCCTGAAGAAACCTGTACTCAGGCCCTACCGGCCTCGGGCACAGATCTCAAATCACGGAAGGACCTGTACTCTGGCCCTTCTCCTATACAGAAATGGGTGCCTGTACAAGTTCTACTTACATCAGGCATAAAATGCATGGGCCTACTAAACACAAGACAAATGTACAGGCTAGCCACAAAACCAAGGAGCACTGACACAAGGGTCTTGACACCCACCTTTTCTTAGGGTTTTGAGTCTTCACCAGAGTGGGGGCGGGTATTAGAAACTCCACCAAAACCATCCGGGTATCAATCAGGGTATATTCACGTTCATTGATATTCATGATTTTGCAGGCAACAAATACTTGGTTTTGATATATAATCACAGTTATAAAAAAAAAAAAAAAACCCCCAGTTATTTTATATACCTAATCATTGTTCCCAATTGTGTTTGGAAAACAATCAAGTATCTCTGCCTAATAAGATTGCTGGATCTTTGTCAGTTCTTTCATGAAACCCAGGAGTTCTTTGAAGTTTTGGAAATAGGTATCCAGAACTGACATTGAATCTGATTTTTCAAATAATACTCCTCAACCCACTCACTGGCTCTTTGATCCTAGAAAATTTTCAAACACCAAAAAGTGGTGATTCTTTGATTTTGGTTTTCAAATATCCAGAAACAGCTGGTATTATAAAAAAATCAAATACCCACCACCACACACTGGTCTTAGAGTCTTCTACAATGGCGCTTAGAGTCTTGTCCGGTGTTGGGTGGTTTTCTACCTTTACTGAGAACCTCCAGTTCTAGTCCTGAAAAAACAAAATTGGATTTGTCTGGATTCTAGTTCAGATTTCTACATGCAAGTAAATCAGAAGATCCTGGTTTGGATTCTACTTTTCCTCTCGTGATAGTTTTGGCTTGGCTTTGGTGTGAGCTAAAGGCATGCTCTGTGAAATGCAGACATCTTTTGGGCTTTTACCTTTTTGAGACTTTCTGCATGAGGATGTGCCAGTTAACTTTTGGCTGTTTGTTCATGTAGTTGACGGCGATGGCAAATGGCATTAGGGATGTCATCATTTTACGAATCTTTTTTGTTGGGTTTGTTTTTATGAATTTTTTTCTTTAGTTTGTTGTTGAGTTTTGTGTGTTGGCTGATAAGATTTGTGTGTAGGCTTTGAATGGAGGAGGAGCAATTGAGGATGGAGATAATGAGTATTGATGAAAGATTTAAGCATGGTGGTTTTGGAGAGGACTTCAAAGAAACTTAAGTTATATATTTTTGTTTGTGTTTTGAGATTGGTTTCTATTTTACAAGATGTATCCAACTATATATTTTTTCGTTGTTTAGGATTTAAGAAGCAAAAGATGTAGGATAGAATGTGTGTGTAATGTTTGTCTTGATGCATTCCTTGACCTAGGATTAGAGAAGGGAATTGACAATAGTGTTTAAATTTCATTGTATGTAAATACATACTTGAGTGTTTAGGGGTTGGGGTTTATGTTATGAATTTGTTGAGTGCATAATGGACAATGGAACTTGTTTATGTTCTGGGTTTTGGGGGAAAGTTGGTCATCAAGGGAGGAAAGTATTAAGGTTTCAATGTTCTAAGGTCTACTATGTTGCTCAATTGTGGGGTGATATCAAAAATCATACAAGAGAGGTGAATAAGGGGGAAAGTCTAATCCATTTTCTTAGTCATAGCCATCGAGGTGCATTAGTAGTAGTATGTATGTCTACTTGTAGATAATGGCAGATGTGTTGTATGTTGGTGTGACATGCATATTCATAATCAAAGTACCCATTTTTTAACACAAGACTCAATGATTTTGTTTTTGTTTTTTTTTAAATATAAAATGTAAATGGAATAAATTTAAATGAAAAATATTGAATAATTTAAATTAATAATTTGTATGGTGGTGATGATTTTTCACATGCATATGTTATTATGCATATTTTCATAAAAAATCAAAAATACAAAAAATGAATACATAGTATTTTATACACAACTTAACATGTTTTCTTGCATGAAAATTTTTAGCACATTTTTTCGACATTTCAGGCCACAAATTATAAGCTTAATGAATATAGAAAATGAACCAAATGGGAAAAAAAAAACAAATCATTTTCCTTGTTGCCCTTTCAAAATGGCTTTTGTAATTTTCAAAATTCTTATATTGTATATTATTCAATCAAATGCATTATATGAACATTGCCAAACATAGATGTATGCATTATTTATCCATGAAAAAAGATTGAAGTCAATTACATTGGTTAATACAATTTTTTTATTCTCTTAAAATAAAAATTACAATCAAAACATGGATTTAAGTTATTCAAAAGGACTCAAAAGGACATTTATATACTATCCAATTATATTTTTAGAATTTTTTATCAAATTAACATAACATCATTCTAGTTATAGTCATATACCAATCTAGTATAATCATGAAATAGTAATGTAATAAAAAAACTATCTTACTTCTAGATCTGAAGCATCCTGGCTCGGTGGATCTCATAAGTACAAAACAAACAAACTACCTTACTTCTTAGATAGATATCACATAGCTCTTTCTCCAGCGCTTTGATTTTCTTTTTAAAAAGTGTGTCTTAGTACAACCCTATGGTGCACATCAGTGGTACACCATGTGTTCATTGGAAATGGTGACCAAGAAGCATAACAAAAGATGCAACCATGTGGCCAAAGCGAACCAGCACCCACCAGTGCACCATGATGGATGAATGATAAGTGATCAGTGAACATAGTCTGTTGGGTTTCAGTTCCCTAGCTAACCATGGTGGTTAGCCCTGTTGCTGTGTTTGTTTCTATCTACCTATTACCAACCCACAAGCAGGTTGTTAGGAGGTAGTTCAAAAACAGCCATTTCCTATGCATAAACCATAAACCATCTAGTTACTTACTAGTTACTATTTTCTACCTATTTACCTATATATGAGAGCGATTTCTTACAGAATTGGTCACCAAGGTGAAACCAAATATTAACTCAGTTGAGGTTCATCCAGAACTGAGTAATGACAGACATCCAGTGGATGGTGGGCTGGTAGGTGCTGGTGCACTGTGTGGCCCAAGCACACAAGGCTTCCTTTTGTGTGAAGAAAGTAGTTCTTTTAGAAAAGAATTGTGAGAAAAAATTAAGATACATAGTCAGCTGAAAAATTTGGAAAACATTTATTGAAATGTGTTCAACACTGAGATGATAGATGTGTTCCTGTACTAGTGTGCCAAGTTTCAATGTCAAGAAGAAAGCAGGGGATTGAACTGGCTGTTTCCCCTGAATAGCTTTGCTTTACACCAGAAAAAACAAAAAATTCAAGTTCCAAAGAGGGATTGAATCTGTCGGGTACCCCAAAATAGCTTTGCTTTACACCAGAAAAAACAACAAATTCAAGTTCCAACCCCGAGAGAAAAGACTTTTCCTCTTCTGTATATCAAGCCCCCCATAGCTGCCATTTGTCAACAATTATGAGAAATCAAATCATTAGGAGAAGTTAGGGGACTTTGGGACATGATATCTTGTTCAATTTTCACTTGAATGATAAGCAATAAATGACGTTGGGAGCTCCAAGAGGTGCTCTAATGAGCACCTAGGACATACCCCAGGACTTGAGGGCCTAGGGACATGAAGACTTGTCCGAAGACATGAAAGCCCATGATATGAGAACATGTCTTGTCAATAACTTTTGCCCAAACATCCCAAAGCTCCTGTTTCAACCTGATTGTCAAAGTTGATTTGAAGTTTTGGATGTTGTTGTTGTTTTGACTCTTTTGATGGTCTTTTGAAGTTTTTCATCTAAATTGCTCAGAGGTATACCCAAGAATAAGATTGTACTATCTTATTCGATTGTGGGGGTGAAAACACAATCAATTAAACACAAAAAATAGTTTGTGAAATTATAATCATATTTTTACACATAAATATAAAAAATTACAATAAAAAATCCTTATAGAGATTCTTATAGAGACATTTTTTCCTATCATTATTTGTTTCATAATAATATTCATGTTTAAAAAATAAATTAAAGGCAACATGAACTCAATTTGATTTTATTTTCAACCACAACAACAAATTATGGAGCTGAAGCTCTCAAACTAGCAATTTATTAGTTCTTTTATTATCTTGCAAGTTTTCTAAAAAATGCAGTGGACTGGTCACTGGCTGCAACTTACCACCATCAATCACTACATTGGGATATCAAATACAATTGTAATTTCATTCCCAAGAAATTTGAGACCAGTTTATTGAATGGCCAAGCATATTGGGAAATGTGTTTTTTGCTACATCTTATATTGTTCATGTAATTAATTTTTATTTTATTTTCCTTGCATTGGAAAACAATTGGAGGGCAACTTTTCGGCTTCATTTTTTTTTTTTCATTTTGCATTTTGTTTTCCAAATTATTTTTTTTCTAGATTTGAACTAATATATTTGAAACAAACATATGGAAAAACCTAATGTCAAATTTTGCATAGATGTCAAAAAAATGCAAGTGGTTAGAGGCAATTGATTGGTTGAAGGTTCTTGCCAATACTATATTATATTTTTATTAGCAATAATTTACATATTCCACAAGGTGATGTACCATAGCCTGAAGTAATTTTTATCTTGTCATTGAAGTGATTTTTTAAAAAAAATTAAATTTTTTTTTGGTTTGGCTGGTGTTAAAAATATAGTTTTTTTTTTAATTTTAATGGTTTTTTTTTTTTTTTTCTTGTTGATTTTCTTTCTACAATCATTGTGATGTTTAATGAAAAGGTCTTGTGAATAAGCATGAAACTTTGAAGGTTAACAATGAAAAAATTCACAAACTTTGAAGGGATTTGAAAATATGGGATCTCGCTATCAAAGAATTGGCAAAACAACTTTTTCAAATAGCTAAAATTATGGAGTTAGTTGCATCAAATGTATACACAATGGAAAACTAACACAAGGCAACATTGTTTAAAGTAGATCATTTTTACAATGAACTATTAAAAGTGGTTCAAAGGTATGGCTCAACTTTTTTAGTCTACTTATGTTATGTTTCTTTAGTTTTCCTTGGTCCATTCAATCATTATCCATTCAAGGGAGACTACAATTTTCCTTAATAGACTTGTTGCAATTGTTGTATTGTTAAAACAATAGATACAAACTTTGTAGTTAAAGGCTACAAATGAACAAGTTAGCACAACATTGAAAATAAAAAAGGTTGCATTAAAAGAGGTTGAACATCATTGGCACTTGGAGCTTGGGAAGCTACAAGAACATGGTGTCATCTTGGAAACTACTCTTATGCATCCAAAAGGAATTGTCTAATAAGTTAAGGCAACCCATGATATATTCATCACTACAAATGGGAACCACTAACAACACCATCAACAAAGTGCTTAAATTGGAAGCAAAACATGTAAAAGTCTTGGCAGTACAATGATTTTGTAAGGTCTTTTGCACCTATATATTAAGTTCATGAATATATAGTTGAAATTAATCAACACATTGATGTGAACTTTTTGTTTTTCCAACTTCATGTTCTATTTCATTGTCCATTCTTCTAATAACTTCATAGAGTATTAGTGATTGGGTGATTAGAATAAAAAACATGGAGGGTGTAAAAGGTAATCCCTCTATGGCACTAACATGGGTGAATATGTGCAAGCAATGTTGGAGGAAGGGGGGTGCCTTTGAAAATATTTCATAAACATTAAATAATGATAACCCTTGTTGGCTAAAACAATTGATGACAAAGGTTATATGGATCAATTTACAATATTCCATCAAATGAATGTAAAGGATTTGTGCATAATCATATAAGACACATTGTCAATAAATGAAAATGGGGTAAAATGGGTTAGTAAACAAATGAAAGTGGCTTTCAACATCCACCACTTACAAGTCCCATGACCATAAGTGGCTATCACTCTTTGGATAATCTTTGGATGCCACTATGTTTAACGTCATAAGCATAAGTACATGCAACATTGTCAATATGATGTCATAATCCTTATGGCTTTGTGGCACATAGATTGTACACCTTCTTTCTTTCTATATTGTCAAAGATTCTCATCAATATTTATATTAAGAAATCAAAATTTCTTGTTTTCCCTTTTTTTCTATGTTTTCACAAGTTTTCTAGTATGTGCCCTTCTTGGAAATATGGATATAATTGATGGATTTTTTCATTGTTATGGTACACAACAAGTTAATGATGTTTAGCTTGTGTGTGCATATGTTGACAATGATGGTGCATCACATCATCTATTATAGGTGAAAGTTGCCTTTGATAAAAGAAAGGAAACATTATTTGTTGCATAAAAAAAACCATATATAAATTTAAGCCTCCATTGCACATAATGAATGTTTTTGCAAAAAAACATGTACTGATCAAAGAATACATAAAGGTTGCCAATCTAAGAACAAAGAAACTTTAATTAATAAGAATTTCAACAAGAAATAAAATGAATTTGTTTAGTTCACAAACTACCACATGCAATGTTATCCTTAGTGGGTTGTCAATTTGTTTCAAATGAACATGACTTTAAAACCCTATAATATCATAATTATTTAGGAATGTCACTGTTGGTATAGTGCATTGAGCATTAATGGTGACATTTATGGGAACACGTCATGTTCTATTTCAAGGCTTGTTTCAATGTTATGGAAGATGTAGGCATCTTGGACATGGATGATCATTTTTCAAAAAAAGTCTTTCATTATAGTGTAGCATGATGTGGATGAATATGTTGCAATTTGGAAGCAACATAATGTTAGGAGGATTAATGAATGCAAACATTTTCAAGATAACAATGTACAAGCTTAAGTATATTTAGGAGTTTGAGTGACTTCAAGGGCAAAGGGCATGTTAATGTTCCATTTATCAAAATAGGCACACAAGATCCAAGTCCACTAAGGGGGAATCAAAAGTGGAGGCCGTGATGAAATAGGAATGAAAGTTATGTTCAACCTCTTAAATGACTTCCTAAGTTGACATTAGTGAAAGACAACATATAAACTATTGGCAAGAAAAGGGAAAATAATGTCAATTATTTTTTCTTGCATTATTATTTGAATGGTTATTACCACATTACAATTGAGAAATGCATCTACTTAACAAACATTGATGTGGGTAGTGAAATATGTGGTGCAAGTCATGAAGCTTATGCCTTATTAATGACAAAGGTGGAGTGCATTAGTGAGGTTGAGGATTAACAAAGCTTAGTCAAGTCAAACACCACCTCCCAATTTTTTTATATCAAATTTTATTTCTAAGATTTTAATTAGATCTCATAAGGTTTGGTTTTTGTCATTGATCGCTCACTTGAATTTTCGAATTTTTTTCATTGTAAGTGAATTGAATTGAGATGATTTTTTTTTCATATTATAATTGAGTTGCTAATATGTTAGATGTTAATGTCATAACAAGTAACTTGGAACACAACTTAATGGAAAATGGTCTTTGATTTATACTAAAGCATAGGTATCCAAACATCAAGGTGGTTGAGGAAGCCAAGTAGATTGAATTGATTCAAGGAACAATGAATGTGGTCAACTTGGGTGGCCTTCCTATTAACAAACAATGGACTCCTAATTAAGGTCAACAATTTTTGTTGACAACTTTTGCTAAAAATTATGTCTTTATTCAATAGATCAAATGGGGGAAGGAACATGCCATGCTTACAAGCAAAAGAATCATAAGCAAGAAATATATTAACTCACAACAATTAATTCCCAATTGGGGTAAATGAAAATAGATCAATAATAATTAAATAGGAATAATTGTAATAGTGTTATGATTGCCAAAGACGATGGCATCTTAGGCATGTAACAATTAGTCCTCCATTAATACCCATCCTTTGAGCTCCCATATCACACTCAATTTCTTAGGTTTTCAAGGCTTTTGAAATTTGTTTATTTTTTAATCTAGAATGTGCAAATGTGTAATAGTTTTTGCAAATGCTAAATTGGTGTGGTAAAAATAAATAAAAATTAATGCAATTGTTCTAGTTGCTAAATTGCAACAACTTTGATAACAATTCCAAATGTTAGCAATCCCTATGAATTCAAATCAACCATGATAACATCAAGGTTCTTATTGAACAATCTTGGTGAATATTGGTACTACATTTCCATTTGGGGGAGTTTGAATAATGGGACTTTTTTATGCAAAGAGGATTTGAAGGTATGATTGGAAAATGCTAATTTATAAAATTATTATGGATGGGAGGGGGTTGCAACTTCTTGGATGAAGTAGTGGCTTCATTGTTGCACCCACCCACCAGCCATGTACCAAGGGTCTTTGGTTGTGAAGTGCACTAGTAAAATGCACAACATTTAATAACATTGAATACAATCTATTGCTTCTTGATAATGAAAATATGGACACATATGATAAAGCAATATTTTTCAATTTTCCAAAGCATTTATGTGATAATGATTTATATCCTACTACATAGATAATCACCACATGCCAAACCAAGGTTTCTTTATGGTTTAGATGATTTCGGAAAAATCAAGAACTTGAAAGTTGTGGACTTGTTATTCATGAACTCAATTTTGTGGTGATTTTTTGGTTGTGAGTGCACATACAATACACATTATTCTTTGGTAGTTTTTATTCAAACATGTTTGTTTACAATTAGGTGTGCATTTCATCTTTCTCCTCTCCCATGTAAATGTGGGTTTTGTTATTTCATGGTGAATGAATGGAACAACAAATGAGATTAGTTCAAGGGTATAGATGTGTTGACAAGAAGGATCAACTATTGTGCCCTTCAAAGCTCTCTCTAGAACATTAAGTGAAAATTTGGGTTCAACCAATTTTTGGGCCCGTTATGTTTTTTTCCTACCTTCTCTTGGTGTCTTATGCCATATTATCCATATAGAACCTCAAATGGTAATTGTGTGTTCTAACTTTGTTTTTTTTTGGCTTTCGACAAACTTTAGTAAAGGTTTTATCATTTATAATTTGCAAATGGGTGGCATTGATGAGCCTATATTGGATACATTGTCATTGATTAAAAGATGACAAGGCACATTCATGTCCAAACATCCTCTCCTTCATATACCCATTCTTTAGTTTCAAAAATTAGAGCAATATTTTCCCATCTTTTTGTGGTTGCATTAGGTGTGTAATATTCCTTTTTTTTTTTTTGCAAGGTCATTTGTTGTAAGTGTGATGGTTTACATAATGTGTTACTATCGCAATTTGAACTTCAATAGCTATGTTCTAGTAGTTATTGTGGAAGTAGTTTTACAACTTAAAGACTTATGTTGATTGTGTAAGAGATATTATCAATTATTTATGTTATTAGGTGAATGGTAGAGATTTAACAAGGTACGAATAAGGTATTTGATTAATTGGACAAGATTAAGACATTTGATTGGTTTGATTTCCAAATTACTTTTGAAGGGAAAGGATTTAATAAGATGTAGTTTTGGATTTTGATGAAGGTTGGGAAATTGTTTTTTTACACATATAGAGACAAACTTAGAGTGTTGCTGGAAAATAGAAGGAGACATAATATGTAATTTAAAGCTTTGTTGGGTTGCATGAACCATAGATTTTCCATGTTTTTATTTTTGATTTTTACACTTTATACTACAGATGTTTGAGATATCCAAATTTGAGTAAATAGAGTAGTAGAATATTAATGAGGAAATAATGAGTATACTTTGAAATTGTTGTGTTTTTCTAAATGAAGAATTAAACTTTAATCACAAATTTTACTTATTAAGGTGATTCATAATTTGGAAAAGAATGAAACAACAACTATAGTGAAGAAATGTGTGAATATAGTCTACAAATGAATTTAATGAGTTAAAACAACAAATTGAATGTGTTGAAAGTATTATTGAAAGTATAATTTGTATTGTTTGTTAATAAGCAAAGAGCAATTATAAGTAGAATCTACGCCTACCAATTTACAATCAACATTTGTAACTAATTTAGTTATGATTACAATCTAATTGTAAATTCAACATTCTTAAACCAATTTCCAAAATGGTTGTTTCTAGTGGAAGTTTGGTCGTGAAAGGAATGCCCAATATGTCTAACAAGGTTCCCAATTCATGTGGTGGTGCAAGATTTCTACTTGGATCTTGGTATTGTCAATTGATTTTGGATCACATGTTTGAAATTAATCCAAGCCTTGTTTCTAAAACATGATTGATTCACATTGGTGAGACCTCTTAATTGAGAAGGACTTGCAAAAACTCGATTATATCTTGGTGAGTTGTAATACTTGTTTACTTATATGAATTTTTGTAATTTTAAAGGAAGACTCCAAATTGTGTGGTTATTTTTATTCTATTACTATTTTTCATGTTTTAGTCATACACTGTTAAGTTTGAAGGTGAAATCTAGATTTTACAAATGGTCACATCTAGATAAAATGTGACCAATGTTCAAAGTAGGGTTAGATGCTTTGACAAAATTCATCTTTGACAAGACAAGACCAAAGCAATTGGGTTCAATTGTTAGGATAGGCCTCACATAATCATTCTTGGATGCCATTAATACTTGAGGATGTCCCACTATTGCCACATTTTGGAATAGTTGCATTTAACTTCTTGGCATGACTTGTCATTTTTTCAAATGTATGGACATCATGTGTTGTCAATCTAAGATTAAAGTGGGTGTGACATTTCCTATGATGGCTACATTTTTAAATCACAATTGATGAACAAACAAACTAGGATCATAAAGATAGGGGACTTCCACTTTTTATTCATGAAGCTATGGTTCAACCTAAGGTGTTAATTTATTTGCCTTCAAAAGCGGTTATGAACTAACATATTTTAAAATAACATCTTTGTTCTTGTGACAATAATCCCCTATTTGTGTATTGTTCATATATTCTTTGATGACCTATGGAATGCATAAGAACAAAATATTCCAATTAGAGCATTGCTAGGTTGTTATCATTTTTTTGTTTTTCTTTTCAACAAAAAATGAATCATTTGTTGCTTTTTTCTATTTTGTTGTCATTAGCATATGGTTTTTGCAACAATTTTTCTTAAGAGGCTTGGAGAAACTTGATTTATAGGAGTTGAATATGTGTTGGCAAGCTTTACAAATATGGGGTTTTTTGGTGGGGTTTGGGGTGTGGTTGGGATAAGTAACTTGCATTGTAGTATGGAAAGTCTTTTCAAGAATTGAAGTTCAATTCCCCCATGTTACTTTACTTTAAAATGCGGATACTCACATATGATTGGAACTAAATTGTGATAATCTAAATTTTGAATATGAATAACCTTTGTATATATCCTTGTATTTATTTGTAGTTAGTTTGAACTAAAAAATTTAGCAAATTCATGTTTGTTGACGGAAAAACATTAAACTTCAAGCATATGATTTATTTTTTGAATAGTTTAGACAACTTTTCTATAATGTTGATTACAAAAATGGGTTAGAACAAAGATCCAGACAATTGGAACTACCTTTGAAGACTCATCATATGAAAGGCCACTTTTTATTTACTATGTCCATTTTAGATTGTCATGAAGCATTAAACATAACTCAAGCAAACCATTAAATCATAATTGATGATTAGATTATTGTAATCCAAATTACTATGCATTATAATTAATTATTAAACAATTGAAATCCTTGCAAGATGTCTTAAGCCAAATGTCCTAGGCTTTTAAATCAAAAGTCCTAGATCCTAAGCCAAAAGACTTAGGCTTGAGCCAAATGTCTTAGGTTCTAAACGAAAGGTCCTAAGTCTTAAGTCAAATGTCCTAAGCCCTAAGCAAAATGTCCTAAGTTCTAAAACAAAAATTCCTAAGCCTTAAGTCAAATTACTTAGGCCCTAAGCCAAATGTTCAAGTGACATTAGTGAAAAGTCGACACAACCACCTTAAATCAATTATTACAGTATCCTAGGCCATTGGTGAAAAATATTAGCAAACTATTTGAGTCAATTATACTAGACCATTGAAGAGGACCCACAATATCTTAAGCCAAATGTATTGTAAAAGCACTAAGTCAAATATGTTGTTAAGATGAGCAAAAAGCCCCATGAGCACCCTAAGCCAAGCACCCTCGGCAATAGGTTCAAAGTCATATGAACATCTTAATACAAACTAGTGTGGCCTGTGCCCTTGGCCCAAGTGTTACCACATCCTCCACTGATTTTTCATTCCAAGACCTGATTTTTTGGGAATTTATTTGAATTTTCAGTGGCAGAAATCACTTAAAAATCAATATCTCCCACATTCTGAATCCAAATCTTACCAAATAAATTCCATTATTTCCTGCTCATCAAGATCTTTCCAACAACACCAAAGGCACATTCCAATTCCTCCAAAATAATCAGCTAAAATACAATTTAATTTAATTTTCAGTGAAGAAATCATTCAATATCCAAGAACTTTCGCACCACAAGTGCAAACATTGTGGAACCAAGCCCATGCACCCCTCCTCGTCAAGAGCTTTCCAAAGACACCAAGAACATGATCTGAAGCATCCTGGTTCGGTGGATCTCATAAATAAAACAAAACAACCAACCAACCTTCTTTCATAGATAGATGTCTTGCAAACATCATAAGGCAAATAAATCTTCTTGAACTTAATGTGAAATTGCACTAGGTCATAAAAACCAAAATAAAAGATAAAAAATCAATGTGTTTTGGTCTAGTGTTAATGTTATATCTTAAGCTATGAAATTTTTAAAGAGAAGCCTTGGCTTGGGCATTTTGGCTTAAGATTAGAATGTTTTTGAAAATTTTGGCCTAGGGTTTAAAATATTTTTGAGCATTTTGGCTTAGGGTTGGAATCAGTTTTAACATCTTTTGACTTAGAGTTAAAATATTTTTTGACATTTTGGCCTTGGCTTGCCCACTTTGGGCTAGTCCTAGACTCAAGTCCTTCATAGCCTGTTTTTTCCTTTTTTTTGTATTCCTGAAAGTACTCGTTCCTTGTTTTTCCCCTTTTTTGTGTGCTTTGGTTACTTTATGGTTGGCAGGGTTTCATTAGCTCCGGGACCTCACCCCAACGCATGAAACCTCCACTCACGCAAACAACTGTCCTTTTCATAACCACAGAAACACGTGAAGCTCATATGGTCTGAAGTGTACATCTTTGTTGAAGAAGTTGAAGAGGAAGAAGACGAAGACGATGCAGAAGCAGTCTAGAAGTCCACAAGTTGAAGAAATTCAGTCCAGGAGTTGAAATAATTTAGTCCACAAGTTGAAGAAATTCAGTGCAGAAGTTGAGGAAATTTGGTGAAGAAGGTGGTGTCAATCTCCTCCTTGCTCATCAATCAGGTGCTTCATACACAAACACAAACATACTCAACAAGTACGAACAGAGACGAGAGTGCTTTTGTAATAAAATCATCCGAGCATTTGAATGTGCAGCAGCTGTAGCAACATGTCTGCTCACTTGCTATTGCCGATCAATGTCTCGTTGTGCAACTCAGGGAATCGTTCTTCTGCAGTAACCTGGTGGACAGTTGCTTCCCATTCAGTTGCTGGCAGAAGATTACCCATTTTTTCTTCTGCTGTTTGCACTAAAGGGTTGGTGGGCAAGCGCCGTTGTCGTTCTTGTTGTGCTTTTGTCTCTAGCGGTGGTGCAAAATCTGCAATCAACAATAGAGAAAGCTCTTGTTGTTGTTGTAGTACTTCTTCTTCTTCTGGGAGTTTATTTCAGCCAGCTGCTGTCAAGCATGAGAGAGTCACAGCTTGTTCTGCACTGCAGAACTTGGGAGATCTTTCTGTGTCACAGGCTGATAGAGATACAGCTGCAAAGTTGAAGGAAGAGCTTTTGTATCAGGCGAGTGAAACGGTGGGGATCTCGGAGGAAAGCTTAACGCTCATTGCGAAACTTGAGAAGCTGAACCCATATCCTGAAGCACGCGAGTTCCCGCATCTGTTCAATGGATGCTACGAAGCAGTGAAGTCGACATTGAAGCAGAAAGGTAGAGAAGAGCGGAAGGATGCAGGCGTGTTTGCCACCACTTTCACTCTTGGAAGAGTAGCTTTCAATGCATTCAAGCCATTAGGTCAAGAGGTCGTCATCACGGAAACGTATAATCATGTGGGACAAGCAAGCGAGGACGAGTATCTCATCATCTCCAAAATCTCTGTGAAAGTTGGAGAGGGAGAGGAGCCGCTTGAAGGTCTGGTGGTCAATGCTGGCAAGTTCAGTTTTGTGAATCCCAAAGATGTGGAGGTAGTGTTTGTGTCCACTACCTTGAGGCCATTGCACCCTGAGAAGGAGAATGACCTGAGAAGGTGGAAGGAGGTTTTCCAGGAAGCGAATCCGAGTATGGACGAGAGAGGGTTCGTCACAGTGCAGTTGCCTGCAGCAAAAGGCAAATTGGATTTGCTCTATCTTGACGAGGAGATGAGAATCACTAAAGGCAACTTGGGAAATGTGTTCGTGACAAACAGGTTGAAGCAGTCTGCAGTATCTGTCTAGAATCCCAGACTCAACCCCATGTCAGTCCTCTCTTTCGTCCACTTTTTCCTGTTTTGTGAGCAACCCTATCAATAATCCTAAGAAGATGTTGCAGCCAAATTTTTAATATATCTTAGTGGATCACTACTCCCAGATCTGTAGGAACTCTTGAGCTTTTTCTTTTAGACCATTGTGTCCAGATCTGTAGGAATTCTGAGGCTTTTCTTTCAGAGAATTGTATCAGAATCGATCTGTGCATCATCATCTAAGAGAGATGAACCTTGATTGCTCTCCAAGTGGCTACTGCTGCAGCCAGTGGAAACTTGTTACGTGCTTGAAGAGTTTTCTCAGGGAGTGCAATGGCAGAAGGCCCATAACCTTCATGACATGATCTTGTATCAACTGACCAGTACCTTGCTGTGTGTTTCTAGCTAAAAGCTGTCATGTGCTTTTCAATGACACTAGCTTTTCTCTCTTTGAGATCATGAGGCAGCAATTTTTTTTTTTGTTGCCATCTTTCTTTTGCTTTCTCCATGGTTTGTTGGCATTGATATGGATGCTTGTGATGAGTGGCGTTGTGATTTGAGGAGTTTCTTGCAGAGAAATGCTTGAGCTCTTATCTGTTGGCTAACAAATCATCTGCAGAAAGAGTGTTGTTGTTATCAACGAATGACTGACATCCTTAGCCACTACGGTATTTAGGTTGTGAATTATGAAGCGGCAAAGTTTTTTGAGTTGGGATTTAGTACATCTCCTACAAAATGGCACAAGAGATGTGGACTATGACTAAACATCTCTGATTGTCCTCATGACTACGAGTCAGCTTCCAATCTAGTTACAAGTTGCACACAGTGTCATCTCCTGGCAAAACAAGTTATTCTTGTTTTGCTATACAAGATAGTGCACACAGTCTAGAATCAATTGTTGTTTTTCCAGCTTCCAACCAGAGGGAGGCAAGACAATGCACATTTGTTAGGTGTGGAATAGGAAGTACCTGAGTACTCATCTAAGATGAGGTTGGAGCTGGGATGGAGCTTTAGGTGGTGTAAAAACTGCAGGGGAGCTGGACAGCAAAGAGAGGCATGCCTAGGCTGCAGCAAGATTCAGAGCTTGATTCCAGATTACTGACAATGTGCTGCAGCCAAAAGAATGTGGTTCAATCTGAATGAGCTCTCACATTTGTTCCCTACTCGTGCACTCTTTTGGGCTCTTTGCTTGTCCAGGGGTTCTTATTTCCTTCAGAAATCAAAGGCAGTTGGACATGTTTTCCACCTTCCAAAATGCATGGAGTCAAGTCCCCTCCAGGCCATCAGATTATTTGAATAAAGTGGCTCCCCAACAGTGTTTTGGACGTTCATTAAGCCAGTATCCTGAATAGACAATGCCCAAGCTCAGAAACAAACATGTAAGTGAGCTGGAAACTTGCATGGGCTAGGGTTGTGATCTGGTAATTTTGGCTAAGGTAGAGGGAGATATGGGATATGCTGGTGTGAGTGACATCTGCAGGGCTATCTTTGGGTTCAGTTTTGATTTCATGTTGAAAGTCATTGAGAACAAACCGTAATGGTAAGTAAAGATTAAACCAAAACATCCACTGACATCAGGACACAACCCATAGGAACATGCAATTATCCTTCCAACAATCAAGACAAATGCACTACCTCCCAACTCCAGAGTCTTTTGATGACCTACAGTGCCAGCTTCAGAAGCTTTCAAAAAGCTAACTCTCTGTAAGCTAACATGACTAACCCTCTTTTGTTGCCAAAGTCAAAAGCCTTCCAAAAGTTCATGATCTCGTGTAGTTATAAATTCATATTGTAGGTTGACATGAGAGTTGCAAGACACCTTTGGAAACACTTGAAGGCCAAATGAGAATTCAAGAACTTTGAACAAAGCTGATAAAGGACCATAGTGACAAATATGTCAAGAGAGATTGTGGAGACATCTCCACAACAACTTGTGAAGGGTAACAAAACAATGAGTGCAGTCATAACCTTATGAGAGTTGCTTGCAAAATGTCAGGCCATCACCTTCATCATGAGTAAGCTGTGACAAGCTAACACGACTCACCCATTGACTTCATCAGCTCCTTATGGTGGGTTTAGGATACACATGGAATAATCCAAACAGTATTTCAGGCAAAGCACCATACTAACATTTGCATCGTAAGGTTCTGTTTGAATTTCTGGTAACAACGAGAAGACTAAATCATGACATCAGCTATCACACAAGATTGTAGTTGCAAAGTGTTAGGGTAAAGCTGCAGGATTGGGGCGTTATTTGGTGTAATGACCACGAGAATTTTTTTCATTTTTCTTGTGATACCTACTAGATATCTGCTGGATATCACAGGAAAAAGGTGAAAAAAAAGAGAAATTCATTAGATTGGAAATTGACAGTCAAGAAAAGTTGACAAGTTCTAGTTTTTTTAAAATAATCCCTAAACCCAAAACTTGCAGGTCATCCTTTTATAAAAAGACACTAAACCCAGACCAGATGACTCCTCCACAAAACCAAGAACCAGCAAACACTGACCTTGACCTAGTAAACACTTCTTTTTACAGTAGTGGCCTTATCATGAATTTGGTCTTCTATTCTTTGAATGTGATGCTGGTTTCTTTGCTCCCCCCCCCCAAATCTTCTTGAGAAATCACCAACTCAAACTTCCATTGTACATTAATTACACATGCTTTCCTTATGCAAGTCTATGTTATGTAGTTAAAAAGGCAGCGACAATTACATCAACTTTCCATATTACACATCAAAATGTAGTTCATGTTGCACATATCATGTTGTAACACATCATATTACAAAATGTTAAACCAATCTGCAATTGGATTATGTTCCTTTAGTTTGATGTGTTGGTAAATGTTTTGTATGTAAAATTTTACATGTCATGTCAAAATATAATGATATATTGTTACACTTATGCTATGTTCACACCTAATGCTAAAATGATGGTAATTGCATTTCAAGAAATTGTTAAAATGCTAGCATCCACACCTAATGTTACAATGGCATCTACCACGGCAATCGATTGCAACACATTGTTAAGATAAAATGTAAAATAACAAGTGGTAAAATGTCACCCAAGTTAATCAAGAATGCATTATGTGAGCAATGTTACATTGTCAAGCCAGATATGAACCATGTAAATCTATGGTAAGTTATTGTCAATAAAAAAAAAATTGTGTCAAACCAAGGAATGTGCATTTTTATCTTCCCTTGTAGATCATGAAATGTCTTTTTTAGTATACTAAAGGCATTTTCTACAACACATCAAGTTCACTTGTGATTTTCAATATAAAACATCTAAAAGATGTTATGATCCCTTTTTTGTGTGACATCAACAATCATGATAGTAAGAGATACCCTTTATGTCTTAGCAAATAGGGAGCCAAACTTTCTTGACCCCTTTATTTACATTGAGAAGTCCATGAAATTGAGCATAGTAGTTGTAAAGTGAAGACCTTTTTTAAGTACTCTAGATGCATTTACACTCCTTGCAAGACCAACAAGAGGTCAATAAATTATTTATTTGTCATCAACAACTACTTGACAAACAACACTATAACATCCAATTTTGTGGTTAAAATAATTCTCACAATGAGGTCCAATAGGTTCTGAAATAGAAAAATGTGTGCCATTGATGGCCCATTGAATGTTTGGGAGACCACAAAAAGTTTTGAAACCTTGTATTATTGTGTCCATCTTATTTCCAAATGGCCAAATGATGAGCTTCCTAAAAATAATGTTGATGACCACATCAAGATGACCTCTTTGAAAATAAGTGAAACAATTAATCAACCCACCACAAACCATTCATTACAAATCAATAGATTACAACCTTGTGCAATATTGTACAAGGCACAAGTGAAACATACCTCCATTGGGATAAACAACTTGTTGCATGTGTCTTGCTTTCAAATTAGAGGCCCCAAATGATCAACAATGGCAAACAAAGTCTCCTTCAACCTCATTTGAAAATTTTGGAGCCAACATGAATTTTAATAATCCATAAGGAAGAATAATATGGAAAACCAACTAGCAACCTCAATTTCACTTAGTGACGGAACTCTATAAGCAACAACCCGAAGTTGCAAGCAAACATATGACATTGTAGACACACAAACATAATGATGGCCTCCTTGATGGTGGTTGCAACTATAGCATTTGGCACACAACTTGAGTAAGTACAAAAATATTAAATCAAGCTTTGTAGTAACAAGATCAATTTTTAAAAAACCAACTACATGTTCATCATTGATATCCATTGACAAAAGATATATCAAGACACAATGTCAAGACGAACATAAAGTAGATGAAGAAAGAACAAGCATTGAGCAAATGAAGAAAGCATCAACATTTTGCACGATGATGAAAATATCAACACCAAACTTTGCCAACATGTAGAAACATTTTTGTTGAAATGCTAGTTTATGTACTAGTTAGTAGGTCTAAACAAAGTTAGGTTAAATCAAAACTAGGTTTTAAACCTTAAAATGGTTGTTAGTTTATCACTAGATGTAAACATGTGTCTATACCTTAATGGTAGGTTAATATGTTTAGGGTACTAAACTTGTTTACATGTAATATGATGTCTATACCTTATTAATGTTTAGTAACCTAAAACCTAACGTTGTTCATGCTTAGGAAATGTTGTATTGAATATATTGTAATGTATTAAATCTATATGTACAATATAGATCTTATTAGGTAACAAGTTTAATGTTATTAGTCAATTTTTGGTGGGATGTCCCAACATGGGGCATATCAATCTTCAAAACATTCCAGATTTGGATTTTTTGATAAAAATTAAGTTTTGGTTCAAGGATGTTTTGTCCATGTTAGGAAAATGGTGGGGGATGATGAAGCATCAAAAAGCACACAAAGAGATGTTAAAGCATTAGAAAACATGTTGGAGGATGTTGGAAAATTCTTTTAAAAGTTCTTTTTCAAATGTCAAGGGATGAAAGTGATTTGGGAAGGACATTAAAGGATGTTGAAATTTAATTTTTTTCAAACACTAGGGGATGATACTGCTTTGGGAAGGACACTAAGGAATGTTGGAATATTAAAATATATATTAAAGGATATCGCAAAATGATTGTTTTCCCCAACATTGGGAAGGTTGTGGCTTGGGAATGATGAGACAACTAGGAAGGATACAATGGGATGACACAAACATCAAGAAGCACAATGGGGGATGCTATAAAATCTTTTTTTTTTTTTTTATGCCAAGAAAGATGTTGGGGGTTGATCGCAATGCCATGAAGGACACTAAAGAACATTGGGGGCATTAAAGAGCATGCCAAAAATGATTTTTTTCCAAGCACATGGAAGGATATTAGGGGATGATGGGGGTGTTGGGGAGCATGACAAGGGCATTGGGAAGAACACCAAACACACTAGGAAGAAATCCAAACCTTAAAAAGAATTATCATTCCCAAAGATGCCAAGAGCGACTTTCAATACGTCCTTTGTGGCAACCCTCAATGCTACTTGAAATACATTAAAATAGGTTACATTGGTTTAAAATATGAATCATATTCCCTTTATTTCATGTATAGGAAAATATTCGTTGTGTTGAAAGTTTCATTTTAGATCTCCAATATGAATCATGTTACACTAATATCCTTCTTACTTAGCATAAAGTTGAGTACAATTCCACTTACCTTAACTAAAATTGTTCATGAAACATTATATGTATTGTTTTATTTTCTAGTGAATTTACATTGCACATCTTTTTTTATTTATTTCCCCAAATGCAAGTATGGTCATGAAATGCCTACAAGAAAATCCCTGGCATGTTCCAAAATATTATATAATTCTCCTCTTTAACACTTGTGCACAAGGGTTCATGATCTTGTTTTGGTTCAAATTTGCATTAATTTATTAATTATTTATTTGTGTAATTGAGATGGCACTAAGGAATGTGAACTGTGTTGTTTCATCTTAGTCATCCCAAAACTCTTGCACCCCAATTAGGGAGCATGTGTTTTAAGTTACAAAATTTTGTTGTTGCCAAATTAGTTTGATGAACCATTTGACATACATCAATTAACCATAGGGCTAGTCAAAAGTATATTAATTTTGGTTGATAATTTATACATAATATGTGCATTTGTCATTTGGTTGGCAACAAAGGCATAATAAATTCTTATTTCATTATCATATGAAAGAAGTAAGCTTTGTATTATTATTGCACCTTGTTTTTGTTTGTTAATGTTTCATGAAACCATAAACATATGGGTTTTATGTCTATCAAGAAATGCATGATAAATGTTTTGTGTACATTGGATTAATCCAATCCTCTTTATTCAATTGTTGGATCAAAACTAACTTTGACCTAAAATTAATTGTTAGTTCCAAAAAGTTTTCATGCACATTCTAGAATTTTTAGAAGCTTTTTTGCTTCAATTTAGAATTGTTAAAAGTTTGCCATCAAGATTCAACACTATTACATATTGTGATACTAGTTGTACATCATTTTTTGGGGCTAGAAGCGGGTTGCTCCTAGTGTGTTTTATTAATTTGTATGCACAAAATTAAATGACTTGAATTTCAAACCTTTATTCTTTATGTTTTGCCTTTCCATGTAAATCATCATAAAAAGATTATATGTAAGCAATTTTAATGGTTTGGGCTTCACACTACTTCACATTAACAATGATGATCAATTACATGAGGTTGAGAAATTAATATATTTAAATTATTAAAAAGATAATTAGCTGCCATACATTGAAAATCTAAGATCATATAAATTGTCCATAAAATCATTTCCATTAATTTTAGAATATGAGATTTACTTTTCATCTACTAAAAAAAATTACATTTGTGGTACTTGTGATGTTTTATTGGTGCACTTTGTTGTCTTTAAAAAATAAATTGGGCTTTTCCAATGTCCCCCAATGTTCTTCCTACCATGTTTTTCACAAAAAAATGCCCCACTAATTAAATATTTTATAAAAGATGTCTAGATTTGGGAACATTTGTTAGGTTGATTACACATCTTGGGATATCCTTTTGGGACCTTGGCCTAACAATAATCATAATAGTTTGAAAGCTTTAAAAAATTTAGAAATGTTAGATGAGTTTGGTTTCCATTAATTAAAAAAGAGACCAAAATTGAAGGGGGAAATATATTTTATTGACTTGAAAAGAGAAAAAAATTAAAAGGGAAAAACTATTCACCCATTTTAAAGAAAGGGTGATTAAAAGGGGCAAAATAAAATGTCCACTCCAAAGTCATGTGTGAAGGTGATATTAAAATATTATAGGCACCGCTTCCCATTACAAATTAATAAATTGATTTCTAGAATGAATTTATTAAGTCTTATTAATTTCATAGACATAACATTGATAAAAATAATGTAGACTTGTCAAGTTTGATGGATATTTTATTTTCATTATTGAATTGAATAGGTTTCAAATTTTTGTTAAAAGATGTCCACACAATATTACAAAAAAATTTAAGTTGAAACACTATTATAAATTATGGATTTTTAAGAAGTTCAAGTTGACTAATTTGTCATTTTTGACTAATGGACATGTACATTTTGATTAAAGACTAATGACTTGAATGACACATGTATTTTTAATTGATTAACTTGATTATATTGGTTTATTTAATTAGATACATTTAGTCAAATTGTACATCTTTAATCAAAATGGCCAATGGTTCTTAATCGAATGAAATATTTAGTCAAAATGTCTAATTTTTGTAATCAAATACAACATTGTTTGCTACCTTATTTATTTATTTCTTGTTATTCACCCGCTTACCTACTTATTTACCTACCTATCATAAACCTAGGTTTACCCACTATGTTTAACCATAGATTTTTATCCATTATGTTTAGTCAAAGTCTAGTCATTATGTTTAATCACTAAGTTTAACCTAAGTTTAATCACTAAGTTTAAGCATTAGGTTTAACCTAAGTTTAGTTATTATATTTAGTCAGTAGATTTAACCAAATTTAGCCATTAGGTTTATCAACTAAGTTTAACTATTATGTTTAATCACTAAATTTAATCATTAAGTTGAACTAAAGTTTAGTCATAATGTTTAGCCATTAGATTTAGCCTAATTTTAATCACCAAATGTCACTTATGTTTCACCACTATGTTTAGTGATGTGAAATAAACATGTGCAATAAAAAAACTTAATAAAAGTTAAAGACTTTTGATGGTGTAGTTCATAAGTAAAGACTTGGTTTATCATTGTGAAGGTTTGAGACTCAATTCCTTATACTTGCAACCTATGTACTTGGTTAAATTGATTACTTAAATTTTCAAAGTTGTTTCAATACATTTGATTAATGTAGTACAAAGGAAGCTTCAACACATGTTTTTAAAATATTTAGGTCAAGAATAAAATATTTTTGAATATTCCAAAAAACTATGTACTTTTCCTTCGCAGAATCTTGTTCTTTGAAAAAATAATTTTGAAAAATATAACATTTTTATAGATAATATAATTGGTGTTAAAGATGCCAAGGTAGTATGTTAGCTAATAAAATGTAAATATATAAATGACAATCATGTACAATAAATTATAGAATAAGCAAGATGGATTGTTTTCTTTTAGTAGGTCATATTTAAATAAAGGACAAGGATCACCAAATAGGTTTTAAAAAACATATAAACCATTTATTCCATCAAGTTGTGCTTGTTTTATGGCAACATTTTCATCTTATATCCTCTTTTGCAATGTCCATAACAATTCAAAGGGTTTCCATAAGTTGCAAGGCTATTTTAAATTCATGTAATAAGAAATAGGTAATTTATATATTGTAGATTTATTACAATCTATAATCAATGATGACATTTGTAATGAAGACAATGTTGATCATCTAACCATATAATTAATAATGTTCCAAATTGAACTTTTAGTTAATGAGTCTCCAAAAAACTAATGGAAAGATCACAAATTTAATCCATCATGAATATATTAAAGGATCATTTTTATTCAATAGAAGATTCGTGCAAAAGTTTAAGTTCTATATTTTAATGATAGGAAATTTTGGATTGCCAAACATGCCATTATCCCAATGGATTGTTAGTAACCACTGACTTTGTCATAGGACATGCACAAAGTTATTTAGTATATTTATGCATATTATGTATGCAATCTTGTAACAATGATTAGGTAACATTTTGCATGTATAATGTTTTGTAAACATTCATAAATCCTTTTCAATTTTGTTGAAGATTGATTTCATGAAACAACAAAATGTCAAATTTGGATTTCAAAGATAATGTTATTTGCAATGTACTGCTTCAATCATTATTTGAAAAAAAATCTTCTATATTAAATTGCATCTTCAAGTTGTTTTATCTTTTGCTTCATCTTTTGTTAAATAATTTGACAAATATGTGGGTTTTTCTTTTCTTTTTTGAAAAATAAATACCCCTGTCACTTAAAACATGTTTGTAGAAGTAAAATTGTTTGTTATCATATGGCTTGTGTTAAAGGGTAATGATGTGTTACATAAATCTTAATCAAATTATCAAAACACATAACAAAATATATTTTTAGCCAAAAAAGAAAAACACATAGGACGAACATTGAGAAAAAGATTACATCTTTCTTATTTTGGTTCATGAAATCTTTCAATTGTTTTTTTTCACATAATGCACGCATAATGAGGTGAGCATAACTTGTTATCTAACACCATAAGTGAATGCAAACCACAAATGAAGGGGGAAAAATGTGTGCATGTCCAAACATAAAAAATCCATGACAAAAATCACAATTTATGTGAGAAAAACAAATTATACATAATTTTAATATCCTAATTTTATGATAACCTTCATTTTTGCTTTGTCTTCGAATTGCATAATTTTCATTGGATCATTACCAAATTCATAACGTGTGTTCACATTTGTTCCTTCTTGCCCTTTGTGCATATAATCCCCACATAAAATTTACATAATTGCAAGAAATCACACAAATTCAAACAATTTATGATCTATGAAACAAAAAAAAAGTGATTAGGAAATTGAGTACCATGCATATTATCGAGACAACTTCATCATGGTTGTTTCTTCATGTTAAATATAAATGAATCTTTTCATTTTTAGTTTTTGCATTGTCATTTGTTCCTTTGGTAACAACCATTTGAACAATGTTAACATATCCACATGAAATCTAATTAGACAACACATGTTCATATGCCAATTACATGTCATGTTGAAATAAATAAATTTATGCCAAAGGATAATAATGATATGAAGGAATGTTTGACATGTAATAAAATTTTCTTTATTTGCACCAAGACAAAAAAATTGAATGTTCTCAAAATGCAAAACACTAATTCATTCATATATGAAGTTGAGACATGAAAGAACACGAAAAATCACAAAAAACATTGTTCCATTCCATTCCATTCAACAAGAATGTCAAGTGGTCCATATTTAGAATTGTTGTAGTGATGATCACTAATGGACCCTATAATTGGTTCATATAAACTGATTTTAATTACCATCATCCTTGGAACTTGAAATTTCAAACCTTCATATTTGCAATTTATGAATGTCAAAAAAAATGTTTCTAATTTGTAAAACTTAATATGAACAAATGAGGTGAATAGATACATTATATATGATTGTCACGTAAAGGCAAGTAGGTAAGTGTGGACAAGTGTTCGGTAAGCACTTATAGGTAGGTGCAAATGGATTTTGTTTGGCAATACAATCATCTCCTCAATGACATGGATTTCATCATTGCCTTCCTTGAAACATGTGCACCATGACATTTTTTTTTCGACAAAAATTTGGATTTTTTTGGTTTTTTTATTGTAAAATCAACTAATAATTTTTTTACTTTTTGGGGAAATTTTCACTAAAATTTCAATAACCCAAAATTGAAAAAAAATCTTAATATGTAAGAGCATGAATGTTTTTGGTAGTTTACTTTAGTCATGTAAAGGTCCATTCACACTTAAAGGTAGTCTATCTTTATGATAGGTCATAACAAATGATTATGTTAACATGTTGGAACTTTTCACACTAGTATCTAGTTCCATAACCTACCACTATAGTTATAATGTTAACATTGTTCACATAACATAGCTACCTTCCATGGACACTTGCGCATACATGCCTCCTCCCTACTATTGTTCATGATCATTCTTGGTGGTGGTAGGTGTTCATTAAGATTTGTTTTGGCGCCGCCCACTTTTGGTTCACTTTCTCCAAAGCTCAAGAGCTTTAGATCTTCCTGATGAGGTGATTTAAAAGCAGCAAAATGCATTCATCTTCTACTTTTGAAACATATATTTTTGAATGTCCATTTTTTCTTGCAATTGTTCTTAGACTTTAAATGACCATTGTGATTTCTTGTAGTTGAAGCTCTTCACCTACAAATCTTGGCTTGAGTTACAAATCTGTTAATCTTTTGCTTCAAAAATAGGTCTTTCTAAGTGTCCATTTTTTCACTCAATTATTCTTAGACCTTGAGTGACCATTGCAATTTCTTGTGGCTGAAACTCCTCACCTATAAATATCGGTTGAAGCTAAAGTTTTTTTCATCTTTTATTTTGCAAATAAATCTTTTTTATCTTCCATTTTTTCATGCAACTATTTTTAGACCTCGGGTGACCATCACTATGAGGCCATTGAAAATCATTCTACTTGTTCATTTTCTCTAGTTTGTAATCCAAGCACAAGACATGTTCATTCTAGTCATTTCCAAAGGGAGTTTGCATCCATTTTTCTTGATTTCAAAGGATTTTTTTGGAATTGTTTCCTTTTAACACATGGAAAAACGATTGCAAATTTGTCTTTGAAACATTTTTCAATGCTTTAATTCTTCATAGTTTTAGGATCTCTTCTGTGTATGATTTGTTGTTGAATCAAGACCTAGGGAACTGGGTTAAAGCCATATCAACAACGTGGTGATCTCATTTTCTAATGAGTCAATATGATGATAGGAGATGGATTGAACACTTTTGAATGAATAAATCATTTGTGAAGAAATTAATTGAGAGATTGAAACACAAAATATGGAGAAGCAATGTCGCAACCCCACTTTGGCCAAGTGTGGGGGTGAAGCCCAACACTTGGAAAAGTTGGAGGTTGGGAGTCTTTCGGGACTCCCGAATGTTTAGAGCTTAACAGCAAGGGGAAAAACACCTCGCATTGAGGTGTTCTTGGTGTCATTAGAAAGGTCTTGAAACGTAGATATCGAAAATGCCCTCGCATTGGCAATTTGGACATCTGCAGCCCAAATTATGAGCAAAAGAAGGGCCGAGAATCAAACTGCCAATTTGACTCCCGACCACTAAAAGTCTGAAATCGACCTCTTCCTGACGCCCGATTTGAGTGTGCGACATGGTGTTGGAAAGATCTCGACGAGGGCTATAACTTTGGTTCAAAGCTCGCCGCGATCTAACTCTGTAGTCGGGAGTTATGGCGGTTCAAAGTTCTGAGAGTCCCGCCGGGACAATTTCAGGACTCCATTTCGGGAGTCCCGGGAATTTGTGCCATTCGGATGTAGCCTCCGCGACCAGCCGCAGAGAATACTATATGGGGGAAGGTGGTGGCTTCCCCCGAGTCCGGGCCGTGGTGAGTCTT
>Ga0116227_10003636_pt1 | contig 34166 bp, 27 predicted proteins | sample S1TSphgellanicum_FD_89693 | JGI IMG/M metagenome (GOLD analysis project Ga0116227, IMG submission 89693) | Host-associated microbial communities from peat moss isolated from Minnesota, USA - S1T2_Fb - Sphagnum magellanicum MG | ecosystem: Host-associated > Plants > Peat moss > Unclassified... | reverse complement strand
TAACATCCCATTCATGCAACATCCACCATGGTCCATATATAATGGGATTTTCTATAAAAGTTCAAATAAATTATTATGCCACTAAATTGTATGAATGTCAATCATTCAATGAAAAACAATTTTTCAGAAGACAACCAAATGGATGTTTTTGAATTGTTTCAAATCAAGAAACATAATTTTGATATGGATACTAATCACCATAATATGGCCACCTTGTTATCACCATATTAAATATTCTAACACCATTTAGATCTTTCACCCCCAATGTTGTAAAGCTTCTAACATTTTTTGAAAATACATGTGATAATAACGAAAGATATTCCTATGACTTGACATCCCAAAATGTTACATGAAAGCCTCTTGACCCACATTGTTAAAGTTCACACAAAAGCATGAATCTAGATTTTTGCACGCAATATGATAATTAAATTTGTGCCAATTTTTTTATGAGACTCAAGATACCATTCCAACTTTCAATGGGTGACCATCAAATGGATATGGATCTATAAGTGACAAACATGCCATTTTTTAAAATGTTGGTGGTGAGTAATACCATGCTTTCATGATGCACTCAAATGGCTTTTCTAACTTAAAGAGAATCTTTCACAATGGTGGCAGGGTCATGTGAAGACAAAATAAAATCAATCAAAGTTCATAAGATATGTCCCCAAAAAAAAATCATTTAGTAGATTTTGGGTACTTTCAAATAGACCAAATTGAAGTGATGGCAAGTATAACCCAAAATAACATTTTCCAATGCACTAAAATATTAAGAATTGAGTCCATCTTTCCATAGTGTCTTCTTTCCCATAGTGTCAATATAAGTCCTTCAATTAACACAACATATAATGTGTCATTTGGCATCACTTCTTCACTTCCATCAAATTGATCAATTTGGCATCGATTTGAAGGTTATTATGGTTCACTTGCACCAAAATTGTGGTCTTAGTAAACGTTAACCTTCTTGGATGCACCAATGGATGTTTAAATGAATGACAATAAACAATTTTTTTCAATTATGGATGAATTATGGGTTTCATGAATGAACCCCATCTCGAACTATTAGTTTTAAATAATATAAATTAATGTATGCAATGTCCATCAATTTATGAACATTAGAATCAAGCCTCACAAGAATCATGTTAAAATTGATTGGTATATAATAGGTATTTTGAATTTGGAATCAATTTTTCACCTTAATTAACTAGCATTCCTCTATGATATAAGGTATTAGGATTGTGCAAGTAGATGCCCCATAGGAGTAGCTTCTTCATGTAAATGGTTCAATCACAAGTGAATCTACCCTAAATGGCAAGTTCAAACAAAATGATGAACAATGATGTAATTGTGTAACATAAATTACAATGTTACTTTTTATTTTAAATTGATTTAGCAAAAGTGGAAAATTGTTTTTGGAAAAACATATTTTACATGTGATGAACCATTCCTCAAAAGAATTTCACAAAATGATGGAAATTCATTGCCCAAAAGATCATTGATCTATTTGGTTAAGTAATTTTGATAAAATATGAAGCTTAGATAGTTTAGTTAGTTTGGGGCTAACACCCACAAATGATCCCAAATTCAAGCCAAAATTGTGTCCCAACTCCTTACATGGATGCAAAATTTCTTCACCTTCTCGACATATAGCCAAAAGAACTAAACAAGATCCTCTATGGCTTTTAAGGATGATGTTTTACCCTATATGTCCTAGTTTGGGTACCCACTTTACTTAGTAAGAATCATTATTTATGATTAGTAATTAGGACCAAAGTGGAATTAGGTTAAATTTTTGGAACTAGAATGAAAACGAAAACAAAAACCTGATTTTATTTTCTTCAAAAAACTAGACTTAAACTAGGTTCTTAGTTTTAAATTTTGGCATGAACCTGAAACTAGAACCATGATTGAGATTTTTGAAAAATAAATGTTTTTGAAAAATAAAATGCACATGTAATGTGTATGAACTTTGTATTGTGCTAAAACTCTTTTTATAACTAGTTATTACACATTGAAGAGTTGGTTCACTCAAAATAACAAAGCAAAATAATTTAAATCACAAAATTCAAGAATCTCATTGGTTTGAAAAAGACATCTTCAAGCCCACACATAACCTTATTTTGTTAAATATTGAAAATAATGGTCTTTTACAACCATTTCCATTGGTTCTTTAAAATTTTCACAATCCTATGAACCCCTATTACAAATTTAATTATTAATTCACTCAAGATATACTAAAAAATAATTCAATCCACCAAATCTAGCAATTTCATTTGCCATAACATTTTTGTGTACACCTACACACAACAATACTTTTTGAAGACACTAACATTATAACCCTTGTCTATCTATGAATATGGTTTTAAAGTGATTAAAATTGGGAACGTTTTGAACTATTGAATCTAGATTGTTGAAATGTTCCCCATTTTAATCCTATTTCAAATGTTTAAAGTGGTGCATTTGTATGGTTTAAATATACATAAAGTTGTAACAAAACTAGATACACAATATTTGTATCAAATTTTACAACAATTTCACTAACAACAAAAAAAATTCACATAATCTTGCATAACCTTCATATTTTTGAAAGAAGGGTCAAACATTATGGCCAATTCATGTAATGTGCTCTAATCTAGAAATGAAAGACTCAAAAATGTTAAGAATGACCCAAATAAACTAAAAACTTTTGTCATAATCTTCAATTTAAATTTTGACAACTTTGAATCAAAATCGTGCTATATGTATGTAAAGCTAATTTAAAACTTGATTTTTTCCTACTTCAATTTTCATAATAATGCATAAGGTGTAAGCAAAAAGTAATGCATCCAACAACAACTAGAAACCTTGGCTTTGGTTCAAAGCACATTACATGACCATTGTAACAAAATATCACAAATGATTTGAGCAATAACCCAAGTCTAACCAAGTGACATTCTTGATAACAATTACAATACCTATTACCACCCATAGCAAATTGAAATTATATTTTGAAATTTTATAGTCTCTTGGAACAAGAGGACCATGATGGAAACCTTGTTTTAATAAGAATTTTTTAACATTTTAGGCAATAACCAAGCAATAATGCAAAAGTTCTTCCTCTCCTACCATCTCTTCCTAGATTTTTTTGTCCATGTTATGACATCTTATAATGATGTTTGTGTACCCTTCAAATTAACTTCAATAAATGTCTAACACACCTTCACATCATCAATAGCATATTGCTGAACTTTTAACATGGCATGGCAATTCAAGTGGAAAAACAAGATATCACAAATGTACACATGTCAAAGCAAAGGTAAAAGTAACTATGTTTAACCATTCATTTTTCACATACATGATAACCTTATTAGACAAGTCAAATGAATTCAATAACACCTTTACTTGAACTATTGTGACTACATTGACATTGTTGTGCATTTCAAAAATAACCACAATGATATTAATGGGCTCCTTTGCATCAATGAAAATCTAACCACCTATGGCAAAAATGTCATGCCCAATGTGAAACATCCAAAGAACAAAGAAAGCAATACAAGTAACACATGAAGCAAAAGAAGAATTGACATATTTCTCTTTAATTTTGTTCACAATATTCAAAAGCACTTCATTCAATAATTGGTGTCAAGAAGGAAACATAAAATGCCAACCTTGTTTTAAAATCATGTGCCTCAACTAAGGATTTTCAATAAAAACATTCTTTATAACATTCTTTTGTGACATACAAAACCAAATCTTCCAAAAACAAAAATTGTGTAGGATTTGATTTACTATAAGATTTATGACTACCAAAAAAATCCTAATTTGTGAAGAGGGGCATTGTCTAACCCTCATTTCATATATTGTGTTGAATGCAATTCTTGAACATGTTATTTCAGAGAAATAATATCATGGTCTTTATTATAGTTCACAAGATTCTTAATATTTTTCCCATGGGCCAAATTGTGAACATCAACATTTGTTATAGCATAATGGCATAACACACACCTCATAATTTCCAATTTACAAGAATTGATAAAAGCACCATCATTCACCATTTTTAAAAAACACAATAATTGATAGAACGATGAAAGGGGTATTGCATATCTCAATTTGCTAACAACTTTGGAATGAGAAGCTCCCATGAAACATCTACCTCAAGATTGGACACCTCATGTGAACATTAGTGATTTGAATTTGAGAGTTTGAATTTGGCTTTTCCAATATCAAACAAAAAATTTGGGTTGATAAAAGGGGGAATGGTAATTGTTGATTTCATTGTACTCTTTGTTACACAAACACTTGATTAACAAGCAATAACCAAAACAAATGAACAACCAAAAGAATACAAATTGGAAACAATAAACAACACTTACAAACTTCAAACTTGCACTTCAACTCAAAATAATGACCACTTCGAAATAATTCTTGGTATGTGAAACTTAGTTTGAAAAGTTTTGTTGCAAAATCATGACATTCAAAAACAAGAAAGAAAAAGATGACAACTACACATCTAAAGCCTTCTCAAACTCAAAACCTTAAAACCATGTTGCATCCGATCAAAAAGATGTCATAATGATGAGTAAAAACTTTTGAACTCATTCAAAAATTACAACAAGTAATCAAAGCTTGCAAAGATAAAATTGCAACAATATTCCAAAACACATTGAATACAAAGAAATGCATAAAAGTTTTCAAAACACAACCTACAACTTTTAAGTGCAACCAAAGCATCTTCAAAAGGTTCATTGAGAGATGAGAATTGCCACATGGCAATTGGCAACCCCAACAATCTTTAGTTGTAAACAATAATCTCTAACGTCAAGTAGCAACCTCCAACTCAAACTTTTTACCCTATGCCTTAATCCAAAATTCACTCCTAGCAACAAACGACCACAAACACAAAAATAAATAAAAAGATTGTTACAAGCAATGGATCAACTAAACACAATAAAAAGGAAAAAAAGACCCAGAAAAAAAAAAAAAAAAATCTCAAATGAAATGTTCAATGGCAATGTTGATGGATGAAAGACACACCCTAAGCCCTAAACCTAAAGATTATTCAGGCTTTCGAATTCTATGAAAAGGATCGAAGCGAAGGCAAGCATCTCAACTTTGCAAAGGTAACAATTATCAAAGTATGAATCCAACAGTGAATCTTAAAAAATGGTTCCCAGGTTCAGGGTCGAAATCCGGTTCTTCAACTTGCAGATGTGTTAGGGTCCGGTTCATTTTACCCGGAACCACATACCCGGTCTACACTGGTTCTACGGTTCATATCTTATACCCGGGTAATGCTGATGACGAACGACCGACCCACCGCCCGCCCGACCACAAGCGCAAGTGCTGGTGTTGTTGTTGCCTCTTCTCCTGTACATGCTACGCGCTCGAGCTTGCAACTCTCATCTGCTGTGAAGTCGACATTCAGCGAGACGAATTTTGTCGCTTGGTAACAAAATTGTTCCCGAAAGATGGCACAATTGTTGCTTCTCAATTCCACGTCTGTTGTTCGCCATATCCCGGTGAGCGAGAGAGAGAGATTGAGAGTCCTGACTGACTCCTCATCAATGCTGTGTTCACTTTGTTGCCTTGTTGTTTCTTTGGTTTTCTTTCGAGGAAGCTTTGGGCTTGTAGGTCAGGAGATTTTGAACTGACCGGAGAGACATTCCTTGTGGTCTGAGATTAGTGACGATGATGATGATGATGATGACGACGATGATGCAGGCGTTTTTTAATACGGGGCTGCGGCCTGCATCATCGATGAAGCAAGCTCAATCTATTGCACACGGTTGTGCGGAGAAGAGGAGGAGGACTGGTAGGAGAAGTTCTTTGAAAAGTGTCAGAGCTTTGTTTAATCCCGGGGATGATCCTATTCTCAAGGAGGTTTTGAAGGTAAGGCTGGATATTGTTGCTTTCTGTTTTCATCGATCCAGGGTTGTAGTTTTGTTCTCCAGCTTCTAATGCAGAGGTTTGATGGATGGCGAATCTGCGCGTCTTAAAACCTAAAGAACACTCCGACAGAAAAGTCGGAGAAAGGAAGAACAGAGGAGATGTCTTAGAAAGGCCTTGTTCTCAACAGTGGTTCTCAGAGCGTTTGTATTTGATCACTTTTGAATGCAGTCACTCTTTGCTGCAACCTGAGTTTTGAGGATTTCTGCTGCAATGTGGAAAAAATAGGGTTTTAGTTCAGCTTTTTTGATGGTTGTCAAACCAGGTACTTAATGCAAGAGTCTTCTCATCATCAATTCAGAAGAGAGAAAGTAGGAGAGCAGAAAGTGTCAGACTCTTGTGTGTATCATGGTGTGGCCGCAAGTGCATATGTACATTTACTGGGCTGTCCAAACAGAAACCCCTCACGAGTACAAATGGTCTGTTAAGGGTTTATCTGTGAGCTCTTTGATTGAAGGTTCCTGATTGCAGTAATCTACCTGACACATCTTCTCATTTCATCATCAATTCAGAAGAGAGAAAATAGAAGAAGGAGAGCAGGTAGTGTCTGGCAGTTGTGTGTATCATCATGTAGCAGAAATGGCATATGTAGTTACTGCTGTCAAACAGAAACCTCTCATGAGTACAAATGATCTGTTAAGGCTATTTGTGAGCTTTTTGATTGCAGGTTCCTGATTGCAGTAGTCTACCTTACACTTCTTCCCATGGTGTCAATTTGGACTTCTCATGATCAATCCTGGTGTACACAGAATCAGCTGCAAGAATGTGGACTCCAGAGACTGAATCTAGTGTTTGGTATTGATTTTCTGGGGTTTTTATTGGGGACAGGAGCCAATTGCTTTCTTCGGGGGAGTGTTTGCAGGTTTGCTTCGGCTTGACCTGAATGAGGAGCCACTGCGGGAGTGGGTGGCACGGACTTCTGAGGCTGCTGGGCTAGATTTGTCAGAATCACCTTCTGCTGACGATGATGATTCCATTCCTGAAGATATTCAAATTGACTGATACAGGATTGGGATGCCACTGCTGGACAACACAGCAGTGGGTTCAGTACTGTCTTGTTATTCATGTGAACTTTTGTCATATAAGAATGTGAGTTTATGCTAAAAGTTGAAGCAAAGTGGTAGTATGGCCATTACACATAGTGTGTTGGTGTTAGCTATGCCTCTTGAGTGCTTGCCAACATCATGACCGAGTCTTCCAGAAACACAACAGAAACTCAGGACTCAGATTTTGTATAATGCTTTGCCTGAAATTGTAGGCAGATCGTTGTACACTTATCTACACCCACCATGACAAGTTGATGAAGTTTGTGGGTAGTCATGGCAGCTTGTGCTAATTGTACTGAAGGTGGTGGTTTGACACTTTGTGAGCAACTCTCACAGGGTTATGACATGCACTCATTGTTATGTAAACCTTTCAAATTGGTTGTTGTAAAGATTTTCTCTGCAATATCATAGACAAGTGTTTGTCAGTAGTGTAGCATAAGAAAAAATTTAGCCACTTACAACTTGGGGTGCTGGTTATGTCCGTTCTTCTATGCACTTTTGGCTGGCCATGCAGGAATTTGCCAAGAAGATTAGGAACCTAAACATGCAGTGGTGGATGTGGCTTCTAAGTATCTCCAAGACCTGGGTCCTGTGTCAGGCAGATGATGATCCAGGTACTTTGTATCCAGTTGTAGCAAGTACAAGCTGCTCAATTAACACAGTGAAATTGGTGGCTGTTTGCAAGAAGCTCAAATTCTGTATGACTTTAAGATACTGCATGTTGCTACTGAAGTCAATTTTTCCACTGGGTTCCAGTTTAGGATTTAGGGTTTAGCTAACTATGATGGTTACACTAGTGCACCATGAGGGATGAATGGTGGGTGGACAGGAAACACTTTTTCCATTTGATTCAGTTCCCTAGCTAACCATGGCGGTTAGCTCAGTTTCTGTTTCCACATACCTACTACCAACCACCACTAGCACTTATCTATGTACCAAGGTGTCCCATCCTGATGATCTGCATGTGATCTACTTACCTAGTAACCACCTATTATCCTAGCTTCCTAAAGGACCCATCCCTTGTAGGATAGATCATAAGGTGAAATCAGATGTCAACTCAGACAGTTGGTGTTCATCCACAACAGAGTCAGAATAGGCTTTCAATGGATGGTGCACTCATGACTGTTGGTTGGTTAGTGTTGGTTATTCATAGTTAACCAAGAACCACCAGTGCACTATGAGGGATGGATGGTGGGTAAATAGGAAGCACTTATTCATTAGGTTCCAATTCCCTAGCTGACCACAGTCGTTAGCACAATTTCCTAGACAAAGTCTCTTTTGATGGTGTCATATACCTCAAAACATCTTCTGAGTTGATTGGACATTGAAGGCTTCTCTTGTTACTTCTTGAATCTAACTGAGGCAAAGTCCTCGAGGTATATCCTATGATATCTTTGGTAAATGTTTTGAACTAGAGTATGCAAGTGTTGACATGATTCATATGACTCATGTTCATTCCAATATCTCTATTACTACTAAGTTGGGCTTTATCAATAATCAATTTTACAAGTTTTTGAGGCTTTGTGTTTCTAAAGATTTCCTTGTTTCTAAGATGGTTAGTCTTATTATCTTTTTGAAGAATAAAGGCTACCTTCTAAACTTTTGTTCAAGAGGAATAGAGAGTTGGTCAATTAAAAAGAAGTCCTTTTTAGAATTTTAGCATTTGAGGTATTCTAAATGATTTCGTGTAGAGTCTTGTAAGTGGGTAGCTTCTTGTAAGCCTACTTTGTCTCAATTTTTTTCTCCAATTTATTTGTCTATGTTTTGTCTTCCTTTTCTGGGTGTTTGTTTTGTTTTTCCCTTTCTTTTATTTTTGTGTTTCTTCTTGTCTTGTTGTGTGTTGCTAGCTAGTATCATGGTTGAGTCTTGCCATTGCTGGGTTGAGTCCATGGAACCCAGCATCATGAAACCAGACTCAACCCAGCAATGGCAAGAAACCCATTGCCTAAACCTGATATGCTGGTTAGTGTTACACTAGCCTATGCCCATTGCAGGGAGATGATGAAATCAAGTGATAGAGAAGTCAATATTATACATGTTATTGTTGATTGCCCCTGAACAAGATAGACTATTGTTCATTCATATTGCAAGCGAGTATTTTTTTTCTGTTTTGTACTTTTCATAGTGTCCTTTCTTCCCAGTTTTATACAGCCCCTATTTAAGTCTTTCTTTGACTTTACAAAGTTTTAACCTTGTTTAAGCTTTTTTAATCATGAAAATGAAGATTTCTCAATTCCCACAAGAGAGATATATGTTAGGCTTAGTTTTGTTTTTATTATCTACCTACTAACCCAGTAGCCCTCACCTAATGTACTAACCATCTATTCACCTAGTTTGTCCCTAGTTAGATCCCTTATTTGTTGGTTCATCTCTTATTTTTGAAAATGAATTTGGATTGGTATAAATGCACAAAATATTGCTACTGATTAACACACGAAGATTAAAATGACTACAAATCATTTTCTAGTCACAATGATTGGTCATAGTTTGAATGTTATCGATTGGTTGGGCATAGTGATTAGCACACTTGTGATATATAGTTGTATATTTAATTGTTTGTGAATGTGAAATGAGTAACATTAACCCCATAAATTGGATGTAATAATTGTTTTTTCAAGTTTTTTCTCTTTTTGTTTTGATTTGGGTTTTATGGATTAATTTTTAGTTATTATTTTTAAGGGTTTGGGTATTTATATTAGGGTTTATGGGTTATTTTTTAGTTGATGATTTTTAGAAATTGTGCTTTTAGGGTTATTTTTTCAAAAAAAGGTTTTCGTTTTAAGGGATATTTTCAATTATTGATTTCTAGGGTGTGGGTTTTAAGGGTTGCAATTCAAAAAAATGTTAGGATTTGTGTTTAAGGATTTTTTTTTTGGTATTGATTTATAAGGTTTGGGTTATAGAAAAAAAAAATTAATTTTTTTTAAAGGATTTAAGTTTAGGGATTATTTTTTTATTTATTCATCTATGCTTTGAATTTAGCAAATATTATTTAGTTGATTTTAAGGTTTGGGTTATAATGGTTATTTTTTAGTTGTTTTTCCGAGATCTACATTTCAAATTAAATTTTTAATGTTTATAGTTTAAATTTTAAGGTTTGTGTTATTGTAGGATTTACTTTAAATGGTTATTTTTATGGTTTTGATTTTTGAAATTTATGTTTTAAGTTATGGTTTCGAGCTTCATGATTCAAGGTTTACGGTTTTCATTTTAAGATTTATTTTGTAATTATTTTTCTAATGTTTGGGTTTTAAGGGATTTTTGTTATCATTTAAATTTTTTTGGGGTTTAAGGTTACATATAATTTTTTAGCTAATATTTTTTATTTGGGTTTCAATGTTATTTTTCATGAAATAAGATCATATTTAAATGCCTTGGGGTAATCATTAATCATCAGACTTCAACATCATGCAAATTATGCATTTGAAAATACTTCTTTTGAGTTTAAAAGAAACTTGAAAGTATAGTTCTAAATTGCCCTCTTTTCCATTCATTGAAGGAATTATGAAAAAAGATGCTAAAATTTTTCATATGTTATTAATGCAACCTTGAACTACAGCATGCATATCAAAAAAATATGTGAAGTAAATGTGAATTATTATTTTGATAATTCTTGCTTATTACAAGAACAATGGATTTTCATATGCATATACAAGGACATGTTAAAATGAAATAAAAACTCTTTCCTTCAGAAGCTTGTTGCAGCTTGAATGAGGATACTGTTGACTTTTTTGATTAGCAATGTCTCTTGAGTGTTAGCCAACATCACGTCTAAGTCTTCCCATTGCTTCCGAAAAGGCAGCAGAAATTCAAGACAAAGATTGTGTATAATGGTTTGCCCAAGTTTTTGGGAAGATTATTATATGCTTATCTACACCCATTGTTGGGAACTAATGAACTTAGTGGGTAGTCATGGCAGTTCATCACTATCGTTCGTGATGAAGGCGATGGTCTGTCACTTTGTGAACGACTCTCATGAGGTTATGACTACACTCATTGTCGTGTTACCTTTAATTGTTCTTGTGGAGATTTCTCTGCAATTTCATGGATCTTTCATATGCATATGTTGTTTGGATTTTTTTATGAAAATAAATGTTTTTTCCCAACTTTTCATGTTATTTTTCAAATTAAAAACATGGTGCCTTGATTCCAAAATTGTGGAAAAAAAAAATTGAATGTATAAAACATGAAGAAAAGGTTTTTAAAAAATTAAATAAAAAAAACAAAATTTGAAAAATAATGTAATGATATTTCATATGTATATATTTAACAAATATTAAAATCATACATGTGCCCATTATAAGATCAAAGATGAATGATTTAAGATGAATGAACTTGAAATTTAATCAAGATTGTATTTGATTTGTCTTTTTACAAAACATTTAATAATATATTGATTTTGTCCATTGAAAGGATTGATGATTAAAAGGAGCTATGTAAATGAAATAACATGAATTTTAATAATAAGCCTTCATCTAACAAATGTAACTAAACTCTTTGTAAAAAAACTAACCTTCAAAATCACAACTATGAAATTACACATCATACATTGAAATATGTTTCAAAATGCATAACAAATGAAAAATTTCATCAATTCCAAAAGCAATTAAACATGAAAGACCATAAAAAGAAAATTTTGATTCAAACAAACATTGCAAGTTCAACATGATCCCTGACTTATGACATTAGTTTTGTGGAAATAACTTGATAATTTGACATCACGAGACAAGAATGATATTGAGACTTGAACTAACATTTTCATATTGTAAGAGTCAAAGAATTAATATGCACTCCACGTAGTTTTGAATATCAAGATTGGTTTCGTCATTTGTTTTAACATGGATCATATTTTTTCATAAAAATGGACATTACAAATTGTGACAAAGAAATCATTATTATCACCTTGCTATGTTTTTTTCATCATGAAAATAAATATGTTTTTAGTATTATGAAAAATATCTTACTATTAATGGTCTTCGAAAATGGTGCATTACTAACATTGTTCATATTGCTCTTTTGTTTATATTTTTTTTGTCCTTTTTATTTTTCCTTCTCTAAAGTTTTTAAGGTTTGATGAAAAAGTTTGTCCCTATGTTTCTTTCTCAATCATGAGAATGATTTTTATTTTATTTTATGAAAGATTTATGGTGCTTGTAAGAACAAAAAAATTATTGTACACAACATGGTGAAGAAAAATAGTAAGTTTGCATCTTATAACATTTTCAAGGCAAAGGGCACAACATCCTTTATTATGTGAAGTTGGTGGTAGGGCTTGGGTAATCAATGTTGCATAATGAATTTGAACAAATTGCAAAAGATCATATGTTAATTCATCATGATGCCATGGTGGTCATTGTTGCATAACATTATTCCAGCAATGAAAACATCAAATTATACAAAAACAATGGCACATTTGTTTTAATTAGATGAAACTATCTCAAGGTCTTATTCAGAGGACTTTAAGATGGCATTGTTTGGCCATAGGCATTGTCATAACATCAACACCATGGGTAGGTAGGTTTTTATTATTTAAAACTTACACTTCTACATAATATATAATTTTACTTAATCATCTTTAATCAGAGGTTGATAGAGTTCTGACATTGTTATTGTAATCATTTGATTTTTTAACCATGTACACTAAAATTTATTTAATAGATTTAAAAGCGTGTATGAAAATTTACATAAATTTTTCATCATCAACTATGTTTTTATTTTTTATTGATTTTTTTTAAGGTATTAACATGGTAATATAAGTGTGCAGTCATAGAATACAATACTAATGGATGAAATAGAAACATTCACACATTCTTGAGCAATTGAGTTTGTGAATACCCGTTTGTGTCATGTTTATAAGAGTTAAATGTTCTTTTCCCAAAGGAATTGTCATGCATGCGTGCTTAGCTTGAAAGAACATATTTTACCACCATGGGAATGATGAGAAATTATGAGTTGACTTTGCATACATATAGAAATCCACTCTATTATATGATTTCTTAATACATCCAAAGTAACTTTTGCTCTTCACAAGTTACATGTTTTTTAGCATATCAAGTCAAAAAATTGAGTAAAACTTGTTTAATCATGTCATGTTGATCATGTTGATTTTCTTTTGATAGGGGAAGTTGAAAGGAAAAGACAATTTATTGTTTCAATCCCAACATGGTACTATTTTATTCATTACAAGAAAAGTTGTCTTTTGCAACTTGATTAATGACTAGGTTGTTAGTCATGGAAGACATTTGTGACTATAAAATCATGGAAGTCATCAATGTTTGATGAGGTCCATAAATTATGGCCATTATATATAATTCATTAAATATGAAATAAATATGTTTTCCACCCATGCAATGTAAACATGTGGCATGTAGACACATGGTATGAGGGCTAAAAGCCCAACCTATATGTTAGGAATGTAAGCCATAGCCTACTTAGGAATGTATGTCCAAACCTACTAAGAATGTAAGTTAGCTTAATAACTAACAAACTAAGCTAGTTAGGCTAATTCACTGAGTTGCAAGTGTGGGGACTTTAACCCCTCACCTCCACATTGAAGGAAAAAATCTTTACCCCCCACTTAACCATTGCGCCACATGATTTTTACATGACAAAAATTGTCGCCATATTGTTATAAACATATTTTTAACCTATTTTATAAATTAGGTACCTAGGTATTTACCTAACAACTTAAAACCTACTTAGTAACCTAGTGGGTACCTAGTTTGGTAGGTAATAAATAAATAATACCTAGAGGTAGTAGTAACTAGGTAGTAGGTAAGTACCTATTCATAAGTAAGTACCTAGGTAATAAGTAGTATGTATGTCCTACATACTAGGTAGGTAGATAATAAGTAGTATTAACCTATAGGTACTAACTACTTTAAAGGTAGCCAGTAAATAGTTAGTAAGTAACTAACACCTAGTTAAATTACTAACATAGATAAATTACTAATGTATGTAGGCTAATCATGTAATCACAATGTAGTCACAAAATAGTCCTAATTTAGTCATGTCATCATGATGCAATTGCAATGTAGTCAGAAATTTGAGTAAAAATATATGACTAAAAACATATGATTACATAACTAGATTACAACATTAGTCGTTAATGTCCAAGTCATGAAAGTCACATTTTGGCATTGTGATTATTCAATTTTTTTGTGTTGAATCGAAACTATGTGCATGTATGAATGAACAACATCAATATGGGTGTGCTTTATACGTACGAAACATAACATTTTTTCAATACATAGTTTCAAAAAATAATTTGTCACACATTGGAAACAAATTCAATGAATCTACGCAAAAAAACAATTCAATTCAACAACATAGGAAAGGGAAAATTGGTCCCTTACAAGGTTCTTTACGAGTCAAATACATTGGCAACAAGATTGAAATGTTTCATCAGGATGAACCCAATAATTAAAAGATTGATTGAAAGTTATTATGGCATCATGTATTGGCCATAAAAAATGAAAGTGAACATTCCCATACCTTGTATCATTGATAGGGCGAAAACAAGCTCTATTTTGTTGTGTTTGTTTTAAAGTTTATCTAGACAAAAGCAATTGTAATTACCAATAACCATCCTACATTGAAATTTTTGTGATACCCACCACCCTATTTTTTAGTAACTTTGTTGGGGTAATGCAAAGTTTCATGAATCAAATGACAATATCATAATAAACATGGTGTCATTTACAATGTTTCAATAAGATTATTTGGGTTCAAGGTGTAATTGCCTCCATAAAATAATTCCATATGTGATTGTATGTGATATCTTTGAAAAATGTTATGAATTAGAAGATGCAAGCTTTGACATAAGTTGTATGCCTTGTGTTTAGTCGAATATGTTTATTACTTCTAAATTGAACATTCATGAATAAATGATTCTATAAGTTTTTAAAATTTTATAATCTAGAACTTTGTATTTATTTCTTAGATGGTATGTTTTAATATCATTGTGATGAATAAAGGCTAACTTCTAAAGACCCTTTTAAAAATAATTAAAATCTTGTTTGATAAGTAGAAATTTCGCTTTGAAATTACAACATTAAAAGTTTGCATGATTGTGTATAAAGTTGTGTATGTGGAAATCATTTTAAAACCTACTTTTAATTTTTTGTGTCTTCTCTTGTTATGTACTTCCCCCTAAGCTTTTTTGTTTTACCCCTCCTTGTTTTCCCTTTTGGTGTAAGTTGTGAATGAAACTCATAGAACATTTTCCCATTACATCTACACTTATGCTAAAAACTTGATATAAACATTGACTTGTACCTTAAGTAAAGAACTATTGGAACCAATGCATAAATTAAGATTTAGGGTGAAAATTCACTGTCGTATATATTACTCATAATCAATGAAGATTTGAAAGACTATCACTCCTAATCATAATGCTTCTTTTATAGTTTTGAAACATTTGTTATTAATTCTGAATGTATTATTTCAATGTTTTAATGTTTATGATGACCTTAAACTCTAAATTATTCTATGTTTTTTTGTTTAAGATGACCTTAAACTTCACACCTTGTGGGATGTAGAAGTGTTTTGTTAAGACACAAGGGCTTGTAAATTTTGAGGTCTAATGGTTTGGAACATGGGGGTGTGCAAGATTTCCTAACACATTTATTTTGTGTAAACAAAAGAACTATGAATAATCACAATTTAGTGGGCATCGAATTTGCATGTTTGTAATAGTTACTAGTTCCAAGCGTTTTGGTTATAGGCATTTGAACTATTGTTGTTGAATAGAAACCACCTATTGATTATAAAACTAAGTCCCAATTTTAGCATTATAGGTGACAAATTGATATGGGTTTTAAGCCTAGGAGTATATATAATGATATCATTAAAGGATACCAATATTTACCTATATGTTTTGTTGTGCACATGGATGAAATAAAGGAGAGCTTTGAGTTAATATAAAGCAAGAACTATGCAAATGCAAAGGGAGTTGATGTTATAATTATTGTGTGATGCAATTGAAGTGGTTTCTTGTAAAACATTTATTGAAACCTAGTTGTGTGATTAACTCTTAGCATAAATCTACACACATTCTTGGCATGTTGCATGGATATCAAACATGTTTTTAGCATCTATAGTAACACGAGGTGTAGTTGCAAACCTCTTTGATCTAAGCCACATGGCCTTCATTTAGTGATCGATTACAATCAATCACATTGGGGTTTAAAATTTCTCTTCTAAAGTTGCCTCAAAAGCATAAACTTTGGCACAACTTCAAAGTTGCGATTTGTTCCAAAGGAATTTTTCATTGTTAAGGTGCAAAATCAATGTCTCAATTTTTTTAATCAGTAAAAATGTGTTTTCAAGTAAAAGACTACATTTTAATCCAGCAAACTAATGTTAACCAAGATCAAGATTAAACTACACTCAAATTAAATAATGAAAACCAATTGAATAAGGTTTTATTGAGCTTACAAGGTGACCAAAAAAACAAACACAAATACAAGGAACTTACTCATTCTTTGTGTATCCAAATGATTTGATGCTAATAAACATTAACATTATGGGTAATGAATGTAAAATTATGCACAGACAAATTAAAAAGTTCAAAATAGTAAATTCAAGTAGGTTTTGCAATATTATAAAAGACTTTTCTAATCTGAACAAGCTCTATAAAAGAGATGATCACAAAGGGGCAAAAGGAAGAAACCTTGTCTTGTGATCTTCCTAAAAAACAATATGTTCATATATTATGGTTCAATTCCATGGTCAAAACATATAATTTTGGCACTTGTTGAAATGTGTTTTTCAATGTTATGGGTCTCAAAAACTCTTTAAGGTCAATCGGCTTGTTAAAAACCCGATCAATATTGATCAAAGGTCCTTTAAGATTGTAAAACTTAAAAAGAGCCTTGGACTAATAAAAAAAAAAAAAAAACATATCAAAGGTTCACAGTATTTACAATTTAGACATGATTTGAAATACTTTGACATATGGGGGAAAAAAATTTGGCAAGATGCAACAAATCACAAGACATTTTTAACACATACTTTTAACATTAGTTGAAATATGTTTTTCAATGCTATGGGTTTCAAAAGTTCTTTAAGGTGAATCAACTCGTAAAAGACCTAATAAACATTGATGAAAAGTTCTTTAAGGTCATGGAACTCTTAAAAATCCTTGGACCAACAATTAAAAAAAACACATCAAAGGCCCACGATGTTTGCACTTTAGGCATGATATGAAGTCCTTTGAGATTTGAAAATTTTGTCATGAAATAAAGTAAACAATTGCATCTACAATTTAGACATGACTCAAAATCCTTTGAGATTTGATAAATTTGTTGTGAAATGAAGCCAACAAATATAGCTATCAACCTCAACAGCAAGCATGCATGGGTTAAGTCGAACCAAACAATTGAACATGAAACACACAAATGGCTTGTGTATTCTCTAAAATACTCATGTTTGCCCACTAGATTTTGCACCACAACAAATGAGACACTCCAACATGATTAATTGCTTTGTATGGATCATGTTTGAGGGTGCTATGGTTATATGTTGAATACTAAGAACAAAGTCCTACATATTTTTGATTTAACACCTTAATGATAATAGATTTGATGCCCAAAAGACGAACAACATAAGCCTTTTTTAAACAAAATAACATGTCAAACTTCAAAAAACTGCCCCAATTTGCCACTTGCAAATTCTCCAATTTGTGGCACATACAAAATTGAAATGTCTTGAGTTATGACAAGTCCATAATTGAATCAGGTTAACACCCCAATTGGAAACAACCAGATAGGTCAAGTTCCACTAAGCTTTGAAGTTTCTCCAACTCCAGTAGGAGCTTTTCCAATTTGTGGCACTCAAACAATTAAAATGTTTTCAGTTGTGACAAATCCACAATTGAATCAAGTAAACACCCCAACTCGGAACAAGCAAATAAGTCTAATTCCACTAAGCTTTGAAACTTCCCGAACTCCATTTGTATATTTTCCAATTTGTGGCTTTCGGATAATCAAAATGTTTCGAGTTGTGATAAGTCCACAATTGAATCAGGTAAACACCCCAATTTAGAACAAGTAGATAAATCAAGTTCCACCAAGCTTTGAAGTTTCCCGAACTCCATGTTATGGACCGGACTAGTGTGAAGCAAGGCAAGGAAACATGGCTACAACCAAGCGGGGAAATACAAGACAAGACAAGACAAGATAGGACAATACTAGAGGATTAAGAGCTCTATTGATCCATCAATTGGTGTTGGTCTGCTGGAGGGCTATCCCCAGACCATCTCCTTTTATAACCCTAAACCATCCTATCTTGAGATGCTGAGACGTGGCTGCATTGCCGAGACGTGGCTGCACTACTGTACTTTGGAGATGTGGCTGCACTGTTGCAACGTTGAGACATGGCAACACTGAGTGCAGCCACTTTGGAGACATGGCTACATTGCTACAACGTTGAGACATGGCAGCACTAAGTGCAGCCACTTTGGAGACATGGCTGCACTACTGCACTGCTGCATTACTGAGACATGGCAGCACTGCTGTACCTTGCTTTTGTGTTGTCGAATCCAGGCCATGACATTATCCCCTCCTCAAGCGACATCTTCCAGATGGAGCCGGTTTGTTAGGATACCGTTGGTGGAACCGATTAACTAAGTCTTGGGCATGAACTAGGTTTTCAACAGGCTCCCAAGTAGCTTCAGAAGGAGGGTAGCCTCGCCAAAAGACAAGGTACAGGAACTTTCCACGAATCCTCTTGGAGTCCAAGACTTCCTGAACTTCAAACTCTTCTTGGCCTTCAATTTTGATTGGAGCTGGGGGTTCTCGATGACGTTCTGGGATCTGGTTTTCATGATAGGGCTCAAGCAAGGAGACATGGAAAACATTGTGGATCTTGAACTGGGGTGGAAACTCCAACTGGCAAGCCACTAGACCAACAAGTTTAGCGATTTTGAAAGGTCCAAGGCGCTTGTAATCCAACTTGGCACATGGGTGAGTGGTAGCAATGTTCTTTCTGAGAAGCCAGACCTTGTCTCCAACCTGGAAGTTTGGATGGTCCTTGTGTCGGTGGTTTGTTTGTTTTTTTTGCCACTTTTGTGTCAGCTTGAGTTCTGCCATAAGGTCATGTTGAAGATGTCCAAGCCTCGTGGCCCTTTCTTCAGCCGAGGGGTTTACTGAGTCTCCAGGAGCTGAACCTGGGATGAAAGCCGTAATTGGCAAAGAACGGACTGATACCAGTCAATGCATGCGTTGTGTAGTTATAAGCAAATTCTGCTTGAGATAATAGGGCCAGCCAGTTGTCCTGTTGGTAGCTCACAGTGCAGTGAAGGTATTGCTCAAGTGTCTGGTTTGTCCGTTCAGTTTGTCCATCTGTCTCGGGGTGGAAAGCTGAAGATAGCCGAATGTTAACTCCAAGGAGCTCGAATAGGCGCTACCAGAACTTGGATGCAAACTAAGGGCCTCTGTCGGACACAATTTCCTCGGGGAGTCCATGCAGTCGGACAATCCCGTCCAGAATTGACTGAGCTGTCTCTTCTGCTATGATCGACTTGGAACAAGGGGTGAAATGGGCCATTTTGGTGAGACGATCGACCACAACCAATATTGAGTTCTTGGTTTTGACAGTAGGGAGGTCCATGATGAAGTCCATTGCAATAGATCCCCAAGGTTTGCTAGGAATTGGCAGGGGCCAAAGGAGTCCAAACGGGCGATGCCTGAGAGCCTTGGATCGAACACATGTATTACAAGACTTGACATACTCTCGTAGCAGCCTATTCATCTTGGGCCACCAATAATTCCTTGACAGTAGTTTGTGAATCCATGCCATTCTGAAGTGACCGGCCAGGGTGTTGTCGTGGCATTCTCTCAGGATCTTTAGGCATATAGGACCTTCGGGTACATAAATCAGGTTATTTCAAAGGAGAAGTTCGTCTTGCTGCTCAAACTGATCCAGATCATCACGATTTGGGCTCCTTGGTCATTCTTGGAATTCCTTCTTGATGTTGGTAGCCCAGGTATCTTCCTTAGTTGCCATCTTGATGTCCCTGACAAGATATGAATCTGGGAGGGTGTTGATTGTTGCTACAAGTCGAAATTGCTCAGGCTTGAGTAAGGTCTGGGTTTGTTGGCCTTAGGCCTCATCCCTCACTCGAAGCTCATATTCTGAGCGGCGAGATAACGCGTCAGCCTTCGCTTGCTGGGTGCCGGGCTAACACTGAATCTCAAAGTCGAAATCAGCTAGGAAGATAGACCAGCGTGCTTGGCGACGATTCAAGGTCTGGGTAGTTGTGAAATACAGGAGATTCTTGTGATCTGTCAGAACTTGGACTCGATGCTAAGCTCTGGCAAGATACGGTCTCCACTGCTCGAATGCCGTGATGATTGTCAGGAGTTTCTTATCATAGACCTAGTAGTTGATTTCGGCACTAGTCAGCTTCCGTGAATAGAAAGTAACCGGATGCAACAACCCATCTATTCCAAATTGAGATAAGATAGCTCCCAAGGCAAAATCCGAAATGTCCGTTTCCACAATGAATGGCTTGGTAGGGTCGAGATATATCAGGATTGGTGCAGAGGTGAATGCCATCTTGAGAGTATCAAAAGCAGCCTGGGCCGTTGGATTCCACGAGAAGGGCTTGTCCTTGCAAGTCAGGGTTATTAACAATGTTGTGATCTTGGAATAGCCTTTGATAAACCGATGGTAGAAATTAACAAACCCCAAGAAGCATTGAACGTCTTTGACCGAGGATGGAGTAGCCCAACATTGGATGGTTTCGACCTTTGACTTGTCCATGAAAATGCCATCTAGAGAGATCACGTAGCTGAGGAACGCCACTGAAGATTTGTCGAATTCACATTTTTTTAGCTTGGCATATAAGCCATGCTCTTGTAACGTCGCAAGCACCAATCGTACATGTTTGTCGTGGTTTTCCTAGTTCTTGGAAAAGATTAAAATGTCATCCAAATAGACCACGACAAATTCGTCCATGTACTCTCGGAAGATATCATTCATCAGATGCTGAAAGACTACGAGTGCGTTGGTGAGGCCGAAGGGCATGACCGTGTATTCGAAGTGGCCGTAGTGTGTGCGGAAGGCTGTCTTCCACTCATCACCGGGGCGAATCCCGAGCAAGTTGTAGGCTCCATGAAGGTCAAGCTTGGTGAAGATCTTCCCGGTATGTAGCCGATCCAGGAGGCCTGAAATCAAGGGCAAGGGATATTGATTCTTTTTGGTTATCTTGTTGAGTCCACGATAATCCACACAGAGTTGAAGGGAACCATCCTTCTTCTTGACAAACAGAATTGGGGCGTTGGCTGGAGACTTGGAATGCTGGACGAACCTCTTGGCAAGGTTTTTAGTAAAGTAATCACGTAGGGCTTGGAGTTCCGGTTCCGATAGGCCATAGATAGGACCAAAGGGTGGTGAGTGTCCTTCCTCTAGATCAATCGAGTAGTCGTATGGACGATGTTCAGGGAGTTGATCAGCCTTATTCTTTTCAAAAACATTAACAAAGTCCTTGTACTTCTCGGGAAGTTTGACAGGTTTTGGTTCTGATTAGGGGTTTTTGTTGTTGGCTGGGTTGATATGGATAACGAAAACTTGAAGATTCTTAGCAGCTCGATACAAAGGTACGGCTCCATGAAAGAAGATCTGGACAGGGTTGGTTTTCTAGGCAAGATTCTCGACAGGATTCTTGACAGGACAAGGTTTGGTTTTGGCCACCGGGGGGTTCTTGACTGCAGGACTTGATAGAACATACTTGACAAGACTGGAATTGGTTCCGACCTTCTTTGGGTTCTTGACCACAGGGTTCTTAGCAAGACTTGACAGGGTGTTTTTCTGGGCTTGGGGTTCTTGAGAGGTGCACTGTTGTGTGTTGAAGGTGAGGGTTCTAGATCGCCAATCGATGATAGGGTTGTGCGCTTCTAGCCAAGGCAGACCAAGGCTGACGGGATGGTGAGGGGTTGAGACGATGTTGAAAACAATCTTTTCTGCGTGCTTGCCGATATGGAGTTCCAGAGGGTTATCTCGTGTGTGATTGCACCAGAAGCAATGGTTCTCCCATTAATAACCTCCACCGGAACAGGGGTTGACTTCTTGACCATAGGAATGTTGTGTTGGGTGACAAATGTTTAGTGGATGAAAGAAGAGGTGGCACTGGAGTCCACCAATGTTGACACTTGTGGTATTTCTTCTGGAATACGAATGATGTCCACATGCTGAGTGAAGCTGGGACTGGGACCAACGGCTGAACAAGAGCTTTTGCAAAGGTGGTGCTAGGTGAGATCCAGTCGCATGGCTCCTACTGTGACTAGATGTTCTTGTTTTCCAATACTTGGGGAGTTTCCACAGCTTGCACTTGAAGTTTGACAAGCTTTTAAGGGCACTGGCGAGCTATGTGCCCTGGGTTGCCACAGTAGAGGCACATGTTGTTTGTCCGTCGACGAAGTTTCTCGGCCTCTGTCAAAGGTTTGAACTTGGCTACATCAATCTGCATTGGGGCAGGTCCGAAAGAGGCAGGTCGGGCAACTATTATTGTTTGGGGAACTAAAGGGAACGTAGTAGGGCGACTATTCCAAAGCTGGGCGTTGGAGGTGACTTTCTTTTCCTAGCAACGTTCGAACAGACGATTGTCACACCGAATTGCCTAGGTGATGGCTTCATTGAAGGAAGAAGGGTCTGCGAGTGTCAACAAAAGATCTTGAACATCGTCACGAAGCCCATAGGGTAACTGATCAATCAAAGCAGCTTCTCCCTAGTTGACGTCACAGGCAAGTTGCCTGAATTCTAAAGCGTAGACGATGGCCGAACGTGTCCCTTGTTGGAGCCGACGCAGCTTGTTGGCTGAAGTCCTGGCCTTGTCATTAACCCCAAACACTACTTTAAATTCCACCATAAAGGCGTCGAAATCTTGTAGGATAGGGGATGATGTTTCCAAGATGGGAACAAACCATGCTGTAGCTGTCCCAGTGAATAGGGTTCCAATGAATCCTACACGAGTGGTGTCATCCAAATAACGACGAGGGTGTAGTTGAATGACCAGGCGTACTTGGCTGACAAAGCTTTGAAATTTGGGGTGTGTTTCGTCAAACTTTTCTAGCAGGTTGATCTTGGGCTCTGGGGTGACCATTGCAAGGGCAGCGGGTACTGGGGCAGGAGGTTGTGGTTGATCCTACATGCAATTCACTGAATCTTTGAGCGCGACATTTTCTTGTTGAAGGTGCTGAAGGGCGGTGAGCATTTGATTGAGGTCGATGTTTGATTCCGAGTTGTCCATGGTGGTAGTTATCAATGATAACGATGAGGTTGAAGGTTGCAAGGAAAATCGATGGAGGAGCAGTGAACAAGTCTAATCTTCCAGGGCCCATGAAAATTACTATAGTTGGTAATTCCAACTCTACAAAAGCTATAAAAAAAAAAAAAAGATGTGACTAAGTTTGGCGTTGGCATAGATGATTTCTATGGCAGGCTGGTGGAGATGCATTTGGCAAGCCACAAGAATAAGCAAAAACAAGTCAGACTCGGCTATAGAAGATCGTGAAGAACAACAACAATAGGCACATAAGAAAGAGGGCATGATGGCGAGGATGATGGAAAAATTGCCAGGACATTTGCACCACCATCGCAACAACAATAACAAAACTACTATACATCCTGTTACTGCTAGTGATGACAACGACAACGAGGCTACTTATTCCGAATAGAAGAAAGAGTAGACCAAACTATTATGGACCGGAGTAGTGTGAGGCAAGGCAAGGAAACATGGCTACAACCAAGCAGGGAAATACAAGACAAGACAAGACAAGACAAGATAGGACAATACTAGAAGACTAAGAGCTCTATTGATCCATCAATTGGTGTTGGTTTGCTGGAAGGTTGTCCCCAAACCATCTCCTTTTATAACCCTGAACCATCCTATCTTGAGATGCTGAGACGTGGCTGCATTGCTAAGACGTGGCTGCATTGTTGTACTTTGGAGACGTGGTTGCACTACTGCAACGTTGAAACATGGCAGCACTGAGTGCAGCCACTTTGGAAACGTGGCTACACTGCTACAACGCTGAGACATGGCAGCACTGAGTGCAGCTAGTTTGGAGACGTGGCTACACTGCTACAACGCTGAGACATGGCAGCACTGAGTGCAACCACTTTGGAGACGTGGCTGCACTACTGCACTGCTGTATTGCTAAGACATGGCAGCACTGCTATACCCTGCATTTGTGTTGTCGAATCTAGGCCATGACACTCCATTGGTGGATCCTCTAATTTATGGCAATCATAAAATTGAAATGTCTTGAGTTATGACAAGCGCACAACTAAATCAAGTAAATACCCCAATTCGAAACAATAGGATAAGTAGAGTTCCATTAAGCTTTGAAGTTTCCCAAACTCCATTGGTAGATTCTCCAATTTGTGGCACCTAGATAATTGAAATGCCTTAAGTTGTGACAAGTGCACAATTGAATCAGGTAAATACCCCAATTGGTAATAATTGGAGAATTACAATTCGACCAAGCTTTGAAGTTTCCCAAAATCCATTGGCAGATTCTCCAATTTGTGGCATTCCGACAATCAAAATGTCTTGAGTTATGACAAGTGCATAATTGAATTAGGTAAACACCCTAATTGGGAACAATTAGATAAGTCTAGTTGCACAAGGCTTTGAAGTTTCCCGAACTCCACTGGTAGATCTTCTAATTTGTGGCACTCCGATAATCGAAATGTTTTGAGCTGTGATAAGTGCACAATTGAATCTGGTAAACACCCCAACTCAGAACAACCAAATAACTCTAGTTCCACAAGGCTTTGAAGTTTCCCGAACTCCACTGGTAGATCCTCTAATTTGTGGCATTCCAACAATCGAAATGTCTTGAGTTGTGACAAGTGCACAATTGAATTAGGTAAACACCCCAATTGGGAACAATTAGATAACTCCAGATCCACAAGGCTTTGAAGTTTCCCGAATTCCATTGGTAGATTCTTTAATTTGTGGCACTCCGACAATCGAAATGTCTTGAGCTGTGATAAGTGCACAATTGAATCTGGTAAATAACCCAACTCAGAACAACCAAATAACTTTAGTTCCACAAGGCTTTGAAGTTTCCCGAACTCCATTGGTAGATCCTCTAATTTGTGGCAATAACACAATCTAAATTCTTTGAGTTGTGACAAATGCACAATAGAATCAGGTAGACATCCCAACTTGGAACAACCAAATAAGTCTAGTTGCACCAAGCTTTGAAGTTTCCCGAACTCCACTGGTAGATCCTTTAATTTGTGGCACTCCGACAATCGAAATGTTTTGAGTTGTGACAAGTGCACAATTGAATCAGGTACACACCCCAATTCGGAACAACCAAATAAATCAAGTTCGACCAAGCTTTGAAGTTTCCCGAACTCCACTGGTAGATTCTCCAATTTGTGGCACTCCGATAATTGAAATGTCATGAGTTGTGACAAGTGCACAATTGAATCAGGTAAACACCCCAATTCAAAACAATCAAATAAATTGAGTTCCACTAAACTTTGAAGTTTCCCAAATTCCATTGGTAGAATTTTCAATTTGTGGCACTTCGACAATCGAAATGTCTTGAGTTGTGACAAGTGCACAATTGAATCAGGTAAACAGACCAACTTGGAACAACCAAATAAGTCCAGTTGCACCAAGCTTTCAAGTTTCCCGAACTCCATTGGCAAATTCTCCAATTTGTGGCGCTTTGACAATCGAAATGTCTTGAGTTGTGACAAGTGCACAATTGAATCAGGTAAACACCCCAACTTGGAACAACCAAATAAGTCCAGTTCCACCAAGCTTTGAAGTTTCCCGAACTCTAGTGGGAGATTTTCCAATTTGTGGCAGTAACACAATCGAAATTCTTTGAGTTGTGACAAGTGCACAATTGAATCAGGTAGACACCCCAACTTGGAACAACCAAATAAGTCCAGTTGCACCAAGCTTTGAAGTTTCCCGAACTCCACTGGGAGATTTTCTAATTTGTGGCAGTAAGGTAATCGAAATGTCTTGAGTTGTGACAAGTGCACAATTGAATCAGGTAAACACCCTAGTTCGGAACAACCAAATAAATCAAGTTCCACCAAGCTTTGAAGTTTCCCGAACTCGAATGGTAGATTCTCCAATTTGTGGCACTCCGATAGTTGAAATGTTTTGAGTTGCGACAAGTGCACAATTGAATCAGGTAAACACCCTAATTGGGAACAATTAGATAAGTCCAATTTCACCAAGCTTTGAAGTTTCCTGAACTCCACTGGCAAATTCTCCAATTTGTGGCACTTCGACAATTGAAATGTCTTGAGTTGTGACAAATGCACAATTGAATCAGGTAAACACCCTAATTGGGCACAATGAGATAAGTCCAATTCCACCAAGCTTTGAAGTTTCCCGAAATCCACTGGTAGATTCTCCAATTTGTCGCACCCGCCCAATTTAAATGTCTTGAGTTGTGACAAGTGTACAATTGAATTAGGTAAGCACCCTAATTGGGAACAATTAGATAAGTCCAATTCCACGAGGCTTTGAAGTTTCCCGAACTCCATTGGCAAATTCTCCAATTTGCGGCACTTCGACAATCGAAATGTCTTGAGTTGTGACAAGTGCACAATTGAATCAGGTAAACACCCTAATTGGGAACAATTAGATAAGTTTAGTTGCACCAAGCTTTGAAGTTCCCCGAACTCCATTGGCAAATTCTCCAATTTATGGCACTCCGACAATTGAAATGTCTTGAGTTGTGACAAGTGCACAATTGAATCAGGTAAACACCTCAATTGCGAACAATTATATAAGTTTAGTTGCACCAAGCTTTGAAGTTTCCCAAACTCCACTGGCAAATTCTCCAATTTGTGGCACCCCGACAATTGAATTTTTTTGAGTTGTGACAAGTGCACAATTGAATCAGGTAAATACCCCAATTGGGAACAATTACATAAGTCCAGTTCCACCAAGCTTTGAAGGTTCCCGAACTCCACTGGCAAATTCTCTAATTTGTCGCACATCCACCATCGAATTGTTTTGAGTTGTGACAAGTGCACAATTGAATCGGGTAAACACCCCAATTGGGAACAATTAAATAAGTCTAATTCCACCAAGCTTTGAAGGTTCCCGAACTCCATTGGCAAATTTTCCAATTTGTGGCACATTGACAATCGAAATGTCTTAAGTTGTGACAAGTGCATAATTGAATTAGGTAAACACCCCAATTGGGAACAATTAAATAAATCCAGTTCCATCAAGCTTTGAAGTTTCCCAAACTCCAGTGGCAAATTCTCCAATTTGTGGCACTGCGATAATCGAAATGTCTTGAGTTGTGACAAATGCACAATTGAATCAGGTAAACACCCCAATTGAGAACAATTAGATAAATCTAATTGCACCAAGCTTTGAAGTTTCCCAAACTCCACTGACAAATTCTCTAATTTATGGCACTCCGATAATTGCAATATCTTGAGTTGTGACAAGTGCACAATTGAATCAGGTAAACACCCCAATTGCGAACAATTAGATAAATGTAGTCGCACCAAGCTTTGAAGTTTCCCGAACTCCACTGGAAAATTCTCCAATTTATCGCACTTCGATAATTGCAATGTCTTGAGTTGTGACAAGTGCACAATTGAATCAGGTAAACACCTCAATTGCGAACAATTAGATAAGTCTAGTTGCACCAAGCTTTGAAGTTTCCCGAACTCCACTGGCAAATTCTCCAATTTGTGGCATTTCAACAATCGAATTGTTTTGAGTTGTGATAAGTGCACAATTGAATCAGGTAAACACCCCAATTGGGAACAATTACATAAGTCCAGTTCCACCAAGCTTTGAAGGTTCCCGAACTCCACTGGCAAATTCTCTAATTTGTGGCATTTCAACAATCGAATTGTTTTGAGTTGTGATAAGTGCACAATTGAATCAGGTAAACACCCCAATTGGGAACAATTAAATAAGTCCAATTCCACCAAGCTTTGAAGATTCCTGAACTCCACTGGCAAATTCTCTAATTTGTGGCACACTGATAATCGAAATGTCTTAAGTTGTGACAAGTGCACAATTGAATAAGGTAAACACCCCAATTGGGAACAATTAGATAAGTCCAGTTCCATCAAGCTTTGAAGTTTCCCAAACTCCAGTGGCAAATTCTCCAATTTGTGGCACTGTGATAATCGAAATGTCTTGAGTTGTGACAAATGCACAATTGAATCAGGTAAACACCCCAATTGGGAACAATTAGATAAATCTAATTGCACCAAGCTTTGAAGTTTCCCGAACTCCACTGGCAAATTCTTCAATTTGTGGCACTTTGACAATCGAATTGTTTTGAGTTGTGACAAATGCACAATTGAATCAGGTAAACACCCCAATTGGGAACAATTAGATAAGTCCAATTCCACCAAGCTTTGAAGGTTCCCGAACTCCATTGGCAAATTTTTCAATTTGTGGCAGTTCGACAATTGAAATGTCTTGAGTTGTGACAAATGCACAATTGAATTAGGTAAAGACCTCAATTGGAGACAACCAGATAGGTTGAGGTGTTTGAGTTCCTTCAGTTGAGACATGGAGTCGGGTAATGTTTTTAAACTCGAGCAAAACATTAAATTCAATTCATTTAGCCTCAATAATTTCCCAATATCTTTGGGAAGTTCTTTAAGGGCTTCACAACTTGAAAGGATCAATGTTCGCAAGTCTTTACAAGTGATCTGTAATCCAACATTGCAAAAGGTAAAATGTTTTCGTTAGCTTATAATGCATTGAACACAAAAGCCCCATCATGTGGTCTATTAGTTTGATAGAGAATGAGTCTTACATATTCAAAATTGAAATATATGCGCAACATAACCTCTATTGATGCATTCCCATGCATATTCAAAAAAATTATACCTCAAGATCGTTGGGCCAAATTTGCATTAACTCCTTGTTAGAAGTCAAATTGAGCACTGCCAACTTTCGAAGGTCTAGTTCCAAAGGTAGTGCTGAAAGATCCGAGTGCATCCATTGGAGCCAGCTCAATTCTCGTGACCAAGTAGAAAAGTCACCTTTCACATTATCACCATCCAATAAAAGGAAATGCAATCTACTCATGCCTATGTAATTCTCAGCCACATTAGTTGCACCAGAGCCAATTCCAAATGTTGAAAGCCCTCGAACTTGATTTGTGCCCTACAAATCCCACACAAGTGTGCAAAGGAATGATTTGAGAAAAATTCACATGCCAAAACCATGGTCCCATGAAGTGCTTAACCCTAAATGCCCCAACAAACAATTTTGGTCAATATTTTATTGTTAAAATGGACTCTTGGAACATTGAGGGGTTAAGCATTAATTTGACAAAGAATACATTTGGTCCATGTGCATCTTTTTTGTTAAGACAAATGTAGGAGGAAAAGAGAATAAGGTGGGATAATTGACATCTATAATGTTGGGCACTTGGTAGAATTTAATGCATATTACAATGACCTTTGAATATAAATCACCAAAAAATGACAAAAATGGTCAAAATACATGACATTGATGTCATGCAAATGGTCCTGAATATTATGGCCAACGACAATATGGGTCATTTTAATTACTCCTACAATGTAATATTAAATTAGAGTATGTTTGATCACAAAAGAAAAAAAATCAGTTTAAACTATAAACAATAAAATTATTTTCTTCAAAATTTGATTAATTGTTCATTTCCTCAATGTGGATAATTCCTGAAACTTTTAAGTTTAAAATCTTTTATGGTTATCCCACCCCAACCCCCAAAAACTTGTTGAAAAAATTATTATATAACCAAGTTAAAAAACTAGGTACCAACCTCCTTGTTTTGCAACACTCGTTGTACCATTTCAGGATCCCACAAGTGGCTTGGTGTTCCTTTCTCCATGTTACGTGATTCGTTCTTCACCACTTGACGTCCCATGTCACGAAGAAGATCATGCATTATGATTCGTCTATCTTCATCCAACTTCACTAAACACTTGTCCTTGAGCGAGCTGAAGAATGGTGCGGGTCCTTCTTCGTAGTCAAATTTGCATGCTTCGAAAATCTGCATCGCTATATGTTCACGTTGGCCAATCATGAAGCAGGCTATGTCCAAGAACATCATGCTTGCTTCTGGAGAGAGACCGTCGTAACTGACCTTAAGCTTTTTGAGAATGTCTTTCTCTTTGCTCAATGTTTTGATTGTTTGCGGCCAAGTACTCTTTAAGTCACACTCTTCTCTTTTGTCGAACAAAAAGCATCCTGTAACTTCCAATGCTAGTGGGAGACCACAACAAGCATCTGCCACCTTCTTCGCAAGCTCTTGGAAGCCATCAATAGCATCAGCGCTATGGAATGCATGCCAGTTGAAGAGATGTCTGGAGTCTGTGGTGCTTAACAGTGCCATTTCATGCCTCAAATGTTTGCAATTTCCATTCTTCACGATGTTGTTCACCACATTTGAATCACGTGATGTGATGATGACTCGACTACCGGGACTAAGTTTGTTGATGTTAGGTATGAGTTGATCAAATTGACCTTTTCGATCTACATCATCGATAACAATCAACACTTTGCAATCCATGACGCGATTAAAACATTTATTGAATTCCTCCATACTTCTTACATCCTCTCTGAACAAATCACGGGCCAACTGTTTTTGCAAATCTAGAATTGCTCTCTCCCTTACATCCATAAGAAAACTCTTTTTTTCAAATGTGTCATTCTTCTCGAAGCGGCAGTATATCTCCTTGGCAAGAGTCGTTTTCCCAATTCCACCCATGCCGACCAAACTCAAAACCCCAACATCTCTTTCCATCCAGTTTAGAGTTTCAATCAACTCCTTGGATGTCTCCTCTAATCCCACTTGATAGGGTGCAACTAGCGGTAGCTGGGAGGCACGCAAGTGGTCCCGAACTCTGCTTACAATTGCTGTCTTCAATTGAGCTTCATCCCTGCAACCACCCACATCACGCTCCTTTTAGCCCATTATTAGATTTTAAACATGATAGATTGCGTCAAACATCGACCCACTCTTGGCACACAACAAGTAATTAGTTTAAGCTCTTATCCAAGTAATATGAAATAGAATGAGTATTTTGCGTTTCAGTTGTCTCACCAATTGTAATCATCAAGCTTGAATCCGTTCAATTCAGCAGCCCTGCAAAGTGCGTCTTTCCATTTCTTCACTTCACTTGCCGATCTCCTCCCACGAATTTTGCGAAAAGCCTTGGTGTATGGTCCATCGTGGAGCTTACAACGCAGATCACTTGGTGAAACATCGTAGAAAACAGGAATAATGAGCTTCTCAGTTTCGAGCATGGCGCACAACTCGTCGAGACAATAGTCGGAGTCAGCGTAGTGTTTGGAGAAGATGGCCACATGCACACTAGCACATCTCAGCGCCTCATAGATCTTCTTTTGACCATGGTGCCCTTTCTCCAGAGCCGGCTTATCTAGGAATGGACGGCACCCTGCTTCTTGAAGTGCTTGGTGGAGATGAGAAACGAAACCCCCCTTCACATCAGGTCCTCGATGGTTCAAGAAAACATCGAACGTCCCTTGTACTGCAGCCATGGTCTCTAAGTTGGGTTTTTTTTCTGGCACAAGCTTTTTGCTATCTACTTCGCGGGCACTAAAATGGCCTGCAAAGACGATTGTTGAGAAGGCGACTGTGAAGAAGCCAAGGAGCAAAATGGCTGCCGCAGCAGTATGGTTCAAGAAAACATCGAACATCCCTGGTACTGGAGCCATGGTCTCTAAGTTGGGTTTTTTTTTCTGGCACAAGCTTTTTGTTATCTACTACACGCTCTCTGGGGGCCGTCTTGTTGAGACTCCACTGCTGATGCAAAACCTCTGTCTCAAGCTCTCTCTCTACATCAAAAGGAGCTACTTCACGGGCACTAAAATGGCCTGCACAGACGATTGTTGGGAAGGCGACTATGAAGAAGCCAAGGAGCAAAATGGCTGCCGCAGCGGTTCGCTTACGATTGCAACAAAGCCCAAATGATGCCTTCGGAAACCGATGAACTTCATGAACCTCTTTTCCAGACTGTCCGAACTTTCTTGAAGGCTCTTTTGTACTGGAGAGATTTCGCCAAAAAGCGAAAATAAATATTCAAAATCCGAATATGGAAGTGTTTCTGGAGTTTTTCAATTGCCAGAACTGAGGGAACAAAAAAAAGTGAAAATCGCCAGATTTTCACTTTTTTATTTTCAATGTATTAGCCAAAAATGTAGAAGGCTGATTAACTATTTGTGGAAGTCATAGCTGGTCCATAACGAGATTGGGCTAAATCAACCTAGGACTGATCGCCATTTTTTCTGCTTCTAATTCCCATAAATGATAGCCCATTTAACTCCCAAAGATATTCCTAGAAAATCGGAATCCTGGTGCACACTCAGAGTTTAGGAAGTAGGAGAGTAGGGTCTATCTGTAGACTTTTGACACGTGTCCCAAATTGAGACAAGGCGTTCATAGCAGTGTGTGTGTGTTTTTTTTGCCGAAAATTCGCCACTCTGCGACCAAAAAATATGGCTATGAAGACCCCGAAGAAAAAATTCGGAAAAATCCAGAAAATTCGCCAGTTTTCGAGGAATTTTTTCTGGACTCGCCAGTTTTAGACAATCAGTCCTACCTTGTCGCCAGTATGTAGAAGGATTTCCTGAATTTTCTACCTGCTTGTCTGACCTGTCACCAAATTTGATGAAATCCTCTCCTGCATGATGATGGCCAGTCCACCTACTTCTCAAAATTGGAAAAAAAACACTGGTTCATAGCTTTGGTGAACCCCCACTAATGCAGCAGCTTTATGGTAATATCTTGGCAGATGCGCCATGTGTATGTGGAGTAATTCATGGTCCAGTGGTAGCAGCGTTTTAGGTTTTACTTTTTTACAATTTTTTTTAAAAACAATTCTTGAAGGGGAAAGGGGAGTATGAGTTTTATTATTATTATTATTATTTTATTTTTTTAAAAAATTAAAATTTTTTTTTTATAACATTTGAAAAGGGGAAGGGGGAGTGGCTTTATTTATTTACTATTTATTTATTTATTTATTTATATTCTTTTGTCACATTTTTTACCTCCTGAAAGGGGGAGGGTGGCATGGGTTTTATTTTTCTCCCTTTTTGTTATTTTTTGTACTGTGTGTTAAAGATTTTGTTATTGTGTTTTTACTCTTACCAGGGGAAGGGGGTGTGAGTTTATTTTTCATTTTAAATTATTATTTTATATATTTTTAATAATGTTTTTAATACTTTTTTTACTTGTTGAAGAGCGAAAGGGGGCATGAGCTTTTTAAAAACTTGTTAAGAGGGGAGGGAATAAGATTGATTTCTTTGTTTAGGAAAAAAAAAATTGTTGAAAGACGAAAATGAAAGATGGGTTGGGTGTGGGTTTTATTTTATAAGGCTTTAATTGTTGATGGAGGAGAGGGGCGTGGGTTATACTTCTTCACTTTTTTTATTTTCATGTTTGTAAATTTTTGGGATCTTTTGCTCTTGAAGGAGGGGGGCGAAGTGGGGTGTGGGGGCTTTTTTATTAAAAATCATTTTGTGTTGTTAACTTTTTTGATAGTTTGTAAGTTTTTTGTTTTTTTTTTTTTTTCACTTTCAAAGGCGAAAAGGGGGGGCACGGGTTTAAGGTCAATAATATAATTTGTATTTATTAGACTGATCATGAGCCCTTATTGGGCTTTGCATTCACTAAGGGTACCAAGGAAATTGTTAATAACAATTCACCGAAATTAGTCAAAGTACCAAGCCAATCAGGTGTTTATTAGACTAGTCAGGTGCTTATTTTAAAACCCCCCAAATTAGGCTCAACTACTCTATTTTGCCACTACAGAGAGGTGAGAGCCTGCCACTAAACCCCCACTTTAAGGGGGTGTAAGAGCCTGGGAACATGCCATTGTGCCCACACTGGCAGGATCATATGTATAAGAGAAGCAACCTTTTTTCTAGGAATTTACTTTCAAAGTTAGTCAAATTTCTGTTTTCCCTCTTTGACCTCTTGCCAAATTTAGCCAAGCCCTCTTGTGGAGAATCACCAAACTAATTGCTTCACAAATTTCAAATACTTTCTTTCTTTCTTTCTTTCTTTCTTTCTTTTTAACGTCAATACCCGGACCAGAGAGATCCATTTGACGACAATTACAAAGTTGACTTGAGCAAAACACTCCTCTTGTCTAGGCAAGAAACTAAGTACAAAGCTATCGCTTTCTGATTAGCCGAATGCATCAATT
>Ga0116227_10003635_pt1 | contig 34167 bp, 31 predicted proteins | sample S1TSphgellanicum_FD_89693 | JGI IMG/M metagenome (GOLD analysis project Ga0116227, IMG submission 89693) | Host-associated microbial communities from peat moss isolated from Minnesota, USA - S1T2_Fb - Sphagnum magellanicum MG | ecosystem: Host-associated > Plants > Peat moss > Unclassified... | reverse complement strand
CAGCAGGGGGCCCAGGCGCCATCGTCGATCTGCAGGTAGACGGTGCGCAGTTCGGCGTCCTCCACCACGGTGATCGAGTGCTCGACACCCGCCGGCACCCAGACGGCACGCGTGGGCGGCACGATGTAGGTGCCGCTCTGCGTGCCCATGCGGATCAGGCCGGTGGTGGAGAAGGTCAGCTGCGGCCAGGGGTGGTGGTGCGGCTGCACCACCGTCTCGGCCGCCAGTACGCGCTGCTTGGCCCGCACCGGGCGCAAGGGCGTGGGCAGGAACAGGTGCGGCGTGAGCGAGCCCACCTGCGGACCGGCGGGCGCGCGCGCCGCCTTGGCGCGGCGCGGATGGGCGCGGGAGGGGTGGGTTGGCATATTTTCGATAAAAGTTGTCGCTTTGTCGCAATTCTGCCGCAGCCGCCCGGCCTACCATCGGGGCTTCCGAATGTCCCCTCTGCGCGCGTTCCATCGCGTTGCCCGCATCCCCGTATGGCTACTTCTTCCATGGGCCCCGTGCCCTCCACCCCTGCATTGCGCCAGGACGCGACACTGATCGGCCTGGTCGGCCTGGCGCACGGCATCAGCCACTTCAGCCAGTTGCTGCTGGCCCCGCTGTTCCCGTGGCTGAAGGACGCGTTCGGCGTCGGCTATGCCGAGCTGGGCTTCGTGCTGACCGTCTTCTTCGTCGTCTCCTGCGCGGTGCAGGCGCTGTCGGGCTTCATCGTGGACCGCTACAGCCCGCGCCCGGTGCTGTTCGCCGGGCTGGGCCTGCTGGCGCTGGCGGCGTTTGGCTATGCGCTGGCGCAGAGCTACTGGATGCTGCTGGTGTGCGCGGTGGTGGGCGGTATCGGCAATGGCGTGTTCCACCCGGTGGACTACACCTTGTTCAACCGCAAGGTGGCGCCGACGCGCCTGGGCCATGCCTACAGCGTGCACGGCATCACCGGCAGCCTGGGCTGGGCGCTGGCGCCGGCTTTCGTGGTGCCGCTGGCCGTGGCGTTCTCGTGGCGCGTGGCCATGGGGGCGGCGGGGCTGCTGGCGCTGGCGGTGCTGGTGGTGCTGTGGATCAACCGCGGCCATCTGGTGCTCGAGAAGAAGGCGGTGCAGAAGGCCACGGGCCATGCCGGCCCGGCGGAGCACAGCATGGCCTTCCTGCGCATTCCTGCGGTGTGGATGTGCTTCGGCTTCTTCTTCTTCTATGCCGCATCGCTGAGCGTGGTGCAGGCCTTCGCGCCCGAGGCTGCGCGCCAGTTGCATGCGGTGCCGGTGGCGCTGGTGGCGATCTGCCTGACCATCTACATGGTGTGCAGCGCAGGCGGCATGGTGCTGGGCGGCTTCCTGGCGTCCGACCCGACGCGCTGCGAGCGCATCGTCGGCGTGGGCTTCGGCGTGGCCGCCTGCGTGGCGCTGGCGCTGGGCTTCCTGGATATGCCCTCCATGGCAGTGCCGGTGCTGTTCGGGGTGATGGGCTTTTCTGCCGGCATCGCCGGGCCGTCGCGCGACCTGCTGGTCAAGCGCTCCACGCCCGAGAACGCCACGGGCCGCGTCTACGGCGTGGTGTATGCGGGGCTCGACATCGGCCAGGCGCTGTCGCCGCTGCTGTTCGGCGCGCTGATGGACCACGGGCAGTACCGCAGCGTGCTGCTGGGGCTGGCGCTGGTGCAGGGGGTGTTGATCGCCAGTGCGTTCAATGTGCGGCGGGCGCGCAGGACTTTGCTGGTGCCTGCCTGAGGTTTGGGGGCCAGGCGCTGACCTTTGAATCCGCAAATGAAAAGTGGCTGTAGCCGTTGTTTTACGCCGGCATGCTGCTATTGATTTGATGATGGGCGGCGGCGTAGGGCGCCAAGCAGATCCACACGGCGTGAGGGCCAATACCGGACCACTATTGGCTCTAGGGAGCCTGCAGCAACCGATCCATCTGCTTTCGTGAGTGGCGCCCGGATCGTTGCACTAGCTCGCGGCGTTCAGCGCGGAGGTTATTCAACACTTCCAGTGCCGGGATGCCGAAGGCCGACTTGAACTTGCGCTGGAAAGTCCGGCGCGACATGTTGCAGATGTCGGCCATTTCGTCGATGGACCAGGCGTGCGAAAGCCGGGCTTCCATTTGCCCGACAAGCTCCGAGAACGGACCTTCGGCGCGGTCCTGCGCGCGCAGCGTCTGGCTGTACTGGCGCTGGTCGCCGCCACGCCGGAGGTACACCACGAGTCGGCGGGCCACCTTCTGCGCGATGCGCGGGCCGCAGTCGTTCTCGATCAGGGTGAGAGCCAGGTCGATGCCCGCGCTGACACCGGCGGTCGTCCAATACTTTGCGCTCTGGCAGAAGATCAATTCGTCGTTGACGACGAGCTTCGGAAAGCGCTCCTGCAACTGCGCTGCCGAGCGCCAGTGCGTCGTGACCCTGCATCCATCGAGCAAGCCCGCTGCCGCCAGCAGGAACGCCCCGGTGCAGACGCTGCAGGTGCGTTGCGACAGGGCGTCCTGTGCGCGGACCCAGTCGAGCATCTGCGGGTCTGAACTTGCTCGGTGAATGCCTTCTCCTCCGGGCACGATGACCGTGTGCGCGGGTGAGGACAAGGACTGCTCCAGGTCGAAGTCCACCTGCAGCCGCAGCCCGGCATCGGTCGAGGCGGCAATGCTTGCCGTGCCGCAGGTCCTCAGCCGATAGCGTGCGTGCCCCAGCTCGTCGTTGGCTGTGGAAAACGCCTGCCACGGCCCCGCCAGGTCGATGGGCTGGAAGCCTTCGAACACCAGGAAAACGATATCGATTGGCGCAACATGGCCTGTTTTTGGCGCACCGGATGCACCGTTGATTTCTATCGTTGAAGTCTTTCGGAGGTCATTCATGCAAGTCAACTTTCTACTGTTTCCCGCGCTTACGCAACTCGACCTGACCGGGCCCTATGAGGTGCTCGCGCGCGTTCCTGGCGCGGCAATCGACTTCGTGTCCGCGACGATGGAACCCGTGCGCTCGGATCGCGGCCTGGTGATGCTGCCCACCGCCACATTCGCTACCGCCAAGCCCTGCGACCTGCTGGTCGTACCCGGCGGGCCCGGGACCGACGATGTCCTCAACGACGAGCGTTGGGTCGACTTCACCGCCCAGCAGGCCAGAACCGCCCGCTACATCCTCGGCATCTGCACCGGATCACTGCTGCTGGGTGCTGCCGGCCTGCTGCGTGGCAAGCACGCGTCGTGCCACTGGCAGGCCCGCGAGTTCCTGCCGGCCTTCGGCGCCATTCGCAGTGATGCCCGGATGTGCGTGGATGGCAACGTCCTCACTTCGGGTGGCGTGACGTCCGGCATCGACATGGCGCTGAAAGCCGTCGGGGTCATGCTCGATGAAGACGCGGCCCGGCAGATTCAACTGCAGATCGAGTACGACCCCGAGCCACCATTCGAGGGGGGCACGCCATCCACTTCGCCGCCCGAGATCGTCCGGCGCTGCCTGGATGCCACGCGTGCGCGCCATGCCATCCGTGCCGCGGCGGTACGCCTCGCAGCGCAGAAACTGGGGGTGGCATCATGAGCCAGCTATCGACACGGCTGCGTCTGCTGATGTCCCTGGCGCTGGCTCTGCTGATGCTGGGCAATGCCCAGGCGCGCTACCCGGAGCGGCCGGTCACCCTGGTGGTCCCCTATGCCGCAGGCGGCCCGATGGACAAGCTCGCGCGCCAGATCGGCGCCCATTTGCAAGCGCTGCTCGGCCAAAGCGTGGTGGTGATGAACCAGAGTGGCGCAGGCGGCAATATCGGCGCGGCCGCGGTCAAGCGTGCGGCACCGGACGGCTATACCCTTTTGATCGACCATGTCCACATGGCCACGGCGCCTGCGTTGTACCGGAAGCTCGACTTCAATCCCGCCCTGGATTTCGAGGCCCTTGGTGTGGTGGCGGAATCCCCTCTGGCACTGGTGTCCCGCCCCGAAATCGCAACTGGAGGTGTGGCCGATCTGCAGCGATGGATGGCAAAGAAATCTCAGGTGACCTTGGCCAACGCAGGGATCGGTTCTGCATCGCACCTTTGCGGCCTGCTGCTGCAATCTGCGCTGAAGCGCCAGATGACCACTGTCCCCTATCGAGGCACCGGTCCCGCCATGCTGGATCTGTTGAGCGGCCAAGTCGACCTGATGTGCGATCTCACGGCCAACGCCATGCCGCAGATCCAGGCGCACAAAGTCAGTGCGCTTGCCGTCACGGTTCGTCAGCCACTCAGGGGAACCGCGCTCGAGACGACACCGACGATGGAGCAATTCGGCATCCCCATGGATGAGCTGACAGTCTGGTACGGCCTGTATGCGCCCAGAGGCACGCCAGCCGAGGTCACCGAAAAGATCTCCGCAGCGTCATGGGCCATTGCCAACGGCAGCGCCTTCCGGCAGCAGCTGCTGGACGCGGGGATCCAGCCGGTCACTGACGAGCGTTCAAGCGCGGCGGGCCACCGGCGCTTTCTGTTGAGGGAGATCCAGCGGTGGGCACCGGTCATCAAAGCGTCGGGGGACTATGCCGATTGAGCGTCGGTACCCACAGCTGCTTGCGGCCCAAAGTGATCGTTGAATTGAGCTCGCAGTTGGCAATTTGGCGTTACAGATTCGGTCATTTTCATGAGCCATGTCGTCGCCATGAGGGCCTGTGATACCGCTCCTGAAAGATCATCTGGAATGAGAGGGGCGTTTCCACCTTCAGTGCCGTCCGCCGCCTGCAAGGCAAGCACGCCAGGACATCTCAAATGCCGCGAGGTTCAGTACGCAGCACCAGCCACGGAAGCCGGCGCCGCCCCACCCAAGAACTCCGCCCGCAGCCGCCGCGCAGCGCCAGCAAACACCAGCACATCCACCCCCACGGCCACAAAAGTGCACCCCAGCTCCAGATAGCGCCGTGCCAGCGCCACATCCGAGGTCAGCGTGCCAGCAGCCTTGCCAGAAGCCACGATGGTCTTGATCGCGGCTTCAATCGCCGCCTGCACCTCTGGGTGCCCAGGATTGCCGCGGTGCCCCATGGAGGCGGCCAAGTCAGCCGGGCCGATGAAGACGCCGTCCACGCCATCGATCGAGCAAATGGCCGGCAGATTGGCCAAGGCGGTAGTGGTCTCCGCCTGCACCAGCAGGCAGATTTCGTCATCCGCCACGGCCAGGTAATCGCTGCGGGCGCTCCAGCGCGAGGCGCGGCCTACGGCGCTGCCCACGCCGCGTATCCCTTGCGGCGGGTAGCGGGTGGCAGCGGCCAGGGCGCTTGCCTGCTCGGCGCTGTCGACCATGGGGATCAACAGGTTCTGGGCGCCTATGTCCAGCAACTGCTTGATGAGCGCGGTGTCGCCCTGCACCGCGCGCACTACCGGCTGGGCGCGGTAGGGCGCCACGGCCTGCAGCTGCGCGAGTGTTCCGCGCAGGTCGTTGGGGGCGTGCTCGCCGTCGATCAGCAGCCAGTCGAAATTGGCGGTGGCCGCCACCTCTGACAGGTAGGGCGAAGCCATGGACAGCCAGAAGCCGACCTGCGGCTGGCGCGCGGCGAGCGCGGCTTTGAAAGGGTTGTGTGCGGGCATGAAGGATGAGGTGTCTAGCTGACGATGCCCAGGTGCCAGGGCACGAACTCGTGGTCGCCCAGGCCCAGCAGCTCGCTCTTGGTGGGCGTGCCGGATGCATGGCGCAGGATGTCTTCGAAGATGCGCTGGCCCATCTGCGGCACGTCCAGCTCGCCGTCGAGGATGGCGCCGCAGTTGATGTCCATGTCCTCTTCCAGGCGCCGGTACATGGGCGTGTTGCTGGCCAGCTTGATGGTGGGCGCGGGCTTGCTGCCGAACATCGAGCCGCGCCCGGTGGTGAAGCAGATCAGCTGCGCCCCGCTGGCGATCTGGCCTGTGCAGGCGACCGGGTCGTAGCCCGGCGAGTCCATGAAGACGAAGCCGCTTTGCTTGATCGGCTCTGCGTATTCATACACCGCTTGCAGCGGCGTGGTGCCGCCCTTCATGGCCGAGCCCAGCGACTTCTCGAAGATGTTGGCCAGTCCGCCGGCCTGGTTGCCGTGGCCGACCACGCCGTTGAACTGCGCGTTCTGGCCGGCGGTGTAGCGCTCCCACCAGGCCAGGCGGTCCAGCAGCTTCTGGCCGACTTCTGGCGTGACGGCGCGGCGCGTGAGCATGTATTCCACGCCATGGATCTCGGGCGTCTCCGACAGGATGGCGGTGCCGCCGTGGCGCACCAGGATGTCCATGGCCGCGCCCAGCGCCGGGTTGGCGGTGATGCCCGAGAAGCCGTCCGAGCCGCCGCACTCCAGCCCGATCTTCAGATGGCGGGCGCTGACCGCCTGGCGCCGCGCTGCATTGGCCTCGGGCAGCATCTCTTCGATGGCGCGGATGCCGGCCTCGATGGTGGCGCGCGTGCCGCCCACCTCCTGCATCACCAGCGTGCGCATCAGCCGGCCCTGCTGCAGGCCTTGTGAATCGACCAGCGCATCGACCTGGTTGCGCTCGCAGCCCAGGCCCACGATCAGCACGCCGGCCAGGTTGGGGTGGCGCGCATAGCCGGCCAGGGTGCGGCGCAGCACGTCGAAGTGCTCGCTGGGCGAGGACATGCCGCAGCCGCTGGTTTGCGCAAAGGCGGCCACGCCGTCCACATGCGGGAAGGCGGCCAGCCGCTCGGGTGTGAAATGCGCGGCAATGCGCTTGATGACGGTGGACGAGCAATTGACGGAGGACAGGATGCCGATGAAGTTGCGCGTGCCCACGCAGCCATCGGCGCGCACAAAGCCCTGGAAGCTCGCCTGTTGCGCGGCGGGCAGGTAGTCCACCGGCCGCACGTCCTGGCAAAAGCCCGGGTCGCGCGCGAAGTCCACCAGGCGGAGGTTGTGGCTGTGCACGTAGTCGCCGGCCTCGATGTCGCGCGCGGCCACGCCTATCACCGTGTCGTACTTCTTCACTGTCGTGCCGGCAGGGATGCGTTGCGCGGCGATCTTGTGGCCGGCGGGCACCTGGGCGCGGGCGCGCACGCCAAATTCGGCAATGGTCTCGCCCAGCGCAATCGGTGTCTTGGCCACCAGTACGTTGTCGTTGGCATGCAGGCGGAGCAGGGGGCTGGCGGTCATGGGATACAGCAGAAGAGCGGGGTGGCCTGGCGGCCGGCCCTCAACCTTTCAGCATCAGCTCCTTCAGGTTGAGTTTCTGGATCAGGTCGGTTTCCTGGCGGTACACGCTGCGCACGTACTTCTCGTAGTCCGGGCCGTCCAGGTACATCACTGGCGCATCGATGGCGTCGGCCACCTGCTTGAATTCTTCGCTGTTCACGGCGATGCGGAAGGCGTCGCGCAGGCGCTTCTCCACCGCGGGCGGCAGGCCCTTGGGTGCGCCTATGCCATTGGGGGCTTCCACCACCACGTCGTAGCCCAGTTCCTTCAGCGTGGGTGCGTCCTTGAAGCGCGGCGTACGCTGCTCGCCCCAGGTGGCCAGCAGGCGCAGCTTGCCGGCCTCTACATGTGGCGCCCAGGAGCTGGAATCGGCCAGCAGGTCGACCTGCCCGCCCAGCACGTCCTGCAGCGCGGCCGAGCCGCCCTTGTAGGCGATGGCGTTCAGCTCGATGCCTGCGGCCTGCGCGAACTGCTCCATGCCCACATGCGTGGCGCCGCCCACGCCGGCGTGGGCATAGGTCACGCGGCCGGGATTGCTCTTGGCATGGATCACCATGTCGCGCAGCGACTGGAAGCGCGAACTGGCCGGCACCGCAATGCCAAAGGTCTGGCCCGAGGTGCGGGCGAGGTAGCTCAGGTCTTTCAACGGATCGAGCTGCACGCTGCCGATCTGCGAGAAGCGCGTGACCGAGATCGGGATCTGGCCGATGGTGTAGCCATCCGGCCGTGCTGTGGCCAGCGCCTTGGTGCCGATCATGCCGGAGGCCCCCGCGCGGTTTTCCAGCACCACCGGCTGGCCCAGCACGCGCGCTGCTGCCTGGCAGATGGCGCGCATCGAGCGGTCGGCGGTGCCGCCTGCGGGCCAGGGGCAGATGAAGCTGATCGGGCGGTCAGGGTAGGTGGCGGCCATGGCGCGGCCCGTCGTGGCGGCCAGCATGGCGGCACTGGCGCCGCTCACGAGGAGTTGGCGCCGCTGCATGGGGCGGTTCAAAGGCATAGCTGTCTCCAGCGGTTGTTATGGAAGAGCGCGAGTGCGGATTCTTCAGCAGACAATCATTGCCATCCAATGAAATAGCGGACTGGCTTCATGTCCATCTGGTTATGAAGACAAAAGCCCGCAAGAACCCATGACCCAGATCGACCGCGTACTGCGCTCCAACCTCAAGCTGCGCCACCTGCAATTGCTGGTGGCGCTTGACCAGTTCCGTCACCTGGGCCGCGCGGCGGAGTTTTTGTCGGTCACGCAGCCGGCGGTGTCCAAGACCCTGGCCGAGGTCGAACGCATGTTCGGCCTGCGCCTGTTCGAGCGCTCCACCCGCGGCACAGAACCCACCCCCTATGGCAACAGCGTGGTGCGCTTTGCACGCAGCGTACTGGCCGACTACGACCGCACCCGTGACGAGATCGCCGCCGTGGCGAGTGGCGCGGCCGGCCGCACCAGCGTGGGCGCGATGGTGGTGGCGCTGCCGGTGCTGCTCACGCGCGCGGTGGAGCTGCTCAAGGCACGCTCGGTGCAGACCACCGTTCTAGTGGAGGAGGGCGACCTGACCCGGCTGCTGCCCAAGCTGCGGCTTGGGGAACTGGACCTGTTCGTCGGGCGGCTGGAGCCCGGCTATGCGGCCCCCGACCTGGAGACCGAAACCTTGTACGAAGAGCCCATGCAGGCCGTGGTGCACCCCGACCACGCGCTGGCCAGAAAGCGCCGGCCGCAGTGGGCAGACCTGGCTGCCATCCCCTGCGTGATGCCGCCGCCCTGGGCATCGCTGCGCGTCAAGCTGGACCAGACCTTCTACCGCTTTGGATTGCAGCCGCCGGCCGATATCGTGGAGACGGCGTCCTTCCTGGCGCAGCTGGAATTTTTACGCAAGCGCGGCGCGGCGGCCTTCATGGCGCGTTCGGTGGCCAGGCATTTCGCGTCGCTGGGCATGGTCAAGGTGCTGGCGCTTCCCATTCCCGTGGAACTGCCGCCGGTGGGCCTGATCACCCTGCGCGGGCGCCGCCGCACGCCCAGCACCGAGCAGTTCGTGGAGTGCCTGCGCAGCGTGGCCAGAAAGGCGGGTTAGGGCTGCCTGGCCCCGCGTCCGAGCTTGCGGTACACGGTTGCGCGGCTGATGCCGAGCGCACGGGCGGCCTGCTGCACATTGCCGTGCGCGTCTTCCACCGCCTGGTGGATCAGCGCGGTTTCGATATCGCGCAGCGGCGCGGTAGCGACGCTCGGTGCATGGCCGTCCGGCACCGATGGCAACGCATGCACGCGCAATCCGGACCACAGCGGCATCGCCAGGGGCGCGGCGCCGGCCGCGCTGCGCGCACGGTCGAACAGCAGCTCCCAGGGCAGGGCGAACAGCTCGCTGCAATGGGCGCGGGCCGCTGGCTGCGCCAGGCCGGACACGATCTGGCGCGCGGTGGTGTTGCCGGCGACCACCCAGCCCTCGGCGTCCAGGCACAGGATGCCGTCGGCATCGTCGCCGGCGAGCCGGCCGGGCCAGTTCAGGCGCACCCGCAGCGCGTGCGGCTGCGCCAGCACCAGCGTGTTCTCTATGCTGCGCGCGGATTGCGCGGCCAGGTGCATCAGCTCGGGTCGCTCGGGCGTGTCGATGCCGGTCAGGTCCAGCATGCCGATGCAGCGGCCGTCGGGACCGAACACCGGCGCACCGGCGCAGCTGTAGGCCGCGTTGTCGTCGAAGAAGTGCTCGCCGCGGTGCAGCCACACCGGCTGCAGCTCGGCCAGCGCAGCACCTATGGCCGAGGTGCCGATGGCGGCTTCGGACAGGTCGGTGCCGATGCGCGTCAGCACGCGCGCGCGGCGGTCGCTGCCATCGGGCACGCCGTGCACGTCCAGCACGACGCCTTGGGCATCGGTCAGCACCGCGAAATAGCGCGTGCCTGCAATCGCCTGGCCGAGTCGGTCGAGCGTGGGCCGGGCGGCGGCCACCAGCGCCTGCCCGGCATCGCGCACGCGCCGCGCCGTGGCATCGGGCACCAGGTTGAAGTCCAGGTGCTGGCGCGGGTCGCGGCCCTGCGCCAGGCAGCGCCGCCAGGAGCGCTCGATCCAGGCCGGTGCCTGCGTGTCGGGCATGGGCAGCCCCTCGGCCAGCACGGCGTGCCGTGCCGCGTCGATGGCGCGCAGGCGTTGCTCCGCAGGGTTGGCGGGCGGGGGATGCATCGTGGGGTTCTCCGTAGCCGTACGGGACGGGCCGACTGTTGCATTTTGAGAATTTCCAGGAGCGGGCGCAATGAACCACGGGTTTTGCCTAGGTATGCCGCCAGGAGGGACTTCAACAATGGGTTGCGCCTGGCCCCGTGGCGGACGCGCACTACAAGGAGACACGCCCCATGTCCATCGAACTCACCGTCAATGGGCGGCCGCAGCGCATCGATGCGCCGTCCCACACGCTGCTGGTGCAGGCGCTGCGCGAGCAGTTGCAGCTCACCGGCACCCACGTTGGCTGCGATACCGCGCAGTGCGGCGCCTGCACCGTGCTGGTGGACGGGCGTGCAGTCAAGTCCTGCAACGTGCTGCTGGCCCAGGTCGCGGGGGCCAAGGTCACCACCATCGAGGGCCTGGCCCAGCCCGACGGCACGCTGCACCCCATGCAGGCCGCCTTCAAGGAATGCCACGGCCTGCAGTGCGGCTTCTGCACGCCGGGCATGGTCATGAGCGCAGTGGACCTGTGCCGCCGCCATCCGCAGGCCGACGCACACGAGATCCGCGAGCAGCTCGAAGGCAACATCTGCCGCTGCACCGGCTACCAGAACATCGTGCGCGCCGTGCAGCAGGCCCAGGCCGCCACCGCCGCCACGGCCTGAGGAGACAGCAATGGGTGCATCCGACTTCTCCAAGCTGCCGCACATCGGCGAGGCCGTCCGCCGCAAGGAGGACATGCGTTTTCTTACCGGCGCCGGCCAGTACACCGACGACGTGGTGCTGGCGCACCAGAGCCACGCTGTCTTCGTGCGCTCGCCGCACGCGCATGCCCGCATCCGCAGCATCGACAGCGCCGCCGCATCGGCCATGCCGGGCGTGCTGCGCGTCTTCACCGGCAAGGACATCGAGGGCAAGATGAATGGCCTGCCCTGCGGCTGGCTGATCCACAGCACCGACGGCAAGCCCATGAACGAGCCGCCGCACCCGGTGCTGGCCATCGGCAAGGTGCGCTACGTGGGCGACCATGTGGCCATGGTGGTGGCCGAGACGCTGGAGCAGGCGCGCAATGCAGCCGAGGCCGTGGTGGTCGACTACGAGGTGTTGACGGCCGTGGTCGATGTGCGTGATGCCGCCAAAGGCGGCCATGAGGCATTGCACGATGCCGCGCCCGACAACAACTGCTTCCGCTGGGCGCTGGGCGACAAGGCCCAGGTCGATGCCGCCTTTGCCCGTGCCGCCCATGTCACCAAGCTCGACCTGGTCAACAACCGGCTGGTACCCAACGCGATAGAGCCGCGCGCGGCCGTCGGCGCCTACAACCGTGCCGCCGACGAATACACGCTCTACGTCGCCAACCAGAACCCGCACGTCGAGCGCCTGCTGATGACGGCCTTCGTGCTGAGCCTGCCCGAGCACAAGGTGCGCGTGATCGCGCCGGACGTGGGCGGCGGCTTCGGCTCCAAGATATACCTGTATGCAGAGGACGTGTGCCTGACCTGGGCTGCCAAGCAGCTCAACCGCAGCATCAAGTGGACGGCCGACCGCAGCGAAGCCTTTCTGTCGGACGCCCATGGCCGCGACCACGTGAGCCACGCCGAAATGGCCATGGACAAGGACGGCAAGTTCCTGGCGCTGCGCGTGCACACCGACGCCAACCTGGGCGCCTACCTGTCGACCTTTGCCTCGGCCGTGCCCACCATCCTCTACGGCACGCTGCTGGCCGGGCAGTACACCACGCCGCAGATCTATGTGGAGGTGGACACCTGGTTCACCAACACCGCGCCGGTCGACGCCTACCGCGGCGCCGGCCGGCCCGAGGCCACCTATCTGCTGGAGCGCCTGGTGTCGCGCTGCGGCTGGGAAATGGGCCTGGGCCAGGACGAGATCCGGCGGCGCAACTTCATCACCAGCTTTCCCTACCAGACGCCGGTGGCGCTGCAGTACGACGTGGGCGACTTCCCCGCCTGCCTCAACCGCGCCAACGAACTGGCCGAGGTGGCGGGCTTTGCCCAGCGGCGCGCGGCGTCTCAGGCCAAGGGGCTGCTGCGCGGCCTGGGCTATTCGAGCTACATCGAGGCCTGTGGCCTGGCGCCCTCCAACGTGGCCGGGGCGCTCGGCGCGCGCGCGGGGTTGTTCGAATGCGGCGAGGTGCGGGTGCATCCCACCGGCAGCGTGACCGTCTTCACCGGCTCGCACAGCCACGGCCAGGGGCACGAGACCACCTTTGCGCAGGTGGTGGCGGCGCGCCTGGGCATACCGGTGGAGAACGTGGACGTGGTGCACGGCGACACCGGCCGCGTGCCCTTTGGCATGGGCACCTATGGGTCGCGCTCGATCTCGGTGGGGGGCGCGGCCATCATGAAGGCGCTGGACAAGATCGAGACCAAGGCCAAGAAGATCGCCGCGCACCTGATGGAGGCGAGCGACGCCGACATCGACTTTGCCAATGGCGAATTCACCGTCAAGGGCACGGACAAGAAGATCCCCTTCGGCCAGGTGGCGCTGACCGCCTATGTGCCGCACAACTACCCGCTGGACAAGCTCGAGCCGGGCCTGAACGAAACCGCCTTCTACGACCCGACCAACTTTACCTATCCCGGCGGCACCCACATCTGCGAGGTCGAGATCGACCCCGACACCGGCACGGTGCGCGTAGACCGCTTCACCGCGGTGGATGACTTCGGCACCATCATCAACCCCATGATCGTCGAGGGCCAGGTACACGGCGGCCTGGTGCAGGGCATAGGCCAGGCGCTGATGGAGAACTGCGTCTACGACCGCGAAAGCGGCCAGTTGCTCACCGGCAGCTTCATGGACTACGCCATGCCGCGCGCGGGCGATTTCCCCGACTTCCGGCTCGACACCATCTGCACGCCCTGCACCCACAACCCGCTCGGCACCAAGGGCTGCGGCGAGGCCGGTGCCATCGGCTCGCCGCCGGCCGTCATCAACGCGGTGCTGGATGCCCTGCACGGCAGCGGCGTGACCGACTTCGACATGCCCGCCAGCGCGCACCGCGTATGGCAGGCGCTGCAGGCCGCCAAGAGCGCCCCCAGGGCCCGGCCCGCGGCCGCCTGAACCCACGCGCAGAAAGGATTGCCATGTACCCCTTCACCCTGGAACGACCCAACTCCCTGGCCGAGGCGCGGCAGCGCGCCGCAGCCGGTGCCCAGCCGCTCGCCGGCGGCCAGACCCTGCTGGCCTCGATGAAGCTGCGCTTGTCCGCGCCCGAGCAGTTGCTGGACCTGGGCGGCATTGCCGAACTCGCAGGCATCCGGCGCGAAGGCGACGCCTTCGTCATCGGCGCCATGACGCGGCATGCCGACGTGGCGGCCGACGCCACGCTGCAGCGCGACTTCCCGGCCCTGGCTGGCCTGGCCGGCAGCATTGGCGACCGGCAGGTGCGCGCCATGGGCACGCTGGGCGGCTCGGTGGCCAACAACGACCCGGCCGCCTGCTATCCCAGCGCGGTTCTGGGCAGCGGCGCCACGGTTGTCACCACACAGCGCGAGATCGCGGCGGACGACTTCTTCACCGGTCTGTTCTCCACCGCGCTGGAGCCGGGCGAACTGATCACCGCCATCCGCTTCCCGGTGCCGCAGCGCGCGGCCTACGAGAAGCTGCGCCAGCCAGCCTCGCACTTCCCGCTGGTAGGGGTGTTCCTGGCCCAGTACGCAGGCGGGGTACGCGTGGCCATCACCGGCACCGGCAACGGCGTGTTCCGCCATGCAGGGCTGGAGGCGGCGCTGTCCAGGCGCTTCGCACCCGAGTCGGTGGAGGGCGTGGCGGTCGATGCCAGCGGCTTCAACACCGACCTGCATGCCTCGGCCGACTACCGCGCGCACCTGGTGGGCGTGCTGGCGCGGCGTGCCGTGGCGCGGGCCCTGGATGGCGGCTGAGCCGGCCCGCGAGGCCGCCATGCCCTTCGCCGACATCGCCGCGGTGCAGGCCGCGCTGCAGGCCGAGGGCTACTTTGCCGACCGGCGCCTGGCCACGGCGGTGTACCTGGCGCTGCGCTTGCAGCGGCCGCTGCTGCTGGAGGGTGACCCGGGCGTGGGCAAGACCGCGCTGGCCCAGGCCCTGGCCCGCGCGCTGCAGCGCCGCCTGCTGCGCCTGCAGTGCTATGACGGCCTGGAGCAGCGCGAGGCACTGTACGAGTGGAACTACGCCGCCCAACTGCTGCATATGCGCGCGGCCGAGCACGCCGGCACGGCCGGCGCCGAGGCGCTGGAGCGCGAGGTCTACCAGCCGCACTATCTGGTACGGCGCCCGCTGCTGCAGGCGCTGGAGGCGCCCGCGCCCGGTGCCGTGCTGCTGATCGATGAGGTGGACCGCGCCGACGAGCCCTTCGAGGCTTTCCTGCTCGAATACCTGGGCGAATACCAGGTCAGCATCCCCGAGCTGGGCACCATCCGTGCCCAGGCCGCGCCAGTTACCCTGCTCACCAGCAACCGCACGCGCGAACTGCACGATGCGGTGCGCCGCCGCTGCCTGTACCACTGGCTGGACTACCCGGACCGTGAACGTGAGCTGGCCATACTGCGCGCCCGCGTGCCCGAGGCCGGCACGGCGCTGGCCGCCCAGGTGGCGGACTTCGTCGCGCGGCTGCGCAGTGCCCCCTTTGCCGGCGGCTTCCAGCGTGTGCCGGGTATTGCCGAGAGTGTGGAATGGGCGCGCGCGCTGGTGGCGCTGGACACCCTGGTGGTAGACCCGGAGGTGGTTGGCGATACCGCCGGCGTGTTGTTCAAGCACCGCGAAGACGTGGCCGCGCTGACGCAGGATCTGGCCGCCCAGTTGCTACAACCCGAACTGAGCTGAGGCCGCCATGCAACTCGGCGACGCACGCAGCGGCAAGCTGGCCGACAACATCGCGGGCTTTGGCCGCACGCTGCGCCGTGCCGGCGTGCCCACCGACAGCGCCCGCATGGCCCTGGCCTGCGAGGCCGCGCAGGCGGTTGGCGTGGCCGACCGCGCCGACCTGCGCGCGGCGCTGGAAGTGGTGCTGGTGCAGCGGGCACAAGACATGGCGGTGTTCCGCGAGCTGTTCGACGCCTACTTCCGCGACCCGGAGATCGCGCACAAGCTGCTGGCCCAGATGCTGCCGCGCGCCGACGGCCGGGCCGATCCGCCCAAGCGGCGCCCGCGCGTGCGCGAGGCACTGGCCGCGCCCACCGGCACCCCACGCGCGGCGCCGGACGAGCGCATCGACCTGGACGCCGCCATGAGCGCCAGCAGCCTGCAGCAGCTGCGCCACGCCGACTTCGCCGGCCTGGGCGCGGCCGAATACCGGCTGGTGGAGCGGCTGGCGCGCGACATCCCCTTGCCGCTGCCACAGGTGGCTGGCCGCCGTACCCATGCCGGCCTGCGGGGCACGCGGCCCGACTGGCCCGCCGCGCTGCGCCAGGCGGTGCGCAGCGGCGGCGAACTGCTGCAGCTGCCGCGGCGCGCACGCCGGCCCCAGCCGCTGCCACTGTTGCTGCTGGTCGATGTGTCGGGTTCGATGGAGCGCTATGCGCGGCTGTTGCTGGCCTTCCTGCACGCGGCCACGCGTGGGTTGCGCGCCGGTGGTGCGGGCCGCTGCGACGTGTTCGCCTTTGGCACCGGCCTGACCGATCTCACGCCCGCTTTTCGCCTGGCCGATACCGACGCCATGCTGGCCGCAGCCGGTGCCGCCATCGAGGACTACGCCGGCGGCACGCGCCTGGGCGAGGCACTGTCCGTGCTGGGCCGGCAGCATCTGCGGCGCCTGGTGGGCCGCCGTACGCTGGTGCTGCTGATCACCGACGGCCTGGACACCGGCGAGCCGGCAGAGCTGGACGCCGCCCTGGCGCGCCTGCGCCGCCATACTGGCCCCTTGCTGTGGCTGAACCCGCTGCTGCGCTTTGACGGCTATGCGCCGCGGGCGCGCGGCGCCGCCGTGCTGCACCGCCACGCCGACGGCATGCTGGCGGTGCACAACCTGGCGCGCCTGGACGAGCTGGCCGCCGGCATTGCCGCCGTGCTCAAGTCTTGAAGAAACACCAAGGAGAACCCCATGGACATGCAAGGCAGCCGCCACCTCGCCGCCACCCGGCAACAGGCCTGGGACGCGCTCAACGATCCCGACATACTCAAGGCCTGCATACCCGGCTGCGACAGGGTTGAGGCCACAGGCCCTGGCGAGTACGCCATGGGCATGGCACTCAAGATCGGCCCGGTGTCGGCCCGGTTTGCCGGTCGCATCACGCTCACCGACGTGGCGCCGCCCGAACGCTACACGCTCAACTTCGAAGGGCAGGGCGGCGTTGCCGGCTTTGGCAAGGGCAGTGCACAGGTATCCCTCACGCCCGAGGACGAAGGCTGCACCCTGGCCTATGTGGTGAATGCCCAGGTCGGTGGCAAGGTGGCGCAATTGGGTCAGCGGCTGGTGGACGGAGCCTCGCGCTCCCTGGCCGAGAAATTCTTCGAGCGTTTCGATACGGCTTTGCAGGAGCGGCTGCAGGCCTGAGCCGCAGGCTCCAGAATGCAAGGTGCATCTCCTGTGGCGACCATGGAAAACCTCGACCTTACCGTTCTGCGCACCCTGCGCGACTGGCGCGTGGCGGGCCGGCGCGCGCTGCTGGCAACCGTGGTGCGCACCTGGGGCTCGTCGCCGCGCCCGGTCGGCTCCACGCTGGCGCTGCGGGACGACGGCGCCGTGCTGGGTTCGGTCTCGGGCGGCTGCATCGAGGACGACCTGATCGAGCGCTATGCAAGGCAGGGTGGCATGGCCAGCGGCGTGCCCCTGTACGTGCGCTATGGCATCACCGCCGATGAGGCGCACCGCTTCGGCCTGCCCTGTGGCGGCACGCTGGAGCTGTTGCTGGAGTTCGACCCCGATGCCGCCGCGCTGTCGCAACTGGTGGCGCGGCTGGAGTCCGGCCGGCTGGTGCGCCGCCGCGTGGCCCTGGCCGACGGCCGTGTCAGCCTGGAAGACGCCACCGAGCCGGCCGCGCTGGCGCTGGATGCCGACAGCCTGGCCAATACCTTTGGCCCCGAGTACCGCATGCTCATCATCGGTGCGGGCCAGATGGCCGAGTACCTCGCCACCATGGCGCTGTTCAGCGGCTTTGCCGTCACCGTGTGCGACCCGCGCGAGGAGTACCGCGGCAGTTGGTCGGTACCCGGCGCGGCCATCACGTCCGACATGCCCGACGACACCGTGCGCGCCTTCCGTCCCGACCGCCGCAGCTGCGTGGTGGCGCTCACGCACGACCCCAAGCTCGACGACTTGGCCCTGCTCGAGGCCCTGCACACCGAGGCCTTCTACGTGGGCGGCATAGGCTCGCGCCGCAACAATGCGGCGCGCCGCCAGCGCATGGTCGAGCACTTTGATGAGACCGAGGCCTCGCTCGCCCGGCTGCGCGGCCCCATCGGCATCTACATCGGCAGCAAGACCCCGCCCGAGATCGCGGTCAGTGTCATGGCCGAGATCCTGGCCGTGAAGAATGGCGTGGCGCTGCCGCGCGATGTGGACGTGGCGGTAGCCAAGGCGGAGCAGGCGCGCTAGCTAGACCATGCTGCGGTGCCGATCGATGCAGATGCCGAGAGTCTCTTCGCCTGGCCGCTGCCACCAGTCCAGGTTCGAGAAGATCTCGACCTCGCTGAAGCCGGCGAACCCCGCCGCCTCGACCCAACCGCGGATCTTCTTCAGCTCCACCACGCCGTCACCCATCATTCCGCGGTCGTTCAGCAGGTCGCGCGTGGGCGTCAGCCAATCGCAGACGTGGTAGGCCAGCAGCCGCTCACGGCCGGCGCGGGCGATCTGCTGCTGCAGCTTCGGGTCCCACCACACGTGGTAGATGTCCAGCGCCACGCCCAGCATGCCGCTCTTGCCCGCGTCGAGTTCGTCGCATAGGTCGAGCGCATGCTCCAGCGTGTTGATGCACGCGCGGTCGGCCGCCTGCATCGGGTGCAGCGGCTCTATGGCCAGCGGCATGCCGACCTCGCGCGCGTATTCGAGCGATGCGGCGATGCCGTCGCGCACCTCGCCGCGCGCGCGGGCGATGTCCTTGTAGGCGGCCTTGCTCTCGAGCGCGCCTGGAAGGGCGCCGACCACCAGCACGAGGCAGGGCGCGTCGAGCGTCTTCGCCTCGTCGATGGCGCGGCGGTTGTCGTCCAGTGCGGCCTTAAGGCCCGCCGCATCCGGCGCCGGGAAGAAGCCGCCGCGGCAGTAGCCCGAGAGGCCGATGCCGTGTGCCTTCAGTTGCTTTGCCACCTGGTCGAGGCCGGCGGTGGCGACCTGGTCGCGCCAGGGGCTGATGGCGCGGATGCCGCGCTCAGCGCACTGGTCAATGATGGTGCCCAGCGGCACCTCGGTGCCACGCTGGCGGCGCACGGTGGCGGTGTTGATCGAGAGCCAGTGGTGGTCGTGGGAGAAGTCGCGCATGGTGGGTGAAGCCGAGGGTTTCAGTCGATATGGATGTTGGCCTTCTTCACGATGCGCTCGTAGGTAGCGCTTTCCTTCGCGATGTAGGCACCAAAGTCCTGTGGCGAGCCACCATCTGCGGTGAAGCCCTGCACTCCCAGGCGGGACGCGGCCAGCGGTGACTTCATGGCCTTGGCGGCCTCGGCTGCCAGGCGGCTGGCGATCTCGGGCGGCAGCTTGGCCGGGCCCCACAGGCCGTACCAGCTCACCAGCTCGAAGCCCGGCAGGCCGGACTCGGCCACCGTGGGCACATCGGGCAGCAAGGGCACCCGCGCCTTGCTGGTGACGGCGAGTGCGCGCAGCTTGCCGCTGGTGATATGCGGGTAAGACGACGGAATGGCGTCGATGATGGCGCTGACCTGCCCGCCCAGCACATCATTGAGCGCCGGCGCCGTGCCACGGTAGGCAACCACCGGGATCTGCAGCTGAGTCTCTGCCTTGATCGCCTCCAGCGCCACATGCATGGGCGAGCCCAGCGCCGACGTGCCGAAGGAATAGGCCTTGGGCTGGGCCTTGGCCGCAGCGACAAAGTCCTGCAGCGTGTGCACCGGCAGCCCCGGGTAGGCGAGAAGCACCATGGGCACGGAGCCCAGCAGCGCCACCGGCGTGAAGTCGCGCGTCACCTTGTAGGGCACGTTGCGGCTCATCAGCGCATTGGCGACCAGCGTGGGCGACTGCAGCAGCAGCGTGTAGCCGTCTGCCGCCGCCTTGGATGCGGCCTCGCTGCCGATCATGCCGCTGGCGCCGGCGCGGTTGTCCACGATGAAGGGCTGGCCCATCTGCTCGGACAACTGCTGGGCCAGCACGCGCGCCACCAGGTCGACGGTGCCGCCCGCGGCATAGGGCACGATGATCTTGACCGGGCGCGAAGGGTAGGTGTCCGCATCCGCCGCCAGGGGGCTGAGGGCGGTGGCCAGCAGGGCCAGGGCGGCTAGCAGTTTTTTCATGATGCCTGTCTCCGTTCTGTTCTTGTATGGGCGGCTTAGCAGCAGGGCAGCTTCAGCAGCCGCAAGGCGTTGCCGAAGTAGATGCCGTCCTGGTCTTCCTGCGACAGGCCGAGCGAGTCGATGGCCTCGGGGATGGTGCGCAGGAACATGGGGCCGCCCTCGGGGTCGAACGGACAGTCGGTGGCGAACAGCACCTGCTTTGGGCCGAAGAAGTCGAGCCCGCAGCGCAGACCCGAGCGGCCGCCCGCCAGCGCGGTGTCGGCGTAGAACATGCGGAAGTAATCCACCGGCCGCTTGGCCATGCTCTTGAGCAAGCCTTCGTAGTCCTCGTCCGAGGTGCGGCAGCCGAACTGGTCCAGGCCCGGGCCTACCCGGCCGTCAAAGAACGGAATCATGGCGCCCATGTGGTGGGTGATCACGCGCAGTTGGGGCAGGCGGTCGAAGAAGCCGGAGAACACCATGCGCGTCATGGCCGCACTGGTCTCGTAGGGCCAGCCAAAGGTCCACCAGATCTCGTACTTGGACTTCTTCTCGCTGGCGTAGTCGGCCATGCCGGCGCCACGCGCGGGGTGCATCCACACCGGCACGTCGTACTTGCGCACGGCCTGCTCGAAGATCGGCCAGAACTCGGGCTCGTCGAGCGGGCGGCCATTGACGTTGGTGAACACCTGGATGCCGCGCGCACCCAGTTGCACGATGGCGCGCTCCATCTCTTCAAGTGCTGCCGGCACGTTGTTCATGGGCAGCGAGGCGACGAAGGCGGGGAACTGCTCGGGATGGTCGTCGCGGATCTTGGCCATGCCGTCGTTCGCCAGGCGCGCCAGTTCGGGCGATTCATCCGGGCCCGCGATCATCTCGATGGGTGGGTTGGACAGCGTGAGGATCTGCTGGTAGCCGGGGAAGCCTTCCATCATGCGCAGCCGCGCGTCCAGGTCGTACAGCACGGGAATGGTCAGCCAGCGCTTGATGGCGCCCTTGTCCTTGGCCATCGCGGCCATGCGGTCGAAGTACGCCTTGGGGAAGATGTGGGCGTAGCTGTCGATTTTTCTCATGAGGTGCCTTTTGCGGATGTCAGTCGATGCCGTGCAGGGCCAGCAGAGTCTTCATGCGCTGCAGCGCCAGCTCGGGCTGCTGCAGCAGGTTGGCCGCGTCGGCCAGCCTGAATAGTTCGGCAAAGTGCTGCAGCGAGCGCGTGCTCTGCTGGCCGCCGACCATCGTGAAGTGCTTCTGGTGGCCGTTGAGCCAGGCCATGAACACCACACCGGTCTTGTAGAAGCGCGTGGGCGCCGCAAAGATGTGGCGCGACAGCGGCACCGTGGGGCCGAGGATGTCGTGGAACTTCTTTTCGTTGCCCTGCGCCAGTGCGCCCAAGGCCGCGCTGGCCGCGGGCGCGATGGCGTCGAAGATGCCCAGCAGCGCATCGCTCTTGCCGTGCGCCGGTTCGTCGCCGAAGCCGTCACCCGCGATCAGCTCTGCGTAGTTGAAGTCGTCACCGGTGTACATCCGCACGCCCTTGGGCAGGCGGCGGCGCATCGCGATTTCCTTGTCCTTGTCGAGCAGGGAGATCTTGATGCCGTCGACCTTGTCCGGGTGCGCCGCGATGATGCCCAGCGCGGTGTCCATGGCAGCGTCGACATCCTTGGTGCCCCAATAGCCAGAGAGCGCCGGGTCGAACATGTTGCCCAGCCAGTGCAGAACCACCGGCTGCTTCGCCTGGCTCAGGATGCGGTCGTACACGCGCTCGTAGTCGGCGGGGCTCTTCGCCACGCGGGCCAGCGCGCGGCTGGCCATCACGATCAGCTTGCCGCCGAGCGCCTCGATGGCCGCCATCTGCTCTTCATAGCCGCGGATCACGTCATCGACGGTCTTCACGCTGTCGATGTCCAGGTGGTCGGTGCCGCAGCCTGAGGCCACCAGAGCGCCCGGAACGTCCTTTGCCGCGTCGAGCGAGCGGCGGATCAGCTCCAGCGACGTGGGCCAGTCCAGGCCCATGCCGCGCTGCGCGGTGTCCATGGCCTCGGCCACGCCCAGCCCCAGCGAGAACAGGTGGCGGCGGTAGGCGATGGTGGTGTCCCAGTCGACCGCGCATTGCAGCCACGGGTCGATGGCCGCGAGCGGGTCGGCCACGACATGCGCGGCCGAGTACGCGATGCGGTTGAACTTCACGCCCGCGTCGGGCCTGGCCGGCGCGGTGCCGCGCAGCGCGTAGGGCGCGAGCGTGCCGCCTGCGGTGGGGAGGGTAAGAGAAAGCGCCATGGCTGCCTCAGACCTTCAGCGCGGGCACGTCGACCCAGCGGCGGTCTTGCCACGATTCGAGCGCAGCCTCGACCAGCTGCACGCCCTTGGCGCCTTCGGGCAGCGTCCACTTGTAGGGTGCGTTCTCGACCACGTGGCGAATGAAGTGCTCCCACTGGATCTTGAAGCCGTTGTCGTACACCTGCGAGTCCGGAATCTCCTGCCATTGGTCGAAGAAGTTCATGGTCTGCTTCTCGTCGGGGTTCCACACCGGGCGCGGCGTGGCCACGCGCGACTGGGCGCGGCAGCTCGACAGGCCGGCCACGGCCGAGCCGTCGGTGCCGTCGACGTGGAAGGTCACCAGGTCGTCGCGGCGCACGCGCGTGACCCAGCTCATGTTGATCTGCGCAATGACCGGCTCGCCGTTGTGGCCGGTGAGCTCGCAGGTGGCGTAGGCCGCGTCGTCGGCGGTGGCTTCATACGGCTTGCCGGCTTCGTCCCAGCGCTTGGGGATGTGCGTGGCGCCAATGCACGACACCGACTTCACTTCGCCGAACAGGTTGTCCAGCACATAGCGCCAGTGGCACATCATGTCCAGGATCATGCCGCCGCCGTCTTCGTGCCGATAGTTCCAGCTCGGGCGCTGGATGGGCTGCAGGTCGCCTTCGAACACCCAGTAGCCGAACTCCAGGCGCACGCTGAGCATGCGGCCGAAGAAGCCGGCGCGGCGCAGCATGTCGAGCTTGCGCAGGCCGGGCAGGAACAGCTTGTCCTGCACGGCACCGTGCTTGAGGCCCGAGCCTTCGGCCAGGCGTGCGATTTCGACGGCCTCGTTCAGGTTGGTGGCAATCGGCTTCTCGCAGTACACGTGCTTGCCGGCGCGGATGGCCTTGGCCAGCAGCGTGGGGCGCATCTGCGTGGTGCCGGCGTCGAAGAAGATGGTGTCGTCCTTGTTCTCCAGGGCCTTGTCGAGGTCGGTGCCCCAGCGTGCGATGTTGTGCGCCTTGGCCAGCGCTTCCATCTTCTCGGCGTTGCGGCCGATGAGGGTCGGGTCGGGCATGACCTTGTCGCCGTTCGACAGCGTGACGCCGCCTTGCGCGCGGATCGCGCAGATCGAGCGGATCAGATGCTGGTTCATGCCCATGCGGCCGGTGACGCCGTGCATGATGATTCCGAGACGTTGGGTGGCCATGGTGGTGCGTGGTCCTTTTCCTAAAGAAGGGGGATGAGCGCTGCCCGCGCCTTCTTTCTGAAGGCGAGCCGGCGGCGAAGAAGGGGAGGGCCACCGATGCCTGCGGCACCGGCGGCGGCCGTGGGTGCTACTGCTGCTGGGCGATGCCGGCGGCCTTGACCAACTGGGCGTTGCTCTGTATCTCGTCGCGGATATAGGCGTCGAACTGCTCCGGCCGCAGGGTCCAGGCGTCCGCGCCCAGGCGGGCGAAGCGCTCCTTCACCTCGGGCGTGGCCAGGGCCTTTTCCACCTCGTCGTGCAGGCGGTTGATGATGTCGCGCGGCGTCTTGGCCGGCACCATCATCCCGATCCAGAAGTTGAACTCGGAGCCCGGCACGCCGGCCTCGGTCGTGGTGGGCACGTCGGGCAGGGCCGCCGAGCGCTTGGGCGAGCCCACGGCGAGGGCCAGCAACTGGCCTTCCTTGATCTGGCCGATCACCGGCGCCACGGGCGAGAAGTAGTAGTCCACGCGGCCGGCGAGCACCTCGTTGACGGCCTCGGCCGAGCCCTTGAACGGGATGTTGGTGGCGTCGATCTTCGCGGCCATCTTGAACTTCTCGGCGTTCAGGTGGGTGGCGCTGCCCTGGCCTGCCGAGGCGAAGTTGAGGCTGCCGGGCTTGGCGCGCGCCGTCGCCAGCAGATCCTGCAAGGTCCTGATGTTCTTGGCAGGTGAGATCACCAGCGCGTTGGGCAGGGACGAAATCGGCGTCACGCCCGCGAAGTCCCGCGTGGTGTCGTAGGGCAGCTTCGTGAAGGTGGACGGGTTCACCGTGTGCGATGACGACTGGATCATGATGGTGTAGCCATCCGCCGCGGCGGCGGCCACGGCTGCCGCGCCTATGGTGCCGCTGGCGCCGCCGCGGTTGTCGATCACCAGCGTCTGGCCCATGCTCTGTCCCATCTTGTCGGCGATGGCGCGCGCAATGATGTCGGTGGTGCTGCCGCCGCTGAAGGGCACGATCACGCGGATCGGCTTCTGGGGATAGCTGCCTTCGGCCGCGGCGGCGGGGAGCGTGAAGGTGGCCAGCAGCGGCATGGCGGCGCCAGCCAGCATCCTGGCAAGCAGGGCGCGCGCGTTGCGCGAACGGGTGGTCATGGTGTTTGTCTCCTGTCGGTCTGGTGTGCGGAACGGATCACACAAGCGGACAGGAAGGCACGCCGGCTGGCGTGCATACCCATCCACTCAATTAACTCTATGGTTAATTAAGTGGATTCTAGGAACGCGGACCGTGCCGCGTCAACCGGATGCTGCGGCTCAGTCTCTCAGGGCATACCCGAGTACGACATCGCAGATGTGGTTCAGGCGCTCGTTGCGCGCCTTGGGGGTCATCAGGTCGCGGCCGAAGATGGCCGAGAGCGTGAAGCGGTTGGACAGGTAGAAGTACGCCATGCCCGCGATCGACACATAGAGCTGCACGGGATCGATGCCGCCGCGGAACGAGCCGTCCTGCCGGCCGCGCTCCAGGATGCCGCCCAGTGTCTCGACCAGGGGCGAGTTCACGTCCTGCGCCCGCCGCGAATGCGCCAGGTGCCGTCCCTGGTGCAGGTTCTCGCTGTTGAGGAAGGTCAGGAACTCCGGATGGGCGATGTAGTAGTCCCAGGTGAACTCGGTCAGGCGCCGCAATGCCTGGGCCGGGGGCATGTCCTGCAGGTGCAGGGCCTGCTCGGCCTGGCGGATCTGTGCGTACGCGGCCTCCAGCACGGCCAGGAACAGGTCGTCCTTGCTGCCGAAGTAGTAGTAGATCAGCCGCTTGTTGAGGCCTGCCTGCTCGGCGATGCGGTCCACCCGCGCACCGGCCAGCCCGTGCTGTGCGAACTCGGCGCTGGCTGCTTCGAGGATGGTCTGCTGCGACCGGTCCGCATCGCGCGAACGCGGGCCGCTGGGGGTTTCGTCGGAAGCGGGCATGCCTCTTTGTTAACTAATTGGTGAATATAGAGTACTAGGCGTTGGCCGGCGCCGCAAGCCGGCGCAGGTTCTCGACCGTTTGCAGGCAGGCGTGGGCGACCTCCTTGCCCTTGACCGTGAAGTGCGAGAGAAAGAAGTCGCGGTGTTCTGCATGCTCGTGGAAGTGGTGCGGCGTGAGCACGGCAGAGAACACCGGTACGCCGCTGTCGAGCTGCACCCGCATCAGGCCGTCGATCACGGCCGTGGCGACGAAGTCGTGGCGGTAGATGCCGCCGTCGACCACCAGCGCGCAGGCCACGATGGCGTCGAAGCGGCCGCTGCGGGCCAGGGCCTGCGCATGCAGGGGGATCTCGAACGCGCCGGGCACGTTGAACAACTGGATGGAGGTGGCCGGTATGCCACGGCTGGCGGTTTCTGCCTGGAACGCCTGGTAGGCGCGGCCGACGATGTCGGCGTGCCATCCGGCCTGGATGTAGGCGATGCGCGGCGGGTTGCCTGCGGCGGCGGTAGTGGCGGGGTTGCTGGCGACGGAAGTGTCGGACTGACTCATGGATATTCCCGGGAGATCGGATATGTCGGGTGGACCAGAAAGTCAGGGCGCACGCGAGCCGCCACGGCCGGCGCAGCGGCAGCTACGGACGTGACCGGAGCGCCTGGTGGCGGCCATGGGTGGCGCGCGTTCTCTTTCATCCGGACTATGACCGTCGGCCCCGGGATCGCACCGGGTCTGCTGACCCGGCCACCCTGGCGGGCGGCCGGCGCTCGCGGGCTTGTGCGGGAATCACCCGCCATCACCGCCGGTAGGGAATTTCACCCTGCCCTGAGAACGCTTGTGCCCCAGCTGAAAGCCGGGGCGGACGGATTGTAGGCCTTGCCCCGCGATCCTGCAGGGCAACACAATTCACCCATGGCGAATCAATACTGGCTGATGAAATCCGAGCCCGAAGAGTGCTCGATCGAGGATGCGCTGGCCGCACCCGAGCGCACCGTGCCCTGGGTCGGCGTGCGCAACTACCAGGCGCGCAACTTCATGCGCGACGGCATGCAGGTGGGCGACGGCGTGCTGTTCTACCACTCGAGCTGCGCCGAGCCGGGCATTGCCGGCCTGGCGCGCGTGGCGTCTGCCAGCAAGACCGACCCGACGCAGTTCGATCCCGCCTCGCCGTACTTCGACGCGGCCTCCCGGCCCGATGCGCCACGCTGGCTGCTGGTGGACGTGCAGGCCCTGCGCAAGACGCGCCTGCTGGCACTGCCCGAACTGCGCGCCCAGCCGGCGCTGGCCGACATGCAGCTGCTGCGCAAGGGCAACCGCCTGTCGATCACGCCGGTGACCGAGGCGCAATGGCAGGCGATCCAGGCGCTGCTCGGCTGACGCCGGACGGTGTGACTGGACATAATCTCCGGTTGGCCTCCGTTACAACCTTTCTCCCCAAAAGATACCCATGACCCGCCAGCTTGCCGGACACCTGATCGTCGAATGCCTCGCCGCGCAAGGCACCACCCACGTCTTCGGCGTGCCCGGCGAGAGCTATCTGGCCGTGCTCGACGGCTTCCACGCCTACCAGGACCGCATCCGCTTCGTCACCTGCCGGCAGGAGGGCGGCGCCGCCTTCATGGCCGAGGCCCACGGCAAGCTCACCAACCGGCCGGGCGTGTGCTTCGTCACGCGCGGGCCGGGCGCAACCAATGCCTCCATCGGCGTGCATTCGGCGTTCCAGGATTCGACGCCGATGGTGCTGTTCATCGGCGATGTCGGCAGCGACTTCCGCGACCGCGAGGCCTTCCAGGAGGTGGACTTCCAGAGCTTCTTCGGCCCCAGCACCAAGGGCATGGCCAAGCGCGTGGAGTGCATCGACGACGCCTCGCGCATCCCCGAATACATTGCCCGCGCCTTCGCCACCGCCATGGCCGGCCGCCCCGGCCCGGTGGTGCTGGTGCTGCCCGAAGACATGCTGCGCGAGACGGTCGATGCCCTGCCGCTGGCGCGCGTGGAGGCCGTGCACGCTGGCGCCGATGCCGGCGCCATCGCCCGCCTGCGCGAGCTGCTGCTGCAGGCCCAGCGGCCCTTCGTCATCGCCGGCGGCCCGGGCTGGACGCCGGCTGCCGCGCAGGACCTGGAGCGCTTTGCCGAGGCCTGGCAACTGCCGGTGGGCAATGCCTTCCGCTTCCAGGACACCTTCGACAACCACCACCCGCTGTACGCGGGCGACGTGGGCATCGGCATCAACCCGGCGCTGGCCCAGCGCGTGCGCGATGCCGACCTGATCCTGGCCCTGGGCCCGCGCCTGGGCGAGATGACCACCGGCGGCTACACCCTGCTGGCCGCGCCGCGCCCGGTGCAGACGCTGGTGCACGCGCATGCCGGCGCCGATGAGCTCAACCGCGTCTACCAGGCCGACCTGGCGATCAACGCCAGCCCGGTACCGCTGGCCGCCGCACTGGCCGCGCTGGAGGCGCCCAAGGCCGTGCCCTGGGCCGACTGGACGCGCGCTGCCGCCGCCGACTACCTGGCCAACCTGCAGCCGCAGAAGCTGCCGGGCGACATCGACATGCCGGCCATCGTCGCCACGCTGCAGCAGCACCTGCCGGCCGATGCGGTGCTGACCAACGGCGCCGGCAACTTCGCCAGTTGGATGCACCGCTTCTTCCGCCACCACGGCATTGCCAAGGGCCACAAGACGCAGCTCGCGCCCACCTCGGGCGCCATGGGCTACGGCGTGCCGGCCGGCATTGGCGCCAGCATCGCCACCGGCCGCACCGCCTTCACCATTGCCGGCGACGGCGACTTCCTGATGAACGGCCAGGAGCTGGCCACGGCGATGCAGCATGGCGGCAAGAGCATCGTGCTGCTGCTGGACAACGGCATGTTCGGCACCATCCGCATGCACCAGGAGCGCGAGTACCCGACCCACGTCGGCGGCAACAGCGGCACGCGTCTGCACAACCCCGACTTCTGCCTGCTGGCCCAGGCCTATGGCTACGCAGCCGAGAAGGTGGTGCGCACGGAGGAGTTCGAGCCCGCGCTGCTGCGCGCACTGGCGCGCGACACCGGCACGCTGATCCTGGTGCCCCTGGACCCGGAAGTCATCACCACGCGCGGCACGCTGAGCGCCATCACGCAGAAGGCGCTGGGCGAGGCCGCAAAACAGTAGTTGCTCCTGTTTTGGTAGCTGGTAGCCAAGGTGGATCCTTGGCTGGGGCTATTTTCACGCAGATTTTCAGGCGTGGCGCCCTCCCGCGTCAGGTAGCTCCGCCCGGCCTTGGCCGTGACGCGGAGGCTTGCCGTCAGGCCTCCGGCTTGAAGCCGACTTTCTGTATCACCGGTCCCCAGGCCGCGTGTTCTTCGCGGATGGCCCGCGCCAGTTCTGCCGGCGTGTTCGCCTGTGGCTCCAGGCCCAGCGCGATGAAGGCGTTGGCGACCTCCGGTGCGGCCACGGCCGCGCGCACCACGGCGGACGCGCGCTGGACCACCTCCGGCGCGGTCCTGGGCGGCAGGAACACGCCGTACCACTCGGTGAAGGACAGCGCGGCGAAGCCCTGTTCCGCATAGGTCGCCACGTCGGGCGTGAAGCGCGTGCGCTCGGTGGCGGAGGTCGCGAGCAGCCGCAGCTTGCCGCCCTTCAGGTAGGGCAGGTAGTCGCCGATGGGCGAGCTGAACGCGGCCAGCTGGCCGCCCAGCAGGTCCTGGATGCCTGGCGCCGAGCCGCGGTAAGGCACATGCCGCAGGTCCACGCCCGAATCCTTCGCGAGCAGTGCGGCCACGAAGTGCGGCGGCGTGCCGGCACCGGGGCTGCCGTAGTTGGCGAGCGTGGGGTTGGCCTTGGCCCAGGCCAGGAAGTCACGGACGTTGCGCACCGACTCGGGCACCAGCGGCCCTACGCCGAAGCCGAAGGTCACCATGCAGGCGGTGCCGACCGGCGTCACATCGTCGATACCGTAGCTCAGCGACTTGTAGATGTGCGGGTACAGCGTCACCATGCCGGCGGGCGTCAGCAGCAGCGTGCTGCCGTCGGCTGCGGAACGGCGCAGGTCCTCGATGGCGAGGCGCCCGCCCGCACCCGACTTGTTGTCGACCAGTGCGGCCTTGCCATAGCCGCCGCGGAACTTGTCGGCCAGCCGGCGCGAAACCGCGTCGGTCGTGCCGCCGGGCGGGAATCCGCACAGCATGCGGACGGTCTCGAGCTCCTGCGCCAGCAAGAATGCGGGGCAGCCGGCTGCAGCGGCGGCCATGAAGTGACGACGTGAAATCATTGCTCTGTCTCCTGTGGTGAAAAACGAGGGGTGGCGGCTCTCAAGGCGCGCGGCTGCCGAGTTCCGCGGCCAGCGCGGTGAAGAAGCCCAGGCTGGCGGGGTTGGCCATGGCGTCGGCGTTCGCCGCCTCATGCGCCGGCACCCCGAGCAGCAGCTTGCGCACGGGCACTTCCATCTTCTTGCCGGTCAAGGTGCGCGGGATCTCCGTCACCTCGTAGATCTCGTTGGGTACATGCCGTGCCGAGGCCTTGCTGCGCACCTCCTCGGCGATACGCTGCTTCAGCGCGGCATCGAGCCCATGGCCCGGCTGCAGCACCACGAACAGCGGCATGCTGGACGGCCGCCCCAGGTACTCGAGATCGACGACCAGGCTGTCGCGGATCTCGGGCATTTCCTCGACCACGCGGTAGATCTCCGCCGTGCCCATGCGGATGCCGAAGCGGTTGATGGTGCTGTCCGAGCGCCCGTAGATCACGGCCGTGCCGCGCGGGCTGAACCGGATCCAGTCGCCGTGGCGCCAGACGCCGGGGAACATCTCGAAATAGCTCTCCCGGTAGCGCTGCCCCTGCGGATCGTTCCAGAAGAAGACGGGCATCGAGGGCATCGGCTCGGTAATGACCAGCTCGCCCACCTCGTTCTCCAGCGGCCGGCCCTGTGCGTCGTAGGCAAAGGCGGCGACGCCGAGCTCGCGGCACTGGAGCTCTCCGGCCGTCACGGGCAGCGAGGGCGCGCAGGCGACGAAGCCCGAGGCGATGTCGGTACCGCCGCTCACGGACGCAAGCCAGAGCTCGGTCTTGACCGCGTCGTAGACCCACTGGTAGGCCTCGATCGGCAGCGGAGAGCCGGTGGCGTTGATGGCGCGCAGGGACTCGAAGCGCCCGATCTCGCGCGGCCGCAGGCCTTCCTTCATGCAGTTGATGAGATAGGCGGCGCCGCAGCCGAAGAGCGTCACCCCTTGCGTGTCGATGAAGCGCCAGAGCGCGTCGCCGTCCGGCCACGCGGGGTTGCCGTCGTACAGCACGATCGATGCACCGGTCAGCAGCGCGCCGAGCTGGAGGTTCCAGACGATCCATCCGGTGCCGCCCAGGAACAGCAGGCGGTCGCCCGCGCGCAGGTCGTGCTGCAGCGCCATGGTCTTCAGGTGCGTGAGCACGATGCCCCCATGGCCGTGGACCATCGCCTTGGGCAGCCCCGTGGTGCCTGACGAGTAGACGATCCACAGCGGATGCGCGAAGGGCACGCGCTCGAAGCGCAGCGGCGCATCGCGCGCGATCGCCTCCTTCCACGCGACGGCGTCGCGCCACTGCGGATGACGCTCCTGCGCGCCGGGCCCCGGCACGTGCACCACGGCTTGCACCGTCGGCAGTTCCGCCAGCAGGCGCTCGACCTGCGCCGTGCGGTCGTGGAGCCTGCCGTTGTAGCGGTAGCTGTCCGAGGCGAACAGCAGCTTGGGCTCGATCTGGCGGAAGCGGTCCAGGACCACGTTCGGTCCCATGTCGGGCGCGCAGCTCGACCAGATCGCGCCGATGCTGGCACAGGCGAGGAACGCGACGACCGTCTCGACGCGGTTGGGCAGGTAGGACGCGACGCGGTCGCCGCGGACGACGCCCCATTCGCGCAGCCGCGCCGCCAGCGCCGCGGTGTCGCGTGCCAGGGTGACCCAGGACACCGTGCGCAGGTCCTCGCCCTCGGCGCGCGCGATCAGCGCCGGCCGTTCGTCGGTCGCGTTGCGGAATACGTGCTCGGCATAGTTCAGCCGCGCCTGCGGAAACCAGTCGGCGCCCGGCATGGCGCGGCTGGCCAGCACGGGGACCGGCACACCGTCGGCCTGCACGTCGAAGTACGCCCAGACCTTCTGCCAGAAGCCCTCGATATCCTCCACGGACCATTGCCACAGCGCGGCATAGCCATCGAAAGCCAGTCCGTGCTCTGCGGCGAGCCAGCGTTGAAAGTCGGCTAGCCGCGTGGCCTCGACCGACGTCGGGGTCGGGGTCCAGAGAATCTCGCCTTCGGGAACGGAACTGCGCTGCATCGGTGCCTTGTCACGGTGATCTGCTTGTCGGGGGGGCCGATCATCGAACCCGGCATCGCCTGCTAAAGTTCGCGCGGGAACAATTGGCGTACGCGTATGTACCGATGCGCTTTCTGGACAAGGGCTGACTGATGAGGGCAACGGCACCATGGGCAGGGCACTCAAGCGACTCGCGCACTCGCTGACCATCGACGACCTGCTGCGGCACTCGTCGTGGTTCACCGTCCTTGGCGAGGCGGCACAGGCACAGGTGCGTCGCGCGGTCTACGAGCGCGAGATTGCCGCCGGCCAGACGCTCAGCCACCGCGGTGAAACGCAGCTCCACTGGATCGGCATGCTGGAGGGCCTGCTGACCTGGTCGATCGTCACCATCGACGGCAAGTCGGTGTCGTTCAGCGGGCAGGCGCCCGGCGCCTGGTTCGGCGAAGGTACATTGCTGCGGGGCCAGCCGCGCCAGTCCGAGCTGCTGTCACTGCGCCACACGCGCGTGGCGCTGCTGCCGCGGGAGGTCTTCGAATGGCTGCGCGCCACCGAGCCCAGCTTCAACGAATTCCTGCTGATGCAGATCAACGAGCGCCTGCACTGGTTCATGGGCAACTTTGCCGCCTATGGGCTGCTCAACGTCGACCGCCTGGTGGCGCGCGCGCTGGCCGGCCTGGTGCACCCCCTGCTCAACCCTTCGGGCGATCGCTACCTGCAGATCACCCAGGAAGAACTTGCCAGCCTGGCCGCCGTGTCGAGGCCGCGCTGCAACCGCTCGCTGGCGGGCATGCAGCAGCAGGGGCTGGTGGAGCTGGAGTACGGCGCGGTCCGGGTGCTGGACCTGCCCAGGCTGCAGGCCTTCGCCGCCGCTTGAGCTAACGCGCGCCTGACAACGCCGGCAGCTGTGCCTGCAGGTGCCGCAGCTGCTGCTCCAGGGCCTCGATGCGGTCCAGGTAGCGCAGGCAGACCGACACCGCGTACAGGTCCAGATCCAGGTCGCTGCGCAGGCGGCCGGCAGTGCGCACGGTGAGGGTGCTGTGGCTGCTGAAGGTCCAGTGCGTGGCCGCGGGCTCGCGCGGCACCAGGGCGCCGTAGCCGACCAGGTCGCGCAGTTCGGCTTCGCTCAGGCCCGAGGCCTGGACCAGTTCTTCCAGTGATACGCTGGTGGTGTCGGCATTCATCGCGCGGTCTCCTTGGCAAAGTGGGCGCGTGGGTTGAAGCTGGAGACCTTGGCCAGCTCGGCCATCAGTTCCTTCTCGCGCTCGCGGGGGTGGGGCGGCACGTCGATCTGCACCACGGCGAGGATGTCGCCCGCCACGCCGCCCGCACGCGGCAGGCCGCGCTTGGCCAGGCGCAGCTTGCGGCCGGCGCGGGTGCCGGGTGGCACGGTCAGCAGCAGGGCGCCGCCGGGGGCCGGGATCTCGACCTCGGTGCCCAGTACCGCCTCCCACGGCGCCAGCGGCAGGTCCAGGTACAGGTCGTGGCCGCTGGCGCGGAACAGCGGGTGCGGCTTGAGCGTGACGTGCAGGTACACATCGCCGTCGCGCCCGCCGTGGTGTCCCTTGCCGCCGCGGCCGCGCAGGCGCAGCTTCTGGCCTTCCACGGTGCCCGGCGGCACGCGCACTTCCAGCGTGCGCGTGACGTGGCGCATGCGGCCCTGGGCATCGGGTTCGGGCACCGAAAGGTCCAGGTGCAGGGTGGTGCCTTGGAAGGCATCTTCCAGGCTCACCGCTATCGGCGTGTCGAAGTCCTCGCCGGCAACGGGCTGGTCGGGCCGCGCGCGGAAGCCGCCGCCGCGCGCCGCCCCCATCTGCGCGAACAGGTCGGCCAGGTCGAGGTCCTCGAAGGCATGCGCGTCGAAGCCGTCGCCCTCGGGCGCGGCGCGTGCGCCGCCGTAGTTCCAGCCCGGGGGCGGGCGGAACTCCTGACCCGCCGGCTGCTGCCCCAGCGCATCGTAGGCGGCGCGCTTCTCGGGGTCCTTCAGCGTGGCATAGGCCTCGCCGATCTCCTTGAACTTCTCGCCGCTGGCGGCCTCGCCCGAGACATCGGGGTGGTGCTGGCGCGCCAGCTTGCGGTAGGCCTTCTTGATGTCGTCGGCGCTGGCGTCTCGCGCCAGGCCCAGGGTCTGGTAGTAATCCTTGTACTGCATGCGGTGCTCTCCGCAGCCCGGAACGGCCGCGGACCACGATAGCGCGGCCGGCCCGGTCGGGGCAGCGCATTTTCCAATTGGTTACAGCCGCGGCCGGGGTGTGGCCCCGCTACCAGCGGTAACGCAGCGTGGCGACCGCATTGCGCCGGCCGCCGAACTGGCAGCCGATGGTGCTGTTGAAGCAGGTGGCCACGTACTGCTTGTCGGCCAGGTTGGCGATGTTCAGCGCCACCGACGTGCCGGCGAGGGCGGGCGACAGGCGCCGGAGGTCATAGCGCAGCGCCAGGTCCACGGTGGCATAGGACGGTACTTCGAAGGTGTTGGCCGCGTCGCCCCAGGCGCGGCCCACGAAGCGCAGGCCGCCACCCAGCTCCAGGCCGGCCAGCGTGCCTCCGCGCACCGTGTAGCCCGCCCAGGCCGCCGCCGTCTGGCGCGGTGCGCGCGCCGGGGTCTTTCCCTGCTGCGTGGCACCCGCGGCATTGGGATTGGCACGGGTTACCTCGATGTCGGTCAGCGTGGCGCTGGCCAGCAGGCTCCAGCCGCCCTCCAGCTCGGCCTTGCCCTCGAGCTCCAGGCCGCGCGAGCGGATCTCGCCTTCCTGCACGCTGTAGTTGGGGTTCAGCGGGTTGGGCGTGGTGGTGTTCTGGCGGCGCAGGTCGAAGACGGCTGCCGTGAAGAAGCTGTCGGAGCCCGGCGGCTGGAACTTCACGCCGAGTTCCAGCTGGCGCCCGGTCT
>Ga0116227_10003632_pt1 | contig 34170 bp, 20 predicted proteins | sample S1TSphgellanicum_FD_89693 | JGI IMG/M metagenome (GOLD analysis project Ga0116227, IMG submission 89693) | Host-associated microbial communities from peat moss isolated from Minnesota, USA - S1T2_Fb - Sphagnum magellanicum MG | ecosystem: Host-associated > Plants > Peat moss > Unclassified... | reverse complement strand
TTGTTTTTTTTTGTGTTTTGGTTGTGGTGGTTTGTTTGGTTGGTGGTGGGTGGGGGGGCTTGGTGGGTAGATCTCTTGTTGAGGAATTATGAAGAGAGGGGTAGTTGGGCAGGATCAACTGCCCTTAAATGTTTTTTTTGGGTTGCCCTTTAAGTTCCCACAACATCCCCTCCTCTTCTCTCCTTTACCTATAACAAAAGTCATTTAGGGTTAGGTTTTCTCGGTACCTAGCTTATTTTATTTTATTTTATTTTAATAGAGTGTTGACTTTGTATAGCTTTGCGTAGTGTGGAAGGAGTTGGAAATTGGGGTTATAAAGTAGAAAATAGGGTCTCTCAATATTTATCTTGCTAATGCTAAAATTTTTAAATTTAAAAAAAAAGGGAATTATATTATAACTTAACAATTGTTTTGGGGTCAAAAATTTGGTTGTGGGTTTTGCTAGATCTAAAGGTCAAATTATTATTTTTTCAATTAAGGAATATATAACTTAAAGAAATGGGTTGGAATCAAAGAATTGGTTGTGGGTTCTTGGGTTTGGGACTTGTTTGTAATAAATTTTTAAGTTTTTTTTTAATAGGGAATTATATTATAACTTTAAGAAGTGGTTTGGGGTCAAAAATTTGGTTGTGGGTTTTGCTAGATCTAAAGGCCAAATAAGTTTTTGTTTCAATCAAGGAATGCATAACTTAAGAAAAGGGTTGGAGTCAAGAATTGGTTGTGGCCCACAACTCATGGGCTCTTGGGTTTGTGAGGAGTTTGTAGTGGAGCTCCAACCTTTGGGTTGTACTTGTAGAATGTGTATCAAAGAGTACTATAATGTATTGTGCAAGCATGAAAAGCTTTAGACCTTTTGTGTTGACCTTTTTACTCTTGTTGTGTTGTGGAGGAATAGAAAGCTCGATGTAAAGTGTATGTTTAGTACCTAGAACTGAACTCAAATTGGTATTTGATACCAATGTGAGGATGATGATCTCAAACCCCACCCAAAACAAAACAAAACTTTGACAATTGGATTGGGCATGAACCCATAAGGATCTAGAGCCTTATGCAAGAAGTAGTGTATCTTTGAGAGGTGGGTTCCATGTGGTTCATGTTGGCTCAATTAATTGGTGCTCACACTTTTATGAAGGGTTACCACCTATTAGGTTGGGCAAACATTGGTGACCACCAGAGTTAAGAACAAATATTCTAGTGAAACCAATTAGGTGAGATGGTAACGCCCGTGATGCTCTCAAAAATTGTTTTTTTAGGAGGGAGAGACGCGAGTATCTATAAGGTTTCTTTTTGATTTCTCCAGTTCCACTCACTTGAGAGTCCCTTCTATTTTGCCAATTAACTTAAGTTTGCTTACTAATTAGGAGGAGGTATTTATTTTTCATTGGAGGCCCACATGAAAAAGAAGCAAGAACTTCCATTTTGGAGCACTTGTCTTGTGCAAAAGTGAATTGTTTTGTCAAGTTTTTTTTGAATGACATGCATACCCAATAAATAAGTAAATAAATACGCCCTCCTATTTATAACTGGGGGTATTGGCCCAGGCCAAAAATGGTGCCAATGGGTAGGCTCAGCATGCACTCAAAGTGCCTTGATTTTTTATCTTTTAAGTTTTTTTTGGGGGGTGGCGGGGGGGAGGGGAAAGATTTTTTCCTTTGTTCCCTTCAAGTTCCCAATGGGTTCCCATCAGGTTCCCAAAATGTTCCGTAGGTTCCTGATATGTTCCCCACAGGTGTTCCCAATAACACCTTGCTTTAATCCCATATGTTTTGCCCAAAGTCCGCCCCTTCTCACCTATATAGGTGGCCCAAAGGGAGAGGCACTTCATCTTTCCATAGAATCTTCTATTTTAGGAACCTCCATAGTTTCAACTTTTTTTTTTTTGTGATGGGCCAATCAATTTGGTTCGTTGCCACAAAAAAAAAAGTTTGACTTGTGAGGCATCCAAACTAATTAATACCCCATAGAGACTTGAGTTTTTAGTCTCATAAATTGTAAGTCTCACTCACTCTTTGAAACGCATGCAAGGGGAGTAGAGTAAAGCATGTGTGTAGTTAGTTGTTAACTTGCTTTCCTAATATGTTGTTCATATTCATAGAGTAAATCATTTAGGGTTTTTGTTTCAATTTATCTTTAAATATGAGTAATCTAACTTGACAACTTGAATATTGGGGATATCCAAAATTTTAAGATTTATTATTATTATTATTATTACTATCATTTGGGTTGTTTTGAGTGATTGACCAATGCATGAGGCCAATCACAAAAAAATATACTTTAAACATGTGATGCACCCACAACCAAATAATAGAACGGACCATAATAATAGGTAATAGTGTTTTCTTTCTCCTTATTTTTGTCTTGTGATCCACCAACTAGCCTACGTAAAGCATTCCGCAAATCCTTTAAAAAAAGAAAAGGAAGCATGCAACTTTTAAAGGTTTTTCTCCCACCTTCACTCAATGCAAAGACTTGCTAAGACTTTGCAACCTATAAAGGTGGGCAAAAGGCCAACTCCACCATGATTTTACTTTGAGCATGTTCAATGCTCCAATTTATTTTTTTGTAATGGGTCAATCAAAGTGAGTTTGGGTCCACCCACCCCCAACTAATTTATAGAACTAACAAGAGGTACCACCAATATGCAATCACATTCATTCTCACTTAGTTATTAAGCTAGCAAGCTAATGAGAAATCTCCAACCTCCCAAGAAATTACGATTCCACCCATTGCACATTTGCCTTACATGCAAGTTGGCAATGTGCAAAGAAGTGAATATTTGAATAATGACATGGAGCTTATGAATCTTGAATTGCACATTCTTTACATTGATCTTATAGAAAGTTTTGACTAGAAAACATGTCAACAAAAAATTGTGAGAACCTCTTCATGTAATTAGTAGTAGAAACATTTAGACACAAATAAATTTCATAGAACCCCCTTGCGTGTAGAAGTAGGAACATGTCAACCAAAATTCCATGGAATCTCCTCCATGTGGCTCGAAGGTTTGATAAGCAATATGACATGATTAATTTTGGGGACATCAAGAGTAATGTTGCAAGTTTTTGGCAAATTTGAACCCACTATTGTTACATGAATCTTTGCTTCAAAATCACAAGTTCCTTAGTTGGAGTTAGAGTTGATAAATAAGGTTTTGAACAGATGAAATTTATTCAAAAAACCCTAAAACCCAACTCAATTTTGATGTAAAACCTTTCTGAATTTGTAAAAATGTGAACATGGTGTAAGGTGCCACCAACCACCACCTTCTTTGTCATTTGTTGCCCCCCAATGGCCTAATTCCCCAACAACCCAACATATAGAAAAAGATTGCTTTGGGGGGGAGGGGGGGGGCCCTAGCCTAAGTCCAAATAATCACCAATTGATTGTTAAGATTGTACACCAAATCATATAACAAAGAAATTTATTAAAATCTTAAAAAGGGAGTGACCCATCAAGTGGCCCACATGAGAGCTTATTTATTGGAAATTTGTCACCTGCTCCCCTTTCCAATCTCAAAATATATAATATTGTTCTTTGTAGATAAGCACTTCGAGAAGAGAGGAAACTACTCAAAAAAAGAAAGGGAGATAAAAGAAAACCCCTCTACTTCTCAATTTCTCAAGAGTAGGATCAAACTATCCAAATAGTGTAAAATGGGTTTTGTTAGGGCACCTTATGTAACTCTCTTGTACCCACAAAAGGCAAAATGAAATAAAAGTGAAAACAAGCAACATGGGCGTGTGATGTGCCATAACTATGTATGTTAATATGAGGAGTAAGATCTATGAGTAAAATGAGAGAATGATGTGTAAAAACTTCAAATTCTTCTTAAAAGCTTCGTGTAATTTGCATGGTCGTTTGCATGCAACATGTAAAGCACTAGTTTGATAAGGCAAAGTTTCAAAACAAATCAAGGTACCAATTTGAACAATCTCAAAGTTTTTTCCTTTAAACCTAAGGACAAGCCCGTAATACCATTATAACACTAAATTGCAACTTCTAACAATCTGAACGAGTCTCCTCAAAACAATTCAATGCTTTCATTCTAACAATCTAATTGACCGTATAAACTTCAATGAGCCATTCCACAGACCCCATTCGTTTTTGTGCATATTTTCTACACTAAATCCTTAGAAACCGAGTGCACACACTCTTTGTTGTGTGCAGCAGAAGTCCCGGCTTCTTCACATGGGAACCCAATTACAATGGCCAGGTTGACGGCCGCCGATGGAGATTTGAGTACAACATTGCCATTTGCATTTTGGTGATACATCATAATTCATGAGGAGGAGTTGAGAGAACTAGAGAGATGGAAGGTGAAATTAGAGAGCAAGAATTTGACCTAATTTTTTTGAAGCAGCTGAAATACCTTACTTACTTACTACTGAGAATAGGCACTTTGTTGCTGAATATTTATTTATTTTAGAAAATGAGGTTCGAACGGTTTCAAATATAATTTCTCAAAATTTCTACATGTTGAGGAATAGGTATGCAAAATGGTACACTTTGTATTGCTGTATTTGTAATAATAATACAATGGAGTTTGATTTTCAAACAAGTTTGACAAATATCAAATAAATAAATCAATTAATAAATTTTTATTTTTTTTCTTGGCTAAACTTTTTCGCAAATTATTTTGTCCTGAACATCAGTCAGTCATTTAAGTAGGATATTAAGGAGAATTACAAACGTAGTTGCAAGGAGAAAACTAAAGAAGAGTCTTGAAAGGAAAAAAAAACCCTAAAAAAAACAACAAAAACAACTACCCATTCTTGAGGAAGGAAGGATCATTGATGATGATGAAGAAGATAATCATCTGCACAACAGCAGCAGCAACTGATGTTGTTGTTATTGTTGTTGAGTTTTAATGGGATCTGGGTCCCTCCAATTCCCATTTTTTTTTTTCGGTGTAAAAGGACGTTCAGTATCTGTTCATTGCTCCTCCTGGTCCTCGTCCTCCTCGTCCTCTTCTCGTTGTCCAGACTTGTGACAGGCAGCAGCAGTAGCGGCAGCAGCAAGCGGTGGGGCCGCCTGGCTTGCCTGGGCCAAGTTTTTTCCCATTATGCTTTCACTTAGAACTCTGTTGTTGGTTGGTTTTTTTTTTTCGGTTTCGTTTTTTGGGGTTTTACCCCGCCCCAGCTTGAACTCCATCCCCGCCGGGTGCATGGATTTTTGTGACAAACAAACAGACAAACGAACAAACAAGCAAGCAAGCAACGCAAGTTTTTCATCTCGCTCTGTGTATGTAGAGGAGGAGCTAGGAGGAAGCAGCATCTGAGGCCCCTGGTTTCATTTTCATTCATTCATGTGTTTGTCGCTTGAAAATCATGACAGTGTAGACTGCATGCTGTTTTTTTATACGAGCTTTTCGAGCCACCAGTTGTTCTTGTTGTGAACACTCTGATCAGTGCATCTGAGACAGACAGAGACACAGAGAGACAGAGAAAGTTTGTGTGTGCAATATATATCATGTGTGTGCCTGGAGGAGATGATGATTAGCTACATGGGATTTTCATTTACTAGCTCTGAATATATTTGAGGCGGTGCAAAGCAGGCATGAGCTGCTTATAGCTGTGTGTGTCTCTAGTGATCTACTGAAGTCTCTTCAAGGATCTGTCTGAACAAGTGCTGCACTTGCAAGTATGTATGTATGCATGCATGCACGCGGCATTGGTGGTATTGATCACTTCTTCTAGATTTGATCGCTGCATTGGCTTTTTTCTAGAACTGTTGGAAATTGTTTGAATTACCAGTTGATTAAAGTGTGGCTGAATATCAATCAGGTGTCCTTCTGTCTTTTTGTGCAGTTGAGGATTATAAGTTCAAGGCTCTAGAGGTTGGGAGTCGGACTATTGGGAGTTGATCATGAAATTTTTTGAGTAAACTTGTCAAAATTTGCATTGTGATGCAAAAAGTGAGCCACCCTAGCTTGCAACCACCCAAAGACAAACTTATATATAATCAATTATCTGCAATCTTACAAACTGGAATCCTTAGAGACAGCGTCTGGATTCTTGCCTGAGTTCTTGCCTGACGTCCAGTCTCACAACTCGTGGGTTCTTGCTCTTGCTGTGGGGTGTGTACATAGAGTTCTCTAATTTTGTTGCATTGCATATCGAGTTTCCGATTGCAAACTTGTGCAGTGGTGTTGTTGTTCTTCTTTTTCTTGCAAGTCTCGCTTCCTTTTGTCCTAATCTGCAGCTCCGAGTCGTCCTCTTGCGGTGGCGGTGCTGAAGCTGCTCGCTGATCAGGCTCCTTCAACCGCTCTCAGTCTCCTGAGCAACGACGGTCCAGCCACCCCGCAAGAAGCTCATATACATGGCGACCCCACCCCTCCCTCGTCACGACGTCCTCACCCATCTCCCGGACCCGAAGTGACCGCAACAGCTAAATCGTACTGAGATTTCCTTTCAATCCGTCTGCACGCAGAGTTTTGCAGGCAGCTGCTCGGCACAGACAGACATGATATCGTCACGGTTTCTGAAGCTGGTCTGCATCTGGGAGGCTCGAAACTTCGCCATCTGAAGATCCATCTCTTGCACGGATATATATATTTTGCGCAAGAGTTTGATAATTTGATCGACGAGAGCTGCTAGAGCCATGGCGAGCACTCAAATCCATCACAGAGTGATGGCTCCCGGGTGCAGTAATTTGTTGCAGCAGCAGCTCCCGAGTGGGGCGGGTGCAGCTGCAACCGCCCTGCAGCCGAGAAGGAAGCAGGCAGGTCACACTGCAAGTGTCCTAGATGCAAATGCGTGTTTCAAGCAAGCGAAAGAGTATGATCATCAAGGGGCCATGCAGATGGCGCTGCTGGAAGTGCAGGCAGAGCCCACTTCAGTGCTGGACTTGCAAACTAGTCCTGGACGTTCCTGCTCCTCATTGTCGTCATCCCAGCAAAGCAGCTTGTCTAGCTCCGACGATTCCAGTTTTCCTCTAAGGACGCCGCCCGGCCAGCATATCAGTACCGTGGCTCAAGAGGCAAGATGCAAGGATGAGTCTTCAGGAAACTCCTGGGCCGCAGCTTTGTTCGAGGAGTCGCGGTCAGATGATCATAAGTCGCAGCTGCAACTGCAGCATCACGATATGGAAACTTCAGAGTTTTCGAGCTGGATGGACTGCATGGACGATGCAGCAGCACATGCAGACATGCCAGCGAACGACATGGATTTCGATGCGAATGTACCGGACGACGGCATGACATTTGAATACGGAACATTGAGCTGCTGCAGCTTCGAAATGAGCTCAGAAGAGAACTCATGTTTTCCCATCTTCGCCGTAAGCGAGCAAGATATCTGCATGTTCTCGGAGCCGCCTCCTGCGCTCAACTGTTGTTATCCGCCCGATCATGAGCTCAAGTTCTTCAACAACCCTGCTGCATCGCTCATGAATATCTGCAGATCATCGACAGTAACAACAACATCTTCAGGGCCGCCGCTTCCGCATGATGATCAGGCCGTGTTATACTCGAATGATGTTGGACCTGGAAATGAGTCACTAGTACTGATCGCGGATCGTCACGCACAGCAACAGCTCGTCTCTTCTTCCACGCTGATCAATTCCACCACTGCCGAGGGTGCATCATCGTTGTGCGGGGGCAGCGGCCCAGCTTCTCTAATTTCGTTACAAGAGCAGCCGGCGGTTTTGCAACCACCACCAGAGTTCATGCGCCTCTCGGGTTCTCAGTTGAATGACAACTTGAGCAATCCGCGATTTAGCCAAACTGATCATGCAGGAGGCTTGTTTGAAGGTGAAGCTTATGAGACTGTAACGCACTGTAGCGAAGAAATCTCGGCTCATGCAGCCGCTACTAGCAGCAGCAGCATATGTCTGGCTGGACAAGAAGAGGCAATCATTAGGAGCGCGGCCTGTTGTTGGACTGCTGCTGCAGCGACGAGAGATGATCATCAGCCTGCTGGGCAAAAGGAGGTGCAGGTGGTGCTGGTTCCCCAGCAGCTGCAGGAATTAGCTCCTCCTCCGGGTCATGACACTAGTGGTGCAGCAGCAGCAGGGCTTCAGCTCGTTCATCTCTTGTTGGCTTGTGCGGAGGCAATCCATAGTTCTCATTTTGAGCTTGCCAGAGCTACGCTACGGCATTTGAGAGCAATCTCATCACCATACGGAGACCCCATGCAACGAATTGCGTTTCACTTCGCGGAAGCTTTGACGGATCGCCTGAACAACAATAGTCGTATCATAAGCAGCAGCTCATGTACTGCAGCAGCTACTGCGGATGATGCAGAAGATCACGACATGAAAGGGCCGCCGCGCCCAGGCCGGTGTGCAACAACAACCGCAACAGTAGCAAGCGCGGGTGGTGCTGCAGGCAGTTGTTGCAGCAGCAGCTGGTCGCCTTCAGTGCTTGAATCGGAGATGGCATACCAAGCTTTCTACCAAGTGCTTCCGTTTGAGAAGTTTGCGCACTTCACAGGAAATCAAGCAATAATGGAAGCTGTTGCGAGCAGCGCGAGAGTCCATGTGCTTGATCTAGATGTCGGACAAGGATTGCAATGGCCTGCTTTCTTGCAATCGCTAGTGTTGAGACCGGGTGGACCTCCTGCACATCTCAGGATGACAGCAGTTGGATCAGATTCTGACTCCTTGCAGCAAACAGGGAGACGACTCAAGGAGTTCGCTCGAACACTGCAACTTCAGCAGGATCACCAGGAATATCATCAACATCATCAGCACAAGATTTCTTTGTCATTCGAGTACAATCCCGTTGTTGTAGAGAAAATCCAGGACTGTTTCCACGAAGGTTTGATCCAACTCAACTCTGATGAAACTCTTGTGGTAAACTGCTCACAAGTCTTGCACAGACTTCTAGTAGATCATGGCGCGACCTCGTCAAAGAAGAAGAACTTAAAACAAGATCATGAGTATTCTGCAGCAGCTTCATCTTCGTCTTTTGCAGCTGCTGAAGCTCTTGACAACATACTCCTCATGATACGAAACATGAATCCCAAACTCGTCACGCTCCTTGAAGTCGAAGCAGATTATTACCACCACAACAACAGCAGCAACAACTTCCTAGCGAGGTTTGTGGAGGCTCTTCACTACTACTGTGCACTGTTCGACACGCTTGAAGCCACTTTACCCAGAGAGAGTTCACAGAGAACACAAATAGAGAACACAGTTTTTGCTTCACAAATCAAGCAAATTGTTTCTGTAGAAGAAGAAACTGTGGAAGAAGAAGAAGAAACTGTGGAAGAAGAAGATGAAGCTGAAGCTGAAGATGAAACTTTTGTTGCTGCTGCTGCTCCTGCTCCTTCTTCGACCACTTCAAGTAGCTGCTGCTGTCGAGGACATGAACCGCAAGCTCGACCTCAACCTCGACGACATATGAGATCACAAAACTGGCAAACCCATTTCCAAAAGGCAGGATTCACAGTGGTAGCACCCAGTTCATATGCAATAGAACAAGCTCATCAGTTGTTAGATCTTTACATGAAGCAGCTGCAGCAGCAGCAGCAGCAATGGTTACACACTAGTTCTAATAATTATGTCACTATGCCTTACAAGCTTGCTCAAGACTCTGCTGTTCAACAAGTCTTGACACTGGGATGGCATGAGACTCCCATTATCGCCACTTCTTCCTGGACTGTCGCTTGAGATGATCAGCAGCTACTCCTGAAGAATCTGTGAAGCTCTCCTGCGCTAATTAATTCTTGCAGATCTTAAGGAAGTTATGTTCTGCGCAAGCTAATGATCTCTTGCAAGCTGCTAATTATTCTGGGGACGATCATGAAGAAATTATCCATTTGCAACAATGTGTTTTGAGAGCTCAGAAGTTCCTTGAAGTTCTTTGCAGTTGTTGCTGTTCTTAAGGAAGTTCCTCAAGCTGGTCTACTTGCAAGCTCTTCAGATGATGATGATGATGATGATGATGCCGAAATGATTCAGACTGCCAGCTTTGCTTGCAAACTGCCAAGCTCCTGCCATGATGACAGGTGACTGTTTAATTCTCAGAAACACAAGAACTTGCTTCATCCTTGTACCAAAATTCATGCTTAAGATTTGTAAGCAAAGCTTGCACCAGTTAAGTCATGATTCCTGAAAAACAACAAAGCTCTGAAGCAATTGAAGCAGCAGCAGCAGCAGAAGCTCAGAAGAAGAAGCTCAGGATGACTAAACCTTAGGTCAGGATAATTAACCCTTGGATCAGCATGAATATTCCAAGGTAGACCAGGATGAATAATCCTTTGTATAAATATGTACCAGTAAAACACTTCATATTTAATTTGATGCACGATTTACATTTTTGACAAGATTAGTATAATGCTTTAATTGAGTTTTGTGCAAATGCCTTATTTTTTTGGGGATCATCGATTTCATTGCATCAGCTAGACTTCCTATTCTTCATTCTTTTAGCATTGACAAGTTTCAAGGTGGGATTTATTGCAAAGGAAAATATATGTTTTTGTGGGCACACTTCGTTTATCATGAGGATAATAACAAGTTGTGAGAGCACACTCATTCCTAACATGATTACATTTCCATAGCATGACAACCCTTGAGAACTCAAATTTATTCCAAACCATCACAAGCTTGCAATTACAACCATGACCCATCACAGCATAATAATTCCAAATATTGACAATCTTGCCATAACAACCACCCATGAGGAACGCAATCAATTGCAACATTGCACTCTTCTCATGACTATCATTCCGAGCATCAGAATGAACTTGCCATAACAGCATTAATAAGTGATTCTACCTTAGCATTGTAAATTGTAGGTTGAGTTTGAGAGTTCACATTTTGTTTCATGTATCCAAATGATAACTATCAAAAGAACACCACTTAAGGTTATATCTTAATAATCATTAACAAACTAATGGCAAAATTTATCTCTTATTGTGTATTTCAATATCTTCAACTCCTTAAGAACATCATTTTCGATTGTAATAACTTCAAGAAGAATTTGAATGGTTCCCATGAAGTAGACTTCAAAGTACATGTCTGAAATAGAAAACAATAATAGTTTGTCCAGTCTTTTGTATGACTTGCTTTAAGGTTGAACTTGGAATTTTTAAATGTTTGAAATTTAATGGGTGTTTAGGATTGTGGGAGCTTGTTGATGAAATTTGGCTTGTGACTCCAAAAAACAATGTTTCACCCCCTTTTGTACAATAATCCTTATGAATCCAAAAAAACCAAAAATAATAATAAATAACTTTAAAAGACTTATAAGGAATCATGCAGTTGGAAACCAAGGAAGCTATGTCACTGTGATTTCCTTGTTCATTTCAGCTAACTTTTGCACAATGAGTGAGTTTCACATACAAACATGAATACAGTTTCTGCTGCCACGTGCTGCCACTGTTGGTTGTATTGAAGAAGGGCCCCTTTGCAGTTTGACCCTTGCAGACAAACACACCATGCCACCATTCACAGAGTTAGAGTTGGATGCCGGAAGTGACTGATCAAAGGCACGTGCATCCATCTGAAACAAGTGGAAAAGTTTTAACAACCAACTTTTGGCATATTTATAAGTAGCAGATAAGATTCCACATCACCTTGAAGGTAACATAGCAATTGAGTGCCACCATAACCTTACAATATGAGAGTAGCTGCTTACAGAATTTCAGACCATCCCTTTCATCATGAATGGCAGTGGTAACTGATAACCTACCATGAAGTCTCCCTATATTGTCTGTCTTGATTAGCTCTCAACAGTGGACGGTGGGCAAGTACAAGAATCTGCTCAAAATTTCAGGCAAACTATTATACAAAACATCTGCATAAAACCCATTATACAAGCATCACCAACATCTGTGTCCTAAGTTATATGTTGCATTTGCACAAGCAACAGGAACACTCAGTCAGGACATTGGCTTGCACTCAAGACACAGCTAATAAATAATGTCATTACTATCCTCATGCAAGCTTCATTTCTAATTTGGACTTACACAGTGCAAAGTTTGGTCAGCACCCATGTTCATTGGTACCTGGTAAGCTCATTAGTATATGATGAAAAGAGAATGGACATTTTTGTTCTGAGAAAGTGACTAAGAATGTTCCATCCGCTTGGAAACCCTTCAAAATTGGTACTGTTAAACATCACACAAATGTAACAACCTTGGTGCCATGGCATGCCCATGGTAATTTTGTAAATATCAGCTATTTTCAAACCAAAAACAGTTTGGAGAAGCATCAAATTTTCCACACATCACTATCTTACAATCGTGAGGTGCAAACTCATCACATGCACTACATTGGCAACAAAAACATGTTGACAATTCAAAAAGCACACTACATACACACTGCAACCCACTGAGAGATTGCTGGAGCAGTCTATGATAATCCTGTACCATCACATTTTCCTGAAGTCTTGTCACAGAACCCATCCTTGTCCAGCAACTTTTCTGGTGGGGCACTTAGCAAAGGAGAGGAGGGAGAGCCATAGGCATTGCGCTTGGCATTACCACAACCCAAGCTCTTGCGTGTACTCATTCCTGTCACTGGATTTGTCCCACTTGCATACTTGCATAGTGCCTGCACAATGCACAATGACATTGAAAATTGATATTTGGGAGACAAGAGTCAGCAGATGATCAAAACCACAAGAAGAAGAGTACCTATATGAAATGATTAAAAAAAACCTGAACACAATCCCATGGGCAGTGAATTAAGTTGAGGAAATCCCTGCCTGTTTTTGAGGGAGATCCAGTACTGCATCACTGAAGTCTGCACCTTCAATGACAGCAGAGCCCAGATCACTGCGTGTCAACACTGCTCTCACCAAAAGCGCATCTGTCAGATCAGCCTCATTGAGAACCTGCATGCATGAAAAAATAAGTCTTTTGTCTTCTCCCTCTTACTGTCAAATGATGTTATGTGTAGTGATGGCTTGATGATGTGGAGTTCAATCCAATTTTTTACACAAGATGAGCAGGCTCATTTGCACAATCCAAAGAGCTTCAAAAGTATTGGCAACTGAGAAAATCTACAACAAGCAGGAGAAATTAATCTGCATATGTAGATTCACACATTCCCTTTCACCCTGTCAAACTCTTGACAATTGTTCAAATCTATTCTGTGATTGTCTTGCACAGTCTAACAGCACCTCTCAGAAGGATGGGCGCAATTCAACTCACCATGCGATCCATGAGAGTGTCACTGAGATCTGCACCTGCATTACATCCCATATAATATGTCCAATCATTCAGTAAGTTCAGATGCACAGCACATTCCATATCCAAATCCCAATCTGCATATTGTCATATCAAGCAGATTGCTACATCTATGGTGTTGTGCAGGAAACTATGGACCTTAACCCAATCCAGCTGAGGTTGAATACAAAAATTGCACAGTCCCTAATGAGAGTGTTTTTAATTTGTCCATGATAGTACAATAAGCAGCCAAACACTGATCGTGCATTGTTCCACATGCAGTTACAAGCTCTGAGCATTGTTGCCGCCAACTCAAGATGGGAGTAGATGAAAGAAGGTTGATACTAAGAACAAAGGGAATCAGATTGTGCCAGGCACAGGTTTGGGGTTTTATGGTTAGGAAAAGCAGCCCACTGTCTCGCAATTACAAAACTTCTACATGCCTATCAAGGACAGACCCAACATATTATTATGTGAGAGGTTATTAGTAGGTCTGCACTTTGAGGAAAGGTTTACCTTTGAAATTGGTTCTGAAGGCAACAGCTTTCTCCAGGTAGGCACCATTAAAATAGCTACCACTAAAATTTGACTCCCTCATATCAGCTGATGTGAAGTTCCCTCTCCTGAAATTCTCATTAGAATGCACCGACTTCCTGAGAAAAAAACCAATACATTGCCACAAGCTTTACTTCCCCAAGGCTAAGTACAATAGTAATGCAGGTATGAGAGGTTACAAGCTACAGTGTCTCTTCAACATGATAGCTTAGAGTAGCTCCACTAGTGCATGATACAACAAATTTTGGATGAAGAAAAGTCAAAACATGCCGGTTTGACAAAGCAAAATGGTTTTGGCCCAGCATTTTGCTGCAAGATCCTAAGGCTGGCAAAAGGCACAGCAAAGCCTAACACCTCCTGTTGACTTGCTGTTGATTGGCTAGATAAGTTGATTGGTCCAGGTGGGTTGCTATTAGTAGCTTCCCATCATTTGCAGTCTCAGTCTCACTTCTATGGGTGGGGTTGGGAAAAAGTAAAATAACTAAATCTGGATGTGAGAAGTACTGGTGCAAGGCCACACAGCTGCTACTTCATGAGCTCCTCATCACAAGCCATTACCAAGTACACTAAAAAATCCAACATGGAGAGTATAGACATGAGTGCAAAAGACATCTCTACATGGCAAAGCAAATGCAGCAATTTCAAAGTATAAATTTGCAATCACACATCATTGCAGACAAACCTGAGATCTGCTGATCCAAATTGAACAGCTGAGCCAATACCAAATTCTCCTCGTGTATTGGCCTCAAATTGATTCAAATCAGCCATGGCATCCAGGCTGGTGCCAACCACAGCTGCAGCAAGGGCGGCTGCCATAGCCTGTCTCAAAGCCCATGATTCTGCAGCCCCTCTCTGCCTCCCAACTTCAGCCCTAAAAGCAGACCCTCTTCTTCTTCCACACAGATCAGCCCTTTCTTCCCTCCTCCAGTACAGAATTCTCACAGTTCAATACTCAAGAGGAGTAAACAAACATCAAATTACAATCCACATAGGCTTGACGCAATGAGCTCCTGACAAGCTTTTATGTTTGGTGACTTGCATTCAGCTTTGAGCAGAACCCATTGGATTGGAGAGCAAAAACAGACCCAGCTGCTAACAAACTGAGACACGAACACACACAAACAAACAAAAAGCACGACAACCCTACCTGAACCTGCTTCGGTGGATACAGACTTGTTGTGTCCGCTTGCACCAGCATCACTAGCATGGTTACTACTATCATCACCCGACGCCTCGCAAACGCATGTGACCAGCCTCCCAGACCTTCTGTTTTGCACATGAACTCGCGGGCCACTGTTGACAAGCTGCGGAGCTGCTGATGAGCTTGCCAACCACGAAGACACCCCCAGTTTACAAGGGACGACATGCGTCCCAGCAACGACACAAATGTTCCCGACACCCATCTCTCCCCTTCTTTCCCTCTCTCTCTCTCTCGCGTCTACTGCGATTGCAATCTTCTTCGCACTTCTTCGTTGCCAGGAGCGAAATTTTGGACCAGAGTTTTGTTTTTTCAATTTTGTGAGGTATGTGGACTTGAGATCATCCACAGGAGGAATGAGCCAAATTAGCCAAATTTGGCTACAGGTCAGACGGGAAAGTTTTTAAAAAATTCAGAATCCTTGCCTTGTTTTGGCGACCTCTTGGAGTCTATTGTCAAAATATGGCGACTTCTGATTTTTTTTCCCGCAAAATATGGCGACTTTGGAGGTTTTCTTTCCTAAAACAATCCTTTGTAGAATGTATTGTCTAAAAATATGGCGAATTCAGACCTTTTTTCCCCCCTCAATATATGGCGATTTCAGACCCCTTTTTTCCCCTCAAAATATGGCCACTTTAGAGTTTTTTTTCCTTAATTTGTAGAAATGTATCGTCTAAAAAATATGGCGAGTTCGGAACTTTTTTGCCCCCTCCAAACATGGCGAGTTCAGACCTTTTTTCCCCTTCAGAATATGGCGGCTTTGGATTTTAATTTTCTCAAAAACATCCTTCTTAGAATGTATTTTGTCTAAAAATGTGGCGAACTTCAGACTTTTTTTTTCCTCAAAATATGGCGACTTTGGAATTCTTTTTCCCAAAAAATCCTTTGTAACCTTTGCACTGGATTGTTTTTTTTGCGGTCGCCACGGTGCGAAATTTCGCCATCAAACAAAAAAAACAAAAACACCAGGACTGGCGACGAGTTGCGATTGATGAGAAAACAAGTCGACCAACGAAGAGGAAGAAGAAAGACGAGAAAGAGAATCTGGGATAAGCCAGGCCACGCTTTGACCTTCTCCACCGTCAGATGGTGCTAGGATCAGACGTGGAGTTGATCTTCTTCCTGCTCCGCTCAAAAGTGGGAATAGGGTTTGACACGCTTGTTTTCAGTGGGGAAGAGGTTGGAGGTTCGAATTCTTGCGAGTTCAACAACAAGCAGACCCAGTCTACCTTTCAGGCAGCCCGTGTTTTTTTCCTTAGCAAAATTCTTTTTCGCCAAAAAGAGAAAATTTTAATTTTAAATGACTAGCCACGTTACATGCTTTTCAGAGATTTTCATTCACATGAATTCTTTTTTAATTTAAGAAAAAATGTCCATACTTTTATACTTGGTTCGAATTAGGGAGGTGAAAATGTAGAAGGATGTTTGAAATATTATTTACTTTCATATTGGGTTATAGCCAATATGGCTAAATCTTCCTAAGAATTACTATCGCCACTTTGGCTACATTACAAAATTTGACCCCAAACAAACACTGCTTTCAGGTGTAAAGGAACATCTGAAATCTACTTGTGTGTGTTAAGGACCTATTAAGGCACCTTCCACCGGACCTCAAACCTAAAACCCTGATCCTAAAAGCCCTTAATGACTTCACAAAGCAACTTCCAATGACTTTAACACCAAAACCCTAATTCCAAAGCTCCCAAGGTCCTGTTAAGGGCACCTTCCAATAGACCGTGAAACCCCCAAAACCCCTAATTCTGAAGCTCTCAAGGACTTCTCAAGGGCAGCTTCCAAGAGACCTTAAACCCAAAACCCTAATTTCAGATCCCTCAAGGACCTTTTAAGGGCACCTCCAATAGACCTTAAACCCGAAACCCTAATTTCAGATCCCTTGAGGACCTTTTAAGGGCACCTCCAATAGACCTTAAATCCAAAACCCTAATCCTGAAGCCCTCAAGCACATCTTAAGATCAACTTCTAATAGACCTTAAGCCCAGAACCCTAATTTAGAAGCGCTCAAGGACCCTCTGAATGGTGACTTCTATTAGAGCTCAAACCCGAAACCCTAAACCAACTCTAGTAAACCCTAATTCGGAAGCCCCTTGAAGGCTCTTGTTTGCGCGTTCTGTGTGCAGTCGCGTCTGCATCCTGCGATGGAGACCGGCAAATCTGAGAGGAAGCGTGATCGTCTCGAGCGGAAAAAGAAGTCGGCTACTTCTCTCAACGTTTCGACTCTTTCTGACGCGAGGAAGAAGTCCAATGGACACAGCAAGAAGAGGGGAGTTCCATCACAGATGAGTCAGGTTTCCACTTTCGAGAAGCAGTCCAAGAAGAAGAAGAAGAAGAAGAAGAAAAATGCTTTGGTCCAGTTGCGGGAAGAAGACGAAGATGTGTATTCGGATGACGGTTACGTGAGGAAAAGTGAGGTCGGAGGTGGTGTAGTGAGTTTTGAGAACAGTGAAGATCAGGATGAAGATCAGGAAAACGGAAAGACAGATGATCACGTCGCGAAGGTTGAGACCTTGGAAGGTGAGAGGGTTGGGAAGCAGCCTAAAGTCGTTGATAGTCTCAAGTCACTGCGTGCTGCCATAGCCGCGAAGAGTAAGGAAAAGAAGGACAAACAAGTGGGCGAGATTCTTAGGCAGAAGGGCTTCTCTTCTGATGACGAAGAAGAGATGTGAAAGCGCACATGTCCCGTTAGGACGATCGAGTTTTGCGTGAACGGCATATAGAAGAACCTCACTCGCGGTTCGTCTTCTCCGAAAATCCTCTTTTGTTTCCCTCTTTTGTTTCCCTCTTTTCTCAACTCTTTTTTCTTCAAAGGCAATTCTACACCAAGCCTCGCAATTGCAATTGCCAGGATTCCACAAAGAAGCGTTGCTTAGGACATCTTTCCATTAGACTGCTGCGATCACACATTCTGTGATCACTGCAGCTTTCCATTGTGTTTTTTCAATTAGTTGTGCTCACTGTCATCTTACAGCTCTACCAGCCAAGCATTGACCAGTTGATGTGAGAGCTGGTAGTATGAACAAACTGTGACTCACCATGCAATGACATCTGTCCCTGTTTTGATGAAAACATGTGTTCCCAGAGTTACTAATTACATGTTTTCAACACACAGCTCTTGCAATTGTCCCTGCAGCAAGAATCAAGACCCTATGTCAGTGGCTTTCCATTAGGCTGCTGTGATCACATTACATACAGTGTAATGTGATCTCAGCAGCCTAATGGAAAGAGACAGCTTACTTTTATAGCATCGGAAGGTGCTGACTGACTGACTGATGCTAATTGAATGGTGCAGGATGTGAGAACTGCTTTCCAGAGCAAAGAAGCAATGAGAAGAGTTGAGCAGTAAACCAGAACAAGGTAGAATTTCACTTCAGACTGAGCATAAGTTAGCCTCAAGCTAGCTGCAATGTTCTTACAATCTGATACCTTGCCAAGCAAGGAGCTCGAATATGATCTCTTTTTGTGCAGAATTGTTTTGACATGCTCTCCTTGCCACTAGTAGTATAGCTCAAAGCTAGATGGAGGATGAAGGCAAATGTGCCAATGTGTATGTCAATGGGAGTTTCCTGTTCCCATTGATTGTTTTCGAAACAATGTATCATGACTTTGGACATCTTGTACCCTACTATTATGCAGTTATTTCTTGTTGCCTCAAGAATGAAGACCTTGTACCTCTGTAGTCCGCTGATGATGGAGGTCTCACTGTCAACTGGGCTCCTGGAAGTAATTGTAATCCCTGTATGTACAATGCAACTTCTATGAGCTGAGCAAACCTGTTTTGGCCAACTTTGTACAGGTCATGAAATAAGAGAAAGCAACATACTACTGTTTATTTTGTGGTTTGCTTCATGGTTATGTTCATTGCCCTCTCTTTCCAGGGTAATTTCTTCTGTCTTGCTTCATTCCCACAAATCACACCATCTTGTGAATATAGGCTAGGGACATTCATCACAGAGCATCTAGCTGATGAACTGCACATTACACCCAGCAAAGATAATGGCAAAACCTGAAGCCTTCCAAAGTCAGAGTGACTTTTTTAAGGTCGCAAAGAATGCACAAAGAAAGAGAGAAAGAGAGAATGCATACAGCTGCTTGCTCACAGCCTTGTGGCTCTAGACCCAATTTTTTGTTGAATGCAGGTGCTAAATCCCAGGCCAGAAGCCCTTGCCTCAAATGATTGTTTGAGGATCTGGCATATTGGTGCCTCATGGAGAGATGAGGAAGTACAATGGCAGCATGAATCACAATTGAGCAGAGTTTCCAGCATAAATGTTGATGCTTAAGTAGCAAGCTACATTCTACCAGCCAACAGCACTGCTTCAGTAGTGAGATTTCCTGAAACAGAAGTGAAAGAGAGACCAAGGACAGCACTAGTTTCTTCACCACCATCACACTAATGCCTGTTTGATTTGCAATTTGCATCACAGGTTCTTTCAGAGGAGTCAATCCACAGCTAATAACATGAGAAATATTGAATGGACAATGGTTTGTATGCAGCTGGCTTTGCTCCCATTAAGCTGACTGCTACTACCTATGATCCAGAACCTGATGCTAAGACACAAAAATGGCACCTCTTGCAAGGTTCTTCCAGCCTTTTGTTCCTCACATGATCAGACTATTTCACAAAATTGAGTGACAACAATTCTGGACCCCCTTAAGAGTTCCACCAAGCAAATTGATGAGACACCAGTCAATTTCAATTCACCACACAACCTGACCCATGCCAGGACATTCAACCTATTTCCAAAACTGCTGGTTCATAAGAATGTAACAACCTGAGAGGTTTTGTAGTGCAAATTGAGCGCACATTACACAGCGCAATTTCCCTGGAGCAGGATCTTATGCATAAGCTCCCTAGGGCAAGGGCCTAAGGCAATCTGAAGCATCAGATTACCTCATTTGTTACAAAGGTGAGGGCACAGCTGTCAGTGCCTTGTGCCCTGGACCTTGGGCTCTGCCCGCAGCTCACAGGGCAGAAGCACTGACAGCAGTGCCTTCCCTATACATAATGCAGAAACTCTACTTAGCAAATTCAAGTGCATCTCTTGTGAGGACCCCAAAGCTGCCAGCTACATAAGCTGTCAGCTTCATTCTAAGCAACAGATGTAGCTTCTAACAATCTGAGGCAGTGCACACACACCATACTTTGCCACCAGCACTCATGAACAAACTGACTCTTGTCTTGAACGACAAACTCTTGTAACCTTTCTACAGAAGGGTATATAATGAGACTTGCTGTGAGATGCAGTTCTGAAGTTGTGTCACTTGTAAGATGGAGTTATCTCAAGTGGCGGATATAGTGAGTGTGACTTTCTGTCATGAGACAAAATTTACAAAGCAAGGGTAAATCCAACATTGCACCAAGAGATGAAAGAAAACCAGAGAATTGACTGGATGGGCTGGACTAAAGGGCCAACAACTTTGCACCCACACCCACATTGGACAGTTGACAAACAGAATATGGATCCCAACAAAAGAAAAGAATTGGTGAAAACAGCACAAAGAGGATTGCAAAAAAATCTTAATGAGGAAAAAATTTCTTTTAGTACTGGACTTTGTCCGTATGCCATTTGGTTTACATGAAGGGATGGCCTAACCAAGCAAGCTGAACTGTGACACTAATAAGATTCACTATTATCAACACCCAAACCATACAAAACACCAGCATACTTTCCTGTGGAACCATCAAAGTAACCTTCCTTGAGCTTGCGATATGCACAAGATGTGAGCAGACTGTCGGAGCCAGCTTGGTGACAAGGACCATATCGTTCCACTTCCAATTGTTCTGCCAACCGGTTGAGACCTCCATGCAGATTATGACAAAACTTCATGAGGTACTTGATGTCGCAGAGGGAGGGGAAGTAGGTCCTCAACAAGACGAAGAAATCAGGCTCTCGTGATGGCAAATTCTGGCATCTCAGAAGCTTCAACAAATAGCCAAAATCATACCCGCTGTGGAAGGTTATCCAATGCACATTCTCATTCAACACAACACCCGAGGACATCAAAAGCTCACCGAATCGTTGTGAGTCGATTCCTCGCTCCTCATTCTTCTTGAAGTCAATCCCACTCTGTCTCAGAAGCTCAATGGAGTCTTGTGCATACACATCTTCCCGCAGATTGAACTCCCGGAAATTGAACTGCCATATACAGTAATCTGATGTTCCACATCGTGGCAGTCTTCCATTTTCATCACAGAAGGTGAGACCCAACTGGATGAGCTTGAGCATGTCAACATTTGCTCTAAGTGTCTGGTAGTGATACTCAGCACTGTTCTTGAAGGTTCCAACCGGCCTTACCACCACTCCTGGAAACTCTGTGTCCATGGCCAAGTAAGGGTAGTCATCAACAATGTCTCGAATCAACTCTAGCTCCTGCTCTAGGTTATCTGCCCACACCTCCCGGATGTGGAGGGTGCCTCCCTTTGGAATAATTGACATTGAAGAGTAGGGATGTTAGGGTCCGCTTTCTTCTTCTTCTCCTTTTGCTGCTGCTGCTGCCACCACCGCTTCTTCTTCTTTTTCTTCTTCTTGTTTCTTCTTCCAACAAAACACTTGCCACTCGTCCTTTCGCTTGCATACGCTGTGTCTCCTCCACACTGCTCCTCAAAATAGGGTTGCAAGTGTCACATGGAACTATCAAGTCTCTGTCTGCTCCTGCTGTTCTCTTTCTCTTGCAATCCAACATAAGACTCTTATTACGTCCACAGGAGGGTAGGGTTCCACCTCCTTCTTTCTGCTGCTCCACCTCCTCTTCCTCCTCCTGCTGCTGTCTGTGCCCTGCTCCCGCTCCTCTGTTCCCTGCCGCTCACTTTCCGAAACTCCTCAGAGCTCCTCTACTTACAACCACCACCCCTAAACACTTTTCCAAAGCGTCACAATCTCACAAGAACGCACGCACAAAGCAAGAGAAAAACCCCCCGAGTTCAGGAGACTACAAGATCGTTGAAAATAGTCCCCAAAAAAATTCTTTCCTAAAACTTCTCAAGCAAGTCCTTCTTTCCCGTTCTCTGTGCCTCACTACCCACCAAGCAGCCAGGGCTATATAAACTCCCGGCAACAAGCAATAAGCAACAGAAACACGTCTGTGTGACTGCAGGCAGACTGACCAGCCAAAAAAGCACACGGCAAACCAAACCAAACCAAACCACGCGAAAAATAAAACACACGCTGCTTCTCTCGAGCGAGAGTGTACAAACAACACGTGCAAAGAAATTTCTGCGAAGCACAAACGCAGAGAGAGAATGTAACCCAGAAAACAAAACTGCGACAAAAGCGCAACACAATAGCAAGCGCATCACTCGCACGCACGCGCACACACTCTCTCTCTCTCCCTTGCGTCCTTTCCGCGGAAGCTCCCGTGCCCTCGTTCACACACTCCCGTTCCCCCGTTCTCCATTCTCGGCCTTCTCCACCACGACCCGGTCCGGGCCCGTCTCGGCCCGCGATCGGTGCCCTAGACCCAATCTGCTGATTACCAGCAGGCCCGCAGGGTTTTTCTTTTTTTTCTCAAAATTGTAAGTTAGGTGGGTTGGCCACCATCCACAAGAGCATTTAGCCAAATTTGGCTACCGGTTTTTTAATGAAACTCCAAATGTCCTGCACCCTTGCTCTTTTGTTGAGAAAATTTAGAAGCTATGGTCTAAATCTGGCGATTTTCAGCTTTTTTTCCCCCGAAATATGGCGACTTTGGGCCATTTTTTCCAAAATAAATCATTTGTAGGATTTTGCGCTGCCTTTACTTTTTTTCTTTTTTGCCAGGGAGTTGCCAAATTTTGCAGCCCAAAATTTTTTAATCTATCCCAGTGTTTTCCAACAAATTTGGAAATTTTTTGGGAAATTTTTTTTCTTGTGTAAATTCAACTAGTTTTGCCTAATTTTTGAGAAAATTCGTCAAATTTTCGATATCAAAAAAATATATATATAATTTGTTTTTTAAAAACCCTGGGTCAAGCTTAGTTTTTGAAACCCGGTATTTTTTTTAAGGAACAGAAAGAGAGAGAGAGGAGGGGGCGCCTGGGAGAGGGGGGGCGGGAGGCACACCGCCCGATGTTTGTTAGCCACCCGGGGGAAAACCGTAGACCTATGGTCATACGCGGTAAAAAGCAATATACCCAAAGACTTTCGTCCGTAGCTTCTGCCGGCGGCCGACCAGGAATGGGCCACGTTGCCCCGGTTGACCCGGTACATGCAGAGACTCAGTGGACAGGGTTTTATTTACTAACGGGAAGCTGAAAATTCATCTAAAAGTAGATACCATTCATCCCCTGGAGTTCACCTGTTTCCGACCTTTACTTCACCTTTACTCTTATTACTTCTCTCTCCTCCTCAGAAGTGGACCCGTAAATAATAAGTTAATCAACGACCTCCAATTCCTAACTAGCCTATCCACAGAGGTAGAATAGGCTGGTGGAATAGGCTGTTAGAATAGGCTGGTCTTACTTACTACCTACAGGCCACAATGAACCAGCACCTACCAGCACAACATCCACTGAATGCCCCCTTATTACTCAGTTGTGGATGAAACCTCAACTGAGTTAATATTTGGTTTCACCTTGGTAACCAATTCTGTAAGAAATAGGTCTAATGTATAGGTAGATAGGTAGGAAAATAGGTAATTACTAGGTGAGTAGATGGTTTATACATAGGCAAGGGCTGTTTTTACTACCTACCTACTAACAACCTGCTTGTGGGTTGTTAGTAAGTAGGTTAAAAAAAATAAGCAACGGAGCTAACCACCATGGTTAACTAGGGAATTGGAACCCAACCCTGACCACTTATATAGAGAGGATGGCATCTTCCTTATAATGTTTGCCAAGGTTTGGCATCCCTCCAGGGCCCTCCACATTACGACCGAGAGTGCCCAGCGTCCGCCCGTATTAATCCTCATCTTTAATCTCATATCGAATTTTTTTTGTGTAGGGTAACTGCCGAGGAGCAGCGAGGTCACAGATTTTCCGCTCAATAGCATGCCCTCCAGATACACTGAAAAATTTCTGCCGTTGCTTTTACGCAATTGTTAACACTGGATAAAGCTTGAAAAATAGCTCATGGTCCCCAAAATTGCGCCCCTCAGGAGAGGCCTAATTACTCTCGGAGCCTTATTTATTCCACACATTTTGACCCCGTAGTGTGTTTCCAAAGAGTTGAATCAACGACAACCGAAAAGTGAGGACCAAAATATACCTTTTTCAAAAATGTTGAAGTTCTTTGGGGGTCGTTTCTCAATATATTATTATTGTTGTTCTTTCTTTTCAGGGTCAAATTATAAACACGGTTTCCATGACCGAATGTTTGTTTGTCTTGCAGAATCATACTTTGTTTTGGTGCAAAATTCTTGTGATCAAGGTGAATTGCTTGAGTATAGAAAAAAGAACAGAAGTTGTGAGATCTTGTTCCTTGTGAGAATATGAGTCAAATTGACATCAAACTGATGTCAATTGTAATTCATCTTTGTTTTCCATTATAGGGTTTGTAACAAAAATCTGGAAACCTTTTTAATTATGATGTCAAATTCTTGGATGTGCATTGTTATATATTTATATATATATGGGTCATCATGTCGTGTGCATTGTTAGATTTGGTGTTAACTCCCTAAAATATTAGCAAATTTGGAATCTATTTGGAATTATTGTGTTTTTGAGTTATTCAAAAACAAATTTAAAATTTCAGTGATGAATATTTCAAAAAACTAGTACATGGGTGGTTTTCTATAAATTTTTGTATGCTCCTTATTGATTTTGCATTATCCTTCGTAAGGTCATTTCTGGACAATTCCAAAAACATTTGCACATATAACTCTCCCATTTCCAAGCCTAACTACCTCACATTTTTTCTAATATTTTTTTCTTATCTTTATAAGATATCTCACTTCTTTCTTAATAATTATTTCTTATCCTTGTAATTATTTCACCCCTTTCCTTACCCAGAAAAATGAATATGAAAAAACAAATTAACATGTGCCTTCTCATGCCCATGCTATTTATATTAATCAAAACAAAATTTAATATTCACATACATAATAATAAATTATTGATAATCATGTGGGAACGTAATAAGAAAGAAAATTATCACTAATAATGCATAGCAATGCAGAGCCCAAGTTTCATCAAATAACAAGGCTAGGTCCTTTCTATGAAAGGATATCATTTCATAATCAACCTATTACTACCAAAAGATTTAACCATAGTTTGTGTTGGGTAGAATGTAGGTTGAAACCACATTGGAAAGATATAGGTTTTTTGGGCAATATTAGAATCTAAATAATAAATATATAAATATTCTATGGATTTAGTATACATAACTTTTTCCGTAAAGCAACAAATGTATCAATTACAATGCTTTTTGAAATTAACATGTATGCAAAAACATGGACACAAATAAGATCTATATTATATTGCAAGGTTAAATCCCTTTGAAGTTGAAACTTAGTCTAGATGAACATTCTTTCATAGAGTAGTTTTAATTGCCCATTTTCACATGTTCAGATGGTTTTGGTGATGGATTCATTGCCCCTTTAGCTTAGCCTTCTTGCCACTACATTTTAATTCAAAAATCATTAAAGATAACAAAAAACTTCTATATCATCTTCAGGGTGTTTTTTTTTCAATTTTGTGATGTAGTCAAATTGGCAATCATATGTATGAAAATTTATCGAAATTTAACTATAGGAAAAATATGAAAATAAATGTTTTTTAAAGAATCATTTTCTATTTTGACAACTTGCTGGAACTTGTGACAATTTCCAAAAGAAAAAATATTTTTTAATTAGGGACATTTTTTTCACAAAAGTCCTCTGCACATGTTGAAATCATTATTTTCAGGTCAAAAAATGTAAGAATTCGCCCAAAAAAAAAACATTGGTCGTCCTATGTCCATTCCACTCATGTCCACAACTAGTTAGCAGTAGTTTTTATATGAAGAGGGCCCCCCATTTTGACCTAACAAGGAGTTGTTGGTTCAATTCACCATTGAAGCCAGTTACATGTTAGGTATTATAATTTATCGCCCATCCAATTTTTGGAAGGATTCATACCTTAGAGTTCGCAAACCTTGAAGGAGATCATGAAACCATGTTGCCTTTGTTATGTTAAAAATTGTCTTAAAACCACCACCCTCATAATAGAGGCACGAGTTCGACAAGTTTGAAAAACCACTCAATAATGGTGTTGTTGGTGAACGTGAAATTGTAGGGTGTAGTGTAGCGGCACCGGGTGAAAAGCCACTTGTCACGCTTTAGTTGGCGAAATTGAAGTAAAGGGCCATATTGGGTGAAAAGTCACTCATGCTTAGTTTGCAAACTGATTGTCTTCTTTTCTTTTTTTCCTTTTTTTTTTTCCTCCTCCTTTTTTTTCCTCCTTTTTTCTCTTCTCAATGATTGGCTTCTGACTACTCATGATTTTGCAAGATACAATAATAAAACCCCCACCACCGTCATCAAACCAATAAAAAAACTAAACCATGACTCTCTTTTTTTCTTGTTTAAACATATAGTTTCTCAAATCGTGTTTAAATTGTTGAATTTTTTAATAGTTTTTTTCTGAGGTTGTTAGGAAATTTGTTCTCCAAACTGTAGCTAAACCTAAGCTCCAAAACTCGAACTCAGTTCAGATTGCACATTGCAACTTGCCTGCATGAAGCTGAAATTGATAGTCAATAATCGTCAATCAGCCACACGATGATGAATTCGTTCCTGGGACTTGTAAACAAATGTCAAACTCGTTTCCAATGTGATTCAAAAGTGGGAATCAATGGTTTAGAGAGGTTCGACCACGCAAATTGGCATTGGCAAATATAAAACTAAGAAATCCCATGAAAACAACACATGTGGTATAGTTAATCACCAAGATCAAGAAAAATTAAGCTTTAAATATTTATTATTATATTATGTGTATTATTACTATGTTACTCATTTCTTGTAAATAAAATATAGGTCACAAATAATGTGAACTTTGAAGGTTACTAATAATCCCTCGATGGCATTCCTTACTTTTTATCATTTAATTATTATGGACCTCTCTAGGCTTCAGGTTATTTTCAATGGACCCCCAATGATGCAGTGAAGTCTGATAAAGGACTCCCAATTGTCAGCAAATATCACATTCACAGAGTGTAATACTCCATGTGTGTATTCTCAAATAATTACAACTGACACAACATATGGTAGTACTACAGAACAACACTTTTTCCAACAACTGGAAAGGAAAATGGGGGCCCATTTCAGTTGTCACCATAAAAAATAAACCATGTCTTGTGTAGGTTTTTTTTATTTTTTTTATTTATTTATTTTATTTTAGTTATTTTATTTTAAGTGGGTGTTACTGAAAAATTTGTGATGAAAATTTTTCAGCAGATTTTCTTTTTCTTTTTCTAATTATAATAACATTGTTCTTCCACACTAAAGGTTTGGCCACACTTGGCTTGCAACTAACATTACATTAACACCAACAAATTGCCATGAATCATGGTACCCCAATTCTTGGCCTTGCAAGCTATCAACAATAATGTTTCCTAAACATTATTTCAACATGTCCACACATTATGTTAATTAACAATTAAAATTGAATTTTTTTTTTGAAGTTTGCAATGTAATTCACACTTACAAAAATTAACAATTTTTAGCATTGCAAGTTATCAATTATTTTTTGAACATCATTTCAACACATCCACACATGATGTTAATTAATAATTGAATTTTTTTTTTGAGTTTACAACCTAATCCACACCTTCAAAGATTAATAATTCCTAATATTACATGTTATCATCAATTGTTTAAACATTATTTCAACATGTTCACACATGATGTTAATTAATAATTGACATTGAATTTTTCTTTGCAATTTGCAATCTAATAATACACACTTACAAATATCAACATTTTTTATCATTGCAAGTTATCATCAATATTCTGAACATCATTTCAACATGTCCACACATGATGTGAATTAATAATTAAAATTAAGTTTTCTTTTGGAGTTTGCAACCTAATCCACACACCTATGAAAATTAACAATTTCTAACATTACAAGTTATTGTCAATTTCCTAAACATTATTTTAACATGTTCACACATGATGTTAATTAGTAACTAATATTGAATCAGCTTTTCAAAATTTTGCAATCTAATCCATTCAGAGGTAATATTTTGCCCCCTTTTTTTGAAAGATAAATAAATAAATAAATAAATAAAAAGAACAAGAAGACGCACTCTAAAACATTGAATTAACTTGTTATTTTTTTGAGACTTTAGTTAACATTGAATTTTTAACTCTAATTTTTTTAATTAATATTAATTAACAATAATTACTAACACCATCTTAACATAATGTCATTTCATATGCCACCTATAATCTAATGTTAATCAACATATTAGGTGTGGACTGGTGATTAAATTCCAAAATTTTCCCAATTCTTTTGTTTAGGGTTTAGGGTTTAGACCAGCAAAATACACTGGTCTTGGCCTTCCCCAGAAGCTGTTGATTCTGAGCAGCTGATAAAGCAAACACATCATTGAGTTTCTTTGCTGGCCCAGACAACTAAGAGATGAATTATAACAACAGAGTAGTACTTTTGCAGCCGAGGTCAAATTCTAGATTCAAGAGCTGGTCTGCTGTTGATTTTACTTAACATATTCTATGAACACCAATTTTACCTTCACCATGATTTCTGTGAGGGGAAAGCTTGTGTGTTGTGTATTCAAGATTCGAGAGCTGGTCTGTGTTGATTTTACTCATATTCTGTGTACAGCAATTTTAGCTTCACCATGATTTCTGTGATGGGAAAGCTTGTGTGTTGTGCATTCAAGATTCAAGAGCTGGTCTGTGTTGATTTTACTCATATTCTGTGTACACCAATTTTAGCTTCACCATGATTTCTGTGATGGGAAAGCTTGTGTGTTGTGCATTCAAGATTCAAGAGCTGGTCTGTGTTGATTTTACTCATATTCTATGTACACCAATTTGACCTTCACCATGATTTCTGTGATGGGAAAGCTTGCATGTTGTGTATTCATGATTTGAGAGCTGGTCTGTGTTGATTTTACTCATATTCTATATACAGCAATTTTACCTTCACCATGATTTCTGTGATGGGAAAGCTTGTGTATTGTGTATTCATTTTCAACCTGTAGCCTTAGACTCAGTAACTTTCTGTAGTATACAAAAATTCAGAAAACATGCTCATATTTAAAATATCCTCACTGGTGTGTCATTGAATTCAAAAAAGTGATTTTGGCACAACTATTGACACTGCATAGAATGACGTTTGCTAGCCACTGCACAGTTTAAATCCTACTGTGAATTGGCGAGATTGCTTGATTAGTCTCCACAATACAATCTCCCACTGTTATTGATTGATCAGATTATTTAATTGGTCCACTTGCTTTGCTATTAGTGATCTCTGGCTTTTCAGAGTTTATGGATGGGGCTCAAGATATATAAATAAGTAATATATAAATAATGGATGTGAGAAATATTGATGCAAGCCTAAATAGGCAATCCGATGGGGATGCTCTTATGTATGTATGACCTAGTCAAATCTTCTCCGCTCTTCTGTTGGGCACACACCACCTCAACACCAGCCTTGTGTGGGCCCCTTGTTTTGGCAATGACCTACACAAAGAACCTGCAAAGAACTGTGAGTTTCTGGAAAGCTTGTACAAAGGTCCATTTTCTGTCAAGGTAATTGATTCTCCAGTGGTGTGTCGGAGCCTTCATGAAGGCTGTCGCCAGTGGTCCGCATTTCCAACTCAGCTCAATTGCTTGTTCCCAAGCTCCTCTTGCTCTGTGGAAACTGGGCAATGGGTAGCCAACAAGGGCTATAGCAAGCAGAGTCTTGTGAATACTCCTCCAACTCAGAACTTCAAGCTGCTCACCTCACAAAACCACATCAGAAACACAGGCGAAAGAGAGGCAGATCTTGGCTCTCCTTTTTGCCAAAAGTGTACAGATCATCAAGGTTTGTACCATGAGATCCAGAGTTTAAAATCCTCTCCACCAGCTTCAAATCCTTTACAATTTTCTGAATGCATATGGAGATTTGTTTCATTTTATGATCTGCTAGCATGAGACTCCCAAATCAGCTCACTGCTAGATTTATTTCTTTGGAATTGGCTAAGTGCAAAATCTCGAAGTGTAGTATCATTCAATTCACAAAACTTTTCTGCCCATGCAGGTGGTTCTACCGCCTTTGTACCCAAGCCAGGGGTTCTATCCACATGGTTCAACTTGTAATTATCACCCCAGTCAGGAACAAATGTTGCTACCCGATGGACAAATTTGGTCTTAAAATCCTCCCAGACCTGCATGAACATAAGAAATGGAAAAAATTAGTTGATGCCAGGACAATGATTCTCACATACACCTCTCACAAGGTCAACTTTCTTGCATCCAGTAAGCTTGTTGTTCATACGCCATGAACTTGATTACACAGTTATTAAAGATCCAAACAAAAACAGCTGTGATCCTACTGAGATCATTGCATGTTTTTCATGACTTCAGAAAGCAGTAGGATCACTGCTGCATGTGCAGGATCTTAATATAGCTTGGTGCTAAATCAAGGTATGGGTACTGAATGTATACAAACTTGTTCGCACTCTGAAGACAAGAGAAAAGCAGCAACATAGGAAACTCAAAGAGGAATCAATAGAAACTGCAATTCATGAAACTGTGTTGTGTGAACAGAAACAAAAACCTTCAATACCTGATACTTGTAGTGGTAGACAGCTGCCTGACCAATATTGGCCCGCACCTCCTGAAATGTGCTATGAAGATGAAAGTGATGAACCTGGCTACATAGTGTGGGTGAGAGTGCCACCAATCTAACAATTGATTTGACTCGTTTTGGTGCCCTCATCCTGCAGATATAATTCACAATCTGACCACTGCTGGGAAGAGTCACCAGACCCGAAGCCCCAAATGTGAAGCAAGGAATCTTCAACTGCCCCATTTTGCCTTCAACTATACTATTCTGATGAACAAGCATGTGTTGCAACGGTGATCCAACAACACTTGTCTCCACAGTTGACACCCCAGCAGCGTGCTCACTTGCATCATGTTTCTCCTGAGTAGTTTGATATCTTTCTTGGTTGGATATTGGTACTACCTGCCCCCCCCCAAAAAAAGGAAAAAAAAAAAGAGACCGAAAATGAACAAAAATCAGGCAGTACAAAAGTCAATCTACACAGTCTCCAACCCTAACAACAGGGAATCGCAAAAAAACAGTGCTCCAAAAACAAGCTCCTAAGTTCCTTTGCACATTTGTGTCCAATTTCAATGCAGTGGTTTTGAATCAGATCATAGCTATCTAGTTGTACCATTGAGCTTGACGACGATGAGTTTCCCTCTGATGATAGATCCACATTAAGCTTCTGATTGCCAACAATCGATTGTTTGTTTAAACCCTTGATGTAAGAGTATGGGAAGAGGAACTCATCAAGGTCGATAAAAGCAACCCATTCACAGATTGGCATTGCCTGAGAGGCACAATGAGAGAATCCCGCTTCTTGGGTTTTCAGCCATGGCCACACATGTCTACTCAGATTGAAATTACTAGATTGCAAGCTCTTCACAACAGAGTCGAGATCATCATCACTGTTATTGTCGTACAGGAAAAATCTCTCCACACCCATTCGGTCATGGAACATGACCCATTCCCGTAAGAATTTGGCACCATTCCAGACCATGGTGCATGCACAGATTGTCATGTCTTTCTTGCTCTTCTCCAGATCCTCTAAGCCGTGTCTCTCCAAATCCGCAGCAGTTTTGATGTTACTGACAGAAGCTTGTTTGGTGAAATCATCAGCTACTGCAGCTTTGTTTGAGGAGGAGTTGTGCAGATTATCTCTTATAATGGTGGTGTGGCGGCTGTACCTTACAACAGATGGGAATCGTGTGCCATTTGCAAGCTGCAAGTGAACCAGCAACCCCACAAAAGAATCTCTTTGTTGAGGTGGAGGAAGAGGGCATCGGAAATTCTCCTGGCATGATTCTGTCACCTGAGTATGAAAAGTGTTTCCAAACACACATTGAAGGTCTTGAGGAGCTTCTCCTTTCTTGGTAACCACAATTCCCTTGGCAAAAAGGAGCACGAAACCCTCCTCTTCGTACACCACTATCTGGTAAACCACTTTCTTCCAAGAGATTGCACCATACTGTGCTTTCGATGGCAGCTGCCTTGTTGTTAGTCTCTGAATCTGGAGACTGACGAATTTTCCTACCAAGGATGATTTCAAGGTTTTGCTGCTTGGGTGCTCACAGCGTACAAACCCTTGATCTATGGCTAGCACTTTAGTTCTAACATGAGCACCATATATACACATGACCAGCTCCTCCTGCTGATGATCTCCATACAGTAGTTTCCTAGGGTTGCTGCTTTCGCCACCACCAGCTTCTTCTTCATGGAAAAGAGTGGAATTCAATAGCAAGAGTACATGCTCTGGGAAGGACACGGCAGCATCCACAAACACCGGCCTCTCTGCTGCTGCTGCTGCTGCAAGTGCTGCAAGAAGACGCTGTTGTTGTTGTTGGTCTCTGTACGTGGATTGCCGCTCTGATTTCGGCTGCTGCAGCAGATTCAGACAGCCGTGATCGGAAGTTTTTTGATGACATCCTGGAATTTTATCTACACAAGTGTGAGAGATCACCGAAGTATGACAGAGTAGTACGTCGTCTTCGCACAACAACAACAACGTCCGTCCAGACTAGCAAATCAAAAAGAAAGCAATAACAGGAGCTTCGAGGTTTTTTCTCACCTCCAAGACTAGCAGCGTCCGGCAAGCACACCAACACAAACGACGCAGCAGTGGCCAAAACGAGCAGCAATCGAAGCCAGTAAGAAACGCTGGATGCGCAAACTGCTGCCACCACCGCAGCAGCTCCTCGCGCTCTCCTTCCGACCCTAGTAGACTCTCGTTCTCTCATCATAGTGTCAAAATGTAGAGTAAGCCCAACTCCAAATACGGCAACATATCTAAGTTGGTTGCAATCCTAGGCTTCAGATCACGAACTTCCTCCCCAAAAAAAGCTCAAGAACAAAACATCTCCAGACTTGATCATGCAGAAAATCTGCAACCCCAGCTTCTATCGAGTCTCTCTCATCATCATCAGAACACAACTCATGGATTGCAACTCACAAACATCACCACTAGAAAACACAAACCCCAAAGGAAGAAGAAGAAGAAGAAGAAGAAATAAATAAATAAATAAGATTCTGATTTTGCGACCAATAATCTCAAGCTCAAACCGGTGTTCACAAACTCATCACAAACTCGACAGCTCTTGGGCAAGAGTTTACTAAATTTGACCCAAGGAGTTGGGTTGTGCTGCAGCTGCTGCTGCTGCTGCTGTAAGTGTAAACACTTAACCACTCCTAAACATGCTGCTACTTATCTGCGTGATTTTCTGAGCGAGTGATGAAAAAAAGAATGGGAGGTGATCATGATGCTGATGATAATTATGAGCTTTCTGGAGATGATGATGAGGATGAGGAGGAGGAGCTTGCTGAATGCAGCAAGCGACCAAACTTCTCTTCTCCAGAAATCCACTTCAACCAAACGTCTACTACTGTCCCACTTGCGCTGCTCTTCTCCGCATTGGGTGAAGCAGAGCCCACGTTGGTACCAGTTTTGTCCGGTTCTTTGATTTCTAAAGGAGCCTTCGTTCCAGTTTTTAACTCTTTTTTTCTTTGGGGGGCGGGGTGGGGTTTTAATGGAACCTCCTCTGGTGTGGTCTTGAGACCAGTTCTTTGAATTTTTTTAAAACCTTCAATTTTACTCATTTTCACAAAGAATTTCAAGTCAGTCTAGCAGCTCATGACCCCAAGGTCCCACTTTCATCTCCATCACACACAATTTTTATTTATTTATAAATGTATTTGTTCAACTTAGTAACACGTAACTCAAGATAAAGATTAAATAATATTTAATTATGTACAACCAATCAAATGCAATAACTTGTATAAAATGTAAGGCACAAGCTTATGGTTTTTCAAATAATAACTCTGTTTATGTATAGAGAACCTGAACTTGTTTGATAGGTAGAGTGTTCTTAGGATGGGCTATTCATCAAGGCCAAAACTAATGGCAACCAAATTTAGGAATAGAATTTCCATGCAACCAATGAGAAGTGGCTTCATGGAGTGAAGGGACCTCCCTTTTTTGTCTTGTGGGGGAAGTGGGGAGTTTTCTTTTCAAGTTGTGTTTTGGTGTGGAGAGTGAACTGTCCATTGTTCACTTTCCACTTGGAGAGTGGAGCCTCAACTTTCCATGCAAGGTTTTTTTTTTTTTTTTTTTTTTT
>Ga0116227_10003631_pt1 | contig 34202 bp, 22 predicted proteins | sample S1TSphgellanicum_FD_89693 | JGI IMG/M metagenome (GOLD analysis project Ga0116227, IMG submission 89693) | Host-associated microbial communities from peat moss isolated from Minnesota, USA - S1T2_Fb - Sphagnum magellanicum MG | ecosystem: Host-associated > Plants > Peat moss > Unclassified... | reverse complement strand
TCTGGCCGCCCATCCCGGCGTGGACAAGGTGGCGTTCACCGGCTCAACCGCGACAGGCCGGGCGATCCTTGATGCGGCGAAGGGAAACCTCAAGCGGGTCAGCCTGGAGCTGGGCGGCAAGTCACCGGTCATTGTTCTGCCGGACGCCGATCTGGATCTGGCCATCCCCGGCGTCGCGGGGGCGATCTTCTTCAATGCTGGCCAGGTCTGCGTGGCGGGCTCACGGCTCTATGTGCACGCCTCCATCTTCGACAAGGTCATGGAGGGGGTGGTGGCCTATGCGCGAGGGCTGAAGCTGGGCCATGGGCTGGACCCGGCATCCCAGATGGGGCCGTTGGTCTCGCGCAAGCAGGCGGACAAGGTGGCGGCCTATGTGGAGGGCGCGCGGCGGGACGGCGCCAGCGTACTCACCGGCGGCGCCCAACTTGGCGAGGCGGGAACCTTCATCGAACCGGCCGTGGTGGCCGGCGCCGCGCCCACCTCCGCCATCGCGCGGGAGGAGGTGTTCGGTCCGGTTCTCGTCGCCCAGCCTTATGAGGATCTGGCCGATGTGGTGGATGCGGCCAATGACAGCGACTATGGCCTCGCCGCAAGCATCTGGACCCAGGATCTTTCCCAGGCCCACCGCCTCTCCCGCGCCGTGAAGGCCGGCACGGTGTGGATCAACTGCCACTCCATGTATGACGCCTCGCTGCCCATCGGCGGGGTCAAGCAATCGGGCTGGGGCCGGGATTCCGGGCAGCTGGCCATGGACAGCTATCTGGAATGGAAGACGGTCTGCGCGGTGCTGTGAGACCTTAGGAAGCACGGGCGGGACGGCGCGCGCTCCGGCGAGGTTTCTGCCCGACGATCATCAGGGACCTCCTATAGGCGAGCTGCGTTCGCAAGGCGCCATACCGGGCTTCCCAGCGGCCGGGCGCAAGGTCGATCGACAGATTGGTCACGAATCGCGATTCGACCGCCGAATCGAGCCCGTGAGCTCGTCCTTTGAACGCCGCTGTTCACAACCCCACAAACCGATCATCGTTTCGAAAGCGAGTAGGTTAGAAAGCGGAAGGATGACCCAGACCGCGGTGACATCGGTGGAGGCCCTGCACGCGGCCGCGCTTTCGGCCCACCAAGCCGGGCGTCTGGACGACGCCGCCTTGGGCTATGGCGCTGTTCTTGCCAGGGATCCGGACCATGCCGACGCCTTGAACCTGCTGGCTCTTGTGGAGCGAGATCGGGGCAATCTCGACGCGGCCACCAGCTTAAGCCGCCGCGCCGTCGCCCTCTTCGAGCACCCCACGTTTCTCGACAATCTGGGGGTGATCCTCATGGACCTTGGTGACGAGGCGGGGGCCGAGGCGGCTTTCAAACGCGGGCTGGAGCTGGACCCGACCCACCTCATGCTGCTGCGCGACCTGGGCATGCTTTATGTGGCCATGAAGCGGATCGAGGAGGCGGCGATCTGTAACCACCGCCTTCTGCGCGTGAACCCGCGCGACACACAAGCTCTGAGCGAGCTGGGCGGAATGGCCCATCTTCGCCAGCGCCATCTGTAGGCCGAGCACCACTATGGCGAGGCCCTGGCGATCGACCCGGATTTCAAGGAGGCGAAACTCAATCTGGCCAGTCTCTATCTGGACACCCAGCGACCGGAGGCGGCCGAACGGCTGTGCCGCGAGGTTCTGGCGCGAGAGTCTGATCACGGCCGCGCGCGCTTTTCCCTGGCCGGGGCGCTGCTGGCCCAGGAGCGCTGGCCCGAGGCCTGGCCCTATTTCGAGGTGCGTGACGCCCTGCCCGTCGTCCCGCCGCCTCGGGCCCGGCGGTGGATGGGCGAGCCGCTCGAGGGGAAGTCCATACTCGTGCTCGGCGAATGGGGCATCGGCGACCACATCCAGTTTGCGCGCTACGCCGCTCTGCTCAAGGCGCGCGGCGCGGGTCAGGTGATCTTCGGGGCGCCCAAATTGCTCACCCGCCTTCTCACGCGCATCGATGGCGTTGATCGCGCCACCGATGACATGACCCAGGCGACCGACGCCGATCTTTGGGCGCCGCTCATGACCCTTCCCTCCCTGTTTGCCACGACCCCGGAGACGCTCAAGGAGACCCTCCCGCGGGGTCTTCCCTATATCCGGCTGAAATCTGGCCGCCGGCCGCGACGGGCCAAGGACGCGCCGCTGAAGGTTGGGATATTCTGGGCCGGCGGACATCATGACGGACCCTTGGATATCGCCCGGATCGACGCCCAACGTTCCATGGACCTGGCGCGGGTTCTGCCCCTCATGTTCGCCGACGAACTGTGCGGGCGCATCGCCTGGACAATCCTCCAGAAAGACCGTCGCCCGGATTATCTGACCGACATGGCGCGGGCGGCCGGCTGGACCGACCCCTTCGCCGAAGACGGCCCCTCCCCGCCCGCTGACCTGCTCGACACCGCCGAGATCATCGCGGAGCTGGATCTGGTGATCGGCGTGGATTCCGCCCTGATCCATCTGGCCGCTGGCCTGAACGTTCCCACCTGGATGATCGACCGCGCCAACCATTGCTGGCGCTGGCGGCCAGGGCGGGCGGACTCCGACTGGTACCCGGGCGTGCTGCGTATTTTCCGCCAGGAGACACTGGGGGATTGGGAGCCCGTTCTGACCAGGGTGCGGAGAGCGTTAGCGGAGATGGTGATCAACGATCGCGCGGCGCCTTGAACTCCAAGGCCGACACGACTAGGTTCCGCGCCTTCGCCCGTACAGGCGGCGCGCGCTCGTAGCTCAGCTGGATAGAGCATCAGACTACGAATCTGAGGGTCGGGCGTTCGAATCGCTCCGAGCGCGCCAATTATCAATGACTTAGCAGGGGCAGAGCCCTTGCATCGCCCTCGCACAGCGCTCACACAGTCCTGACGGGTCAGAAAACCTCGGGGGACGGTGATGGCGGAAACAGCGATTAGGCACTCCCTTATGGGAGGCAAACTTCACGTCTATCGACGGGGGAACAGCAGCCAATGGCACTGCTCGACCTCCTTTAGTGGCAAGGAACATCGATCTTCCACGCGCTCGGACAGCCTCGCACACGCGAAGGAGATTGCGCAGGACTGGTATCTCACGCTTCACGGGAAGCACCGCGCCGGCGAGCTGAAGACCGAAAAAACCTTCAAAGACGCGGCCGTCGCGTTTGAGCGTGAGTACGAGATCATCACAGAGGGGCAGCGGAGTCCTGCCTATGTTCGGGGCCACAAGGATCGTATTCGTCTCCATCTCAATCCGTTTTTTGGCACGATGGGACTGTCTGAGATTACCCCCCGGATCGCCCAGGAATATCGGATCCACCGGAGAACGAAGCCGGAGGTCAAGGCGAAGCCGGCCGACGATTCGGCTGGGGTGAAGCCGTGGAAAGCCCCGGCGCGCACGACGCTTCATCATGAATTCGTCACGCTCAGGCAGGTCCTGAAAACCGCTGTCCGTAACGGCTGGCTCTCCCACCTCCCCGACCTCTCGGCGCCGTACAAAACGTCAGGGAAGATCAGCCACCGGGCTTGGTTCAGCCCCGAGGAATATCGCCAACTCTATACCGCGACGCGGGCACGCGCGGCTGACAAGGCGAACCACCGCAGAAAGTCGTGCGCCCAGCTTCACGACTACGTCCTGTTCATGGCCAACACAGGCCTTCGACCGGATGAGGCGAAACGCCTCGAATTCCGCGACGTGACGGTCGTTGAGGACGCGGAGTCCGCGGAGACCATTCTCGAGATTCAGGTCCGGGGCAAACGCGGCGTCGGTTATTGTAAGAGCACAAGGGGCGCGGTGACGCCCTTCGAGCGCATCCGCGAGCGGAATGTGAATGATCGCCCGGATGCCGATGAGCGCGCGAGGCGGAAGACCGCGGGCGCCGCCGCCGAGGGTGAGGCCGCCGCGCCTAAACCAACCGACCGCCTTTTCCCGACGCGGCAGACGAAGCTATTCAATGAAATTCTGGGTGCCAATGGCCTGAAGGAGGATCGCGAAAGCCAACCTCGCACCGCCTACAGCCTCAGGCACACCTACATCTGCATGCGCCTGATGGAAGGCGCAGACATCTATCAGATTGCCAAGAACTGCCGAACAAGCGTTGAAATGATCGAGAAGTTCTACGCCTCACACATCCGCACGAGCTTGAACGCAGCGGCGATTAACGTGATGCGTCCAGCGGTAGGCGCTACGGCGGCACAGAAACCCTCACGACGGGCGCCGCCGCTGGAGCGAGACGCGTTTCGACGGGACCAACCACGGAGGTGAGGTGGCTTGTCGCACCGTTTTAGGCTTGAAGAATCGAGGCTGTGAAGTCGGTTCCCCTAGGGATGGACGGAGAGATCAAACCAATCCAACGCGAATGACGGGCAAAATTAGCACGCGGCGAGCACACCGTGTGACGTGCGAAATTTTGGCGTTCATTACAACGGACTGAGGGCGAACGTTCCGGATTCAAAATCCGGTCCCGAAAGGGGTGTCGGTTCGATTCCGACCGCCCGCTCCACCATCGAAATGACGGAGACGCGCGGGTTGATCGCCCCTCGAAAGTGGCCGCGATAGACGCAACGGTCCTTAAAGATTTTCTTTGAGTGCTCCTAGGGAAACCCCGGATGCAGAACTGCTCAAACTGGGGCAAACCTTTTATATGGCAATCCCGAGCCAAGCCCCAGTCTGGTTTGTCATACCTTTTGTCCAGGGCTTGTGCTGACTGGAGCGACCTTCACGGCCGCGATCTGGATTAAATTGCGAAGTCGCGCGGCGAGGAGTTCCATCTCACCGGGCGGTGCGGACAGGCGCATGTAAATATCCAGGCCTTCGCCATTCTGCACGCAGGTCAACGTACGCGGCGTCAGACTCATCCAGGCCATCACGCTCATCGCCTTGGTGAGATCGTGAATTCCACCTTGCAAGCAGACGTGGAGGTCGAACTCGCCACTCATGCGGTCGCTGTGGCAGCCGCATGAGCGATGCGCTCACGCGCCAGCCTGTCCGCGACCTCGTGGGGCCCAAGACGCGCCGCCTTGGCGTCATCGAGTATGCGGCGGGTGCGGGGACCTATGGCGCGGACCCGATCCGCAACCTTGCACTCTGGCTCCCCCAGATATTCGGCCATGACATTGATGATGCCACCGGCGTTGACGACGTAATCTGGCGCATAGGTAACGCCACGGGCCAGCAGGCGGCGTCCATCTTCCGGCGTGGCCAATTGATTATTGGCGCCGCCGCAAACGACCGGCGCGCCGAGATCGCTGATGGTCCCCGCGTTCAGACAAGCTCCAAGTGCGTTCGGCGAGAAAAGGTCTGCGGGCACGCGGTGAATCGCGTCCACGGCCACGACGTCGGCGCCAAATCGGTCCTTGGCCTCCAGCGACCGGTCCGCGTTGATGTCCGCAACCACGAGAGTGGCGCCGGCGGCATGGAGACGCTCGCAAAGCTTGAAGCCTACGGACCCAAGCCCCTGAACGGCGACACGAGCGCCTTGAAGCGATCGGTCAATGCAAGTTTCCAGCGCCAGGAAAACCCCAAGCGCCGTCCAGGGAGACGGATCCCCGCCAGCACGACCCTGGCGTGGCGGAAGCCCCGCTACATAACGTGTCTGCCGACTAACCGCCTCCATATCGCCAACGCAGGTGCCAACATCCTCCGCGGTTATGTATTTGCCCTTCAGCGCCTCCACTGATCGACCGAAGGCTTCAAAAATAGCCCGACGATCCGCACCATCTCGTACATTGTAGAGCACGGCTTTGCCGCCGCCGGCGGGCAGATCGGCCAAGGCGTTCTTGTAGCTCATCCCCTGGGCGAGACGTAGCGCGTCGGTCAAAGCCGCCTCAGGACTGTCATAGACCGCCATCCGGCAACCGCCGGCGCTCGGGCCCAGCGCGGTGGAATGAACGGCAATGAAGCCGGCAAGGCCCGTATCTTCGTCCGAAACCAGCACGACCTGCTCATGCTGGTCAAAACTCTGATTTGCGATGGGGTCCATGCCGCCTCCCACTGATCGGCAGATAGTAAGGGGGTCGCCAACTAAATTCTTTTCAAAATGACGCTATAAATCTGTTTATGATTATGAATTATTGGCTAATTGATCCTTTCATGAATGATATTGACGAGATTGATCGGCGCATCCTTCGCGCACTCCAGATTGACAGCAGCCGGAGCACGGCTGCGATCGCTGAACTGGTGGGCGTGTCACAGCCGGCCTGCTGGCGGCGCGTGCAGAGGCTTCGCGACACCAAGATCATTACGCGTGAGGCGGTGGTTCTTGATCGCGAACAGTTGGGCTTCGACGCACAGGTCTTCGCCCTGGTCAAACTTTCGAACATCGGACGCGCCAATCTCGCCGGCTTCGCGGAAAAGATCCGCGCGCTGCCGGAGGTGGTGGAATGCCATGTGGTGATGGGCGCCGCCGACTTTCTGGTGAGGATCGTGACGAAGGATATCCACGCCTATGAGCGGTTCTTCTTCGACCAACTCTCGGCGATCGAGGGGATCCAAGACGTGACGTCGTGTGTGGCGCTCTCGGAGATCAAACCCGCCACTGGACTGCCGCTCTAGGCACCGAAATACGACGAGCCGCGCTGCGAAAGCTCACGGATCCCAGCTAAGTATTCTCTACCAACAGCTCACAAGACGGTCGTTCCCATTTTGCGACTGACGTGACCGCGACGGCCGTCCCCAGGAGGTTGGTTGCGGTTCTGCCCATATCCAGAACATAGTCAATCGCGAGGATCAGGATCAGCCCGCTATCCGGAATACCAAGGTAAGGGAGTACGCTTGAAACCACGAGGATCGAAGATCTTGGAACATTGGCTATGCCTTTGCTCGGCACCAGAATCATCAATAGAAGTTGAGTGATCTGAAAAGGAGATAGTTTTACGTCGAAAGCTTGGGCCAGAAATAATGTGGCGAAAACACAGTAACACAATGATCCTGATAGATTGAAAGCGTAGCTTAATGGCAAAAGAAAGCTCGCGATCCGATTGGAGACGCCAGCGTTCTCGAGCCTCGCAAGCAGCGTGGGATACGCCACTTCCATACTGGTCGCGGCAAAGGCGAGTAGGGCGGGCTCGCGGATGGCTATGAGAAGCCGCCATTGGCGCTTCCGACCCATCGCGGCGGCGCCGGCCAAGATGATCGCACCCCAAAGGATACCCAGGCAGAGGTAGAATTCGCCAAGATAAGCCGCATAGGCGGCGAATATCGAGCCGCCTTGTTGAGCCAGAGCGACAGCGACGGAGGCAAAAATCGCGATGGGCGAGAACGCCACGATCACGCGCGCCATTTGCAGCATCAATCGCGTGGAAGCGTCGAGGAGCTTCAGAATGAGAGTTGCATCGTCTCCAACGCGATGAAGCACCAGGCCGGCGATCACGGCGAAGACAACGATCTGAAGGATCTCATTTTCCGCCAAGGCGGAGAAAATTGAGGTGGGCACCAGATTGGTCACAAAACCAGAGGCGGTCATCGCAACAACGCGGGGTGCGGAAGCTGTGGTTACTCTTAGGTGCAGGTCCACCCCAGGCCCAAAGCTCGTCACCACCAGAAAGGCTATCAGGATCGCGGCGCATGAAGCCGCCAAAAACCAGAGCAAGGCGCGAACGGCGATGCGGGCCGCCGTAACTTCGCCGCCCATGCGGCCTATGCCGGCCATCAGAGAACTCAGCACCAAAGGCGCCACAATCATCTTTATGGAACGAATGAACACAGTATTGATCGTTCCGAGCGCGCCAGTCAGTTCAGCTCGAAGGGCGGCGTCCTTAATCAAGGCGTGGGACGCGAGCCCAACAACGACGCCGAGACATGTTGCGCCGATAATTCGCCAGCTCAGCCACACGGGGGTCGCATCCGAATTGAAATCCAAAGTTTGGGGTAGATTCTATCCCCCGCCTCAGGCGCCGAGGGGCGAGGCATATCTTGAGAATATATCCGTTGGCGCCGTGGCCCGAAATCCTTGGGATGAACGCCATCACCGCGAGCTGGACATCTCCTTCAGCGTCAAGGTGATCCCGCGCTGGTGGCGCCGGGGGTCAGGTGGTTGATGAGGAAATCAGCCCCCTCGCCATAGACACTGACAAGATGCTCGAATGAGAGATTGAGATCATGGATCTCGTCCGGAACAACGCGAAACTTGGCCTCGATATCCGAATGCGCGCTCAAGGCTTTCGCCAAGCGCAGGCCTTGGTAGAAGTCGACATTCCTATCGTCGTCGCCCTGAACCACGAAGACTGGCGAACGCCAATTTTTCACCTGGGCGACCGGCCCATATTTTTCTCTGTCGCCGAAAAACTCATGCACGCCAGCGGCGTCGAAACCTGCATCGAAGACGTTCGGATACATGGCGAGGGCTTGGGCTGTAATATAGCCGCCCCAGGAAAGGCCATAGACGCCCACGCGACGAACCTTGAGACGGGGATCGGATTTGAGGTAATTCGCCGCCCCGACCACATCGTGCATCTCGCTGGCGCCGGCGTTTCCCCAGCCAGCGGGATTGCGAAAATCATAGCCGCGCATGATGCTGGAGCGATATTCGATGGACAAAACGGCGCAGCCCCGGCTCGCCAGGTACTGATTGACCTCATAGAGGTTCGAATAGACCTCGATGTAGTGGAAGCCGGGCAGCATCTGGCGCTTCGTGCCGCCGTGGGCGAAGACGACGCCGCACCCCGTGGGATGAGGGGGCCTGAACAGTTCGCCATAGGCCTTAGACCCATCGGTCGCCACGATATCGACGAGCTCAGGCCTGACGAAGTGATCGCGCGGGAAATTGCTCGTGACCGCCGGCAGCCGCGCAGCCATGACATTGCCACCCTCCCGCCAGATGCGAACCGCGGGCGGATCGGCCCAACCCGCGTCGATATAGGCCAAAGCGCCGTCGGCGAGAGGCGTCGGCGCCCACTGGCTGTTGTCTCCGCTTGTCACCGGCGCCACGGCCCCCGTGGCTATCTCGATACGGCTTAGGTGACGGCGCCCCAGATCATTTATGTTGGTGGCGGCGAAGACATATCGACCATCGAGCGATAGCGCCGCGGTCTCCACATCGCCGTCGCCGGGGGTGATCAACTTCGCATCGCCACCGACAGCGGGAACCTCATAAAGGTGTCGCCAACCGTCCGCCTCCCATTCGAAGATGATCTCCCCGCCGGCCGCCCACAAAAGCTGGTCGTCGAGGTGGCCGACGCCAGTGGGATCTTCAGCGAGGGGGAAATAGGCCGAGCCCCTCCCGGTGTTGGCTTGCCAAATTTGTTGGGTTGTCCTGGCGCCCACATCGGCGCTCATGATCGCCCAAGGCGTCGCGGAGGTGAAGGGACCGCCATCGCCAATAAGTCCTTCGCCGACGCCCAAGGGCTGTGGACCCGTTGTTCGCACGAAGGCGACGCGAGCGCCGTCCGGCGACCAAGTCGCGGCGGAATCGGCGGCCCCCTTCGGTCGCGGGATGATCCATGTTTGGTCCCGGCCAAGGTTGTAGATGCCGACGCTATCGGCGCTTCTATAGAGAAGCTGATCGCCGCCTGGGGAGAAACGAATATCTGAGACCGCCCCCCCGATTATCTTCGACTTAGGGCCGAGGCCCTCGAACCCCGAAGCTCCGCGAATAAGCGGCGCAATCATCAGGCCCTCGGGACCGATCCAGACCAGGCTCTCGCCATCGGGCGTAAATTGTGGCGCGTCGCCCGAATCGACCTTGAGAGGCGCTTCTGCTCCGCCGGTCCCCACGAGCCAAAGCTCAAGCTGGGGCTTGATCCGCGCGGATCTAGGGTTTGGAATATCGCCTGTTCGTTTCGGAGTTCCGCCACGGACATAGGCCAAGACATCGCCCGTCGGCGAGAGGGCCATATCGCGAAGTTCCTGACCGTCATCATCGCCATCCAGCACCAGGCGTCGGGCCGGCCGGCTCTCCGCCTTCACATAGATCGACCGCTCCCTCCCCTGCCGCGCGCCATAGACCATAACGCGACCATCCTTCGACGCGGTCGGTTGGAACACGACGGGCGCGGCGAGCATCGAACCGAGCGATCCCCGGGCAGGCGAGACTGGGGGCGCCGCATCGACTTCACGCGCGCTTCGGGTCAGATGCTTCTCGCTCTGACCCGCCATGTGACGGGTGAAGGAAATCTCCTGGCCAGAGTGGGACCATTGAGGGGCGCTGTCGTCGGCGAAGGTCGGATCAGTATAATCGATGAGGCCCGTCTTAAAATCGTAGGTGGCGATGAAAGACCATGAATAGGCCTTAGCAGGGCTAAAGCCGCGCATGGAGGGGTCGCCCTTGGCATTGTTCACCGTCAGATTGCCGCGGATATTCTCGAAGGCGACGCGACGTCCATCCGGAGAAAACACGAGGGTCTCAACAGCGCCCCTGATGTCAAAAATCTTGGTCGGCGCTCCCCAGGGCGCGCTGGGCGCGGCGCGCTCCACGCCCAGGAGACAGTGACAACCTGGGGGCGACCAGACCCGCCGCAGATGATCTGGCGACAGGACTCCACTCTGGGCGGGCGGTGTCGCGGCCGCGCCGAGAGCAAAAGCTAGGGCGGCCAGCGCCGGGACAATCACCAACGCCGCGCGACTGACGGCTTCGTGCATCTGCTAATTTGCCCGAGCTGTCGCGACGGTTTCTCGCACCAGAACATCCAGCGCATCCACGCAGGGCTTACCGATCGACCTTGGCGGCCCGAGCAGCGAGAATTCCGTGCAGGCAATGATGAAGACCTCAGCCCCCGCGCGCTCCAGCGCGGCGGCGGCGTTCTCATAATCGGCTCGGTGGCTCTCGTTCAGCCGGCCGCCCTTGATGGCCTTGATGGCCTCCAGAAGTCGCGCTTGCGCCTCCGGGCTCGGGAGAACCGCCTTAAGTCCCGCCTCTTCCAGCCTTTTTTGATATAGCCCGGTTTGGGTTACAGCCGTTGAGGCCAGGATTCCGATCTTCCTCGCGCCGGTATGTGATTGCGCGACGCGCGAAACCGTTAGCGAGACCATATCGAGGACCGGCACTTCAACCGCAGAAGCGATCTCTCCATGATAATGGTGCGCCGTATTACAGGGTATCGCGATGATATCGGCGCCCACATGGGCCAAATTCCGCGCCATATTTCTCAATATCGGCGTGGGATCCTCACCTGTCCCCTCTATGATGTGAGCGATCCGTGACGGAATCTTGCTGTTATTATCCAGTATGACGTGAAGATGATCGCTATCATCCTTGGCGTCCACGGCCGTCAGTAGACGCTGAAGGAAATCGACCGCGGCTTCGGGGCCCATGCCGCCCATCACCCCCACTGTCTTTTCATATTTCGCCAACATGTGCTTGATGAACCCTCGGACTTCGCGTCGCGCGTCAATGGTCTGGTGAGATATGGAACGCGGAGTCCGCGGGCGGCGTGACCGATTTTTCAAGGTGCGGTACGCCCGCCGGCGCCCAGTCATACGGAACGGGCTGTGCGCGATAAACCCAATTGGATTGGGCCTTGAGATTGATCACGCCATATGCCGGTCCAAAATGAGGATTGACGTATTCCCAGACGATTTCACCACTGGGGGTGACCTGGAAAAATCGGCCATACATGCCCTCGTCAATCAAAGTATTTCCGTTGGGCAAGCGGCGCGCGCTACTTATGAAGGCGCTATAGAATTCCCAATCCGGCTGGTTAGAATCATCGGCCGTGTAGTCCCAGACGATCTTTTTCGTTTGCGGATTAATTTCCAGAACGCGGGATCCGATGTGATGGTTAAGCCTGATCGAGGGAAATCCCGATGGGCCCTCGTTATCGAACAGCAATATATCGCCCGCGCCCGGCAGCCCTTCCGGAATCATATAGGCGTCGTGCTGGCCGCTCGTCTGATCAATATCCCGCGGCAGCTTATCGCTGAACACCGGCTCAATTCTCAGTTCAGCGCCAAAGCTGGGCCCCACCGCCTTTTCCCAGACCGTGCGGTAATCCGGACCCAGCCGCCAGGTGATCTTGCCCGACGCCTTATCGATGATCGCGATGAAGCTCGCCTCGCGGGAATCGATGATGATGTTATTAGGATTGAACCGGCTATCGCCCGCCTGGAACCACTTGTTGGGTCCCAGCGGCTTCATGTCATTGACCGTTAGAAAGCCGAGCCCCGTGAATCCATGGGCAAGAATAGACTTTAATATCTTCATGCCTTGCGGCGAAATTCCAAACTCATCGATATGCGCCGACACCACCCATTTCCAAACGATGACGCCCTGCGGGTTCACCTCATAGATGACCTGGTCATCAATAGGTTCGCGGCTTAAGGCGGGAATGACATGACGTAGCGTCGAAAGAATAAGGGTGTTTCCGTTCGATAATCTCGCCCAGTCATGATTTTGCAGAGCCGCGCCTCCTGGCGCCTTTTCGCCCCACGTCCACAGTATTTGATTGCCCCAACCGACCTCAGCGACGGTTTTGTCATTAAAAAAGCCATCCGTGTGGACAAGGACGCGACCCGGCGCCTGGCCATCAATGTGAGGGTCTATATATAGTGTCGGAAAACCGACATAGGGCCAAGTCTTCACCTCGTTGCCGTCCATGTCGATCATGTAGCTCTTGCCGTCCGGTGCGCCGTAAACAACAAAGCTGTTATAAGCCTCGCTAGGCCTATAGATCGTCACGCCGGTGGGATAAACACTTGGGCGAGCCGCCGCCACATTTGCAGCTATCACACCTAGAATAATAATTATAGACTTCAATTTGTAGATAATATTTCTCATGTCTTAACTCCCAATTCTATAAATCCCGTAAATAAATTCCATGAATGATTTCAATTTATCGACATCCGAATAAATTCGGAAATATCTTTATGAAGAATGCGTAAATCCGGTTCATTCACATAAATCATATGTCCACTTTCGAAGAAATGGTATGATATATTATTTCTTATATCATCTGGAATGGGAAGATGCTTCATTTGATAAGTTGACGCAAAATATGTGCATCCACTCAGGTCAAAATAACCACCCAAGACCATGACTTTCATCTGAGGATTTTTGATCATTGTCACGGCGAGATCAGGCATGACATTGATGCTTACCGGGCGACTTTGCCCTGGGTTCAGGTGGGTCCAATTCCATTTGAGGCCGTCGCGAGCGTCGGCTTTATAGGATACATCCCGGCCATAATTGAGCTTGGTGCGTAGGTACTGATTAATCGCGGCGGTGAACTCGGCGCCATTTATTGTCAAATAAGGATCATAGGTCGCCGTACCGCTTGAAGGGTTGATATCCGGCCCCTTATAACGCGCGTCTAGTCGACTAATTGTCTGCCCCTGGTCCGACAGGAGCTGTTTGCGGAAGGCAGGTCCGCTGAGGCGCAGGTTTACCTTCAGCCAATAATCGGCCGATATTCCCGTATAACCCTGCAGCTTTTCAGCGAGGGCTCGCTTCCGGTCCTGCGGGAGATCAGCGCCCTGGATGAGCGCCGCGGAATATTCACCAAGGCTGAATGGCTCCACCTCGCGCAACAGCGCTTTCAGGTTTTCCGGGCGCCGTGGCAGCTTATGATGATACCAGGCCGCCGCGGCCATGGCAGGCAATGAGAGATAGTAAGCCTCCTCCGTGCCCGGGTTTGCTTCTGGGCCGTCCGGGCTGTCGTCAAAGTTCAGATTTTGTGAAAGCTGAATAAGTCCGGTGAGGGCGACATCATGGTCCTGCAATATGCGACTGAGTAGCGCGCTTCGCGTCGTGCCGTAGCTTTCGCCCAATAAATACTTTGGTGAATTCCAGAGAGCGTAGGTCGAGAGAAAACGCCTGACAAAGCGGTCAAACGCGTGCGCGTCTTCGTCAACGCCCCAGAACGCCTTTTCCGCCTCAGGCCCCTCAAGGCTGCTGAAGCCTGTGCCTGGCGCGTCTATGAAGACCAGGTCACTGACATCGAGGAGGCTATCGTCATTGTTGATGATGCCATAGGGGAGACCACGTCTATCGCTTGGCCCCGACGTCACGACGCGGACCGGGCCGAAGGCCATCATATGAAGCTGAGCGCTCGCGCTACCCGGCCCCCCATCATAGATGAACGTTATCGGCCGGGATCCTGGGGGTTCGCCGGTCTTGAAATAAGCCACATAAAACATGTTCGCTGTCGCGCCTTCATGGGCGGCCTGAGCCTTGAGCGCGAAATCTTGTGAATCCGTCGCGCCGACCGCGATCCGACCGGCGATAGCCGTGTAGCCAATGGAATGCCCGCCAATCGTCACAGCCCCTTCCGTAACGACGCCTCCCGCAGGGTCGGACAGGCGCGTGGAGTCGTGAACCGTCTGACCCGCGACCTCGGCTGCATTGAGGCACATGAGGCTAAAGGCGAGCAGATATGCGACGCGCCTTATCGTGATCATCATCGTCAGGTCCGAGACCCTTGTCTTGAGCGCCAACACCGTGTCGCGACACTTAAGTATGACGTCGCCTGCGGCGAAATCCTCCGCGCCTGAAGAGCGTAAGGTCGATCGCATCACCCATGGCCTGATAACCCGCGTCGTTGGGATGCAGCCAATCTCCCGATTGCCATTCGGGCCTTAATCGCGACGGGTGTGTGGGGTCGCGAACAGCCGCGTCAAAATCGATGACCTGGTCAAACTCACGCCCCGTTCGGATCCATGCGTTGACGCTCAGCCTCACGGCCTCACCCTCGTCATGAAAATAGCGGGCGCCTTCGTAAGGCAGGATCGTGCCGCCGATGACGGAGATACCGTGGGCGTGGGCGCGCGCGATGAGTTGCCTATAGCCGGCAATGAGGTTGGCCGCGCTTGGCGGGGTGGCCCCGCCGGCGCCGATATCATTGATCCCCTCAAGGACGATCACATGGGTCGCGCCGGGGACGGATAGAACATCCCGGTCAAACCGGGCCAAGGCGCTTTGCCCTTGATAGGGAGTTTTGCCATCCGTCAGGAGACGGTTTCCGGATATGCCCGCATTGACGACCGCGGCGCCGGGATTTCTCGTATCCGCGAGAAGACGTCCCGCCAATCGATCTGGCCATCTCTTATCGGCGTCAACGGTCGCGTGGAAACCATCGGTGATGGAATCACCGAAAGCGACAATCACGGGCCCCGCCCGAAGACGCTCAACTTCGACGGCGCTGAGGAAAGCGCGATATGTCGGTGAAATCCAATCGCGGTGACCCTGATCGAATGCGGCGCCTCTTCCCCGGGGCGAGACAAACGCATGCTGACCGCCCAACAGATGGCAACTGCACGTATCCACGACCGTGGGTAGGAAGATAGAAATCCGAAGCTTATTCAGGGTTTTCGTCGGCAAATAAACCGGATCGCTGATAAGCGGGGCGCCGGGCGGAACGTCGGCGGACTCTCGCCCCGAAAAGGTTACCACATGTTCGGAACCGACGATGTCATCAGCGTCCGCACTGAGCAATGAGACCCTTACCAGACCCAGCGCAAGCGGCGTTGAACCATATTCGTTCGAAATGCGAAGCCTCAACCTGACGCCGCCGGCGCTGAGGCGCACAGTCTGAACAATGGTTTGATTTTCGAACCTCGGCGCGGGCCCCTCGGGATTCATGGTCTCGGCCCGCGGCGACGGCGCCGGCGCGGCGGCCCAGCTCCCGATCCACTGGGGCGCTCGTTCAGACTTCGCTGACTTTGCGGAAGCTGCGCTTGACGCCAATGCGGCCGTCAACGCTAAGACAAAGCCGAGACAAGTGATCGGCTTCATGGATCTATTGAGACCGGACGTCCTTCGGCGCCCGAAGATCCCAGACCCGGGGCGACGACAGATGCATCGCCGAGATTTCACCATCTGAATTTCGCTCGAAGCGAACGGTCCAGCCATTCGGGGCCGAAAAGACGTCCGCGTATCTTGGCATAAGATCCTCGGCGGGCAGGTCGTTGATGGCTAGCGCCAGATGATTTGATCTTACGGATACGTCGTAATCCGCCGAAACCTCGTCAGAGTGAAATTTTCCGACATAGGACGAAAAATCGATCAACTCCGGATCTGTTGGCGTAACGCGTGAGAATAGGCGAACACCCCCAAATTGGTCGTCTATCCGCACCCCGCCATTTGGAAGAAAGCTCAATAGCGAATCCCCGTAGCGATATTTGTGTGGGCTCACCACCGCTATTTTGCCGACACCGGCTAAAACGAGGCCGCGATTTTGTTTATCTATCTGTATTATATAGCTGTCACCCGTGCTGACAAATAAACCGGGCATATCTAATGTTCTTTCTGCCGGATCGATAACTTCACCCTGCTTAAAGGGATTAATATAATGATCCAGGGTCATGAGTATCTCGGCAGCGTCACTCATATTGCAAAGCGCAGCTACCGAAGTGTCCGGCTCATCGTAGCGCGCTAGAAAACCTCTAAATCCTGCCCTGCCGCCAGGGTGATAGACCTCAACGCCTCTATCATCCCTGCTGTGGATCAAACCACGTCCGTAATGGAGGATGGTTCCGTCATTGAGCTGGCCGCGGACACTCTGCTCACGGGCTATGAAGGCGCCGAGCTTCCCCTCGCGCAGGGCGTCATTCCAAATGAGCAAATCCCCAACGGTCGTCAGGAGACCGCCAGAGCCGTAGTCTTCCGAAAAAGGCATGTTCCGCCGAAAGCCGCTCTTCACCTTGTCGTATCCAACGGCCCGGTGGGATACGATTTTCCGATAGTCGTCTCTCCACTGGGTGGCATTCATCCCCATCGGCTTGAAAAACTGATCTCGTGTAAAAGCCGGAAGTGACTGGCCGCTGACACGCTGGACGATGATGGCCAGCATGACATACCCACTGTTGGTATAGGACATGGCCTCACCGGGAAGGTGATTGAGATCGCGCTGTCTGGCTTGCATGCGCAGAATATCGGCGTTCGTCAGAAGCGCGGTGTCTGGCGGGTGGCCCGCCATCGCCTCAAGGCCGTTCCATTCGCGAAGACCATTTGTGTGGTCTAGGAGATTATTTATCGATATTTTGCGCTTATATTGAGGAAGCTCTGGAAGATATTTTCGAATATCATCGTCAAGAGAAAGTTTTTTCTCTTCCGCAAGACGCAATATTGAAGCCGCCGTGAATTGCTTCGAGATGGAGCCGGCTTCGAAGACGGTTTCGGCGGTTATGGGCACCCGGTCTTCCAGAACCGCAAGGCCATAGGTTCGTATCGTGGTTTCGCCGCCGCGCTTGATCGCTAAGGCGCAACCCGGTGTTGAGGCCGTATATTTAGAGAAGATCGAGTCAATCGCCTTAAGATCCAAGTCGCCGGCTTTGCCAGGACCGACAACGCATAATCCCAGCCCAATCGCGATGGCGCACCTTGGCAACATCTTGCGCATTTGCAACGTACTTCCCTTTTTGGGGATGCGGCGAACGTCAGGTTTACCAAAGCCGACCGGAATGACCGGCACTCCTGGAAACTGGGGTCCGAGCCCATCAAATCGAGCCCGCACGCCTCGAAGCTTGGCTAGGTATGTCAGAAACTGCTAGACACGCGAATCCCCACCGTAAGGGGACGGATTAAATAAGCTTCCCCCTTGCCACCATAGCTTGAGGCAGGGAAAAAGTAAGTAATGCCTTTCGCATCCGTGAGATTTTTTCCGTACAGCTCAAATGTATATGATCCGTATCGCACCCCCGTGCGCGCGGATACCGTCTCATAGCTGGGAATTTCTTGATGTCCATTGGCGGGATTGGTGCCAAAGTTAGAGTATCTGTCGCCTATATGGCTCCAGTCGAAGCCAACGAACCCCCGACTGGCCCCATAGCTGGGCCACTCATAATCTCCGTTCAGGGTCGTGCTCAGCACAGGAACGTAAGCGAGCGCTTGACCACTGAGACCGCCAATGCCCGGGGCGTTCTGCGTCAGGTGTGCGTCCGTGTAGGCTCCCGCGAACCCAAAACGCAGCCCCTGCACGGGCCTCCAGCCGAAATTGAACTCTGCCCCCTCGCTCACGGCGGACCCGGCATTGCCCGTAAATGAGAAATTCGCGCCGCTCGCAATTTTGACAGTCGAGATGACCTGAATGTCACTCCAATCAATGTAGAAACCGTCCAGATCGATGGTGACCTTCCCATCGAAGAATTGGGATTTCACGCCAGCCTCATAGTTGATCGTTGAATCCGCGCCATATTTCGTGGGGACAACGGCGGGTTCGCCAGCCACGGGAAGTTCGGGCCCCCCCGGTCTGAACCCCGAAGCGATCCGGACATAGGCAAGGATATCATCCGTCAGATGATAGCGGGGCGCGAATGAAAACGTGCCGCTGGTATCGGAGGTTTTGATATAGGGTAAAACAATATACTTCCCGCCCACCTCAGAGCCGTTTTCCGCAACTTGGCTGTGGGAACCGTCGGATGAGAAGCGCCCTCCGACCTCAACGTCAAATTTGCGCGTGAAATGGTACGTCAGGTCGCCATAGATGGCTTCCTCATTGAAATTCATCGGCAATACGGCATCCAGAAAATATCCTGGCGTGACAGCACCCTGAGATGAGACAAGGTTTATGTTCTGATCATAAGTACTGATTTCGTGGGTGTAGAACACACCGAACTGCCAATCCAAATCGTGTCGAAATAACTGGTCTCCCGGATTTGACGATATTCTAAATTCTTGATTGAATTTACCCAAAGCGTTTATTTGCTGCTGAAAAGCGCTTGTCCCCGCCCCTTTTGTGCCGGCAAGGGTCGGACTATCTTGATCAAAGAATTCATGCTGCGATCCGTAACTTGTAATCGACTGCAAGCTAGCCCAATGTAGGTCGTAATCGATATCCAAGCTATAAAAATTAAGTCGGTTTCTCGTGATATCTGCATTGTATTGATAGTAATTATAGCCATTAACGAAACCGAATCTGTTTGACGGGTTGGAGTTGCCATAGACGCTCACCGCATCGACCCCGTCGGCGTTTCTCTCCTGAAGAAAGGCCGTCGCGCGGATGCTCAGGTTCGGAATGGGCCGCCACAAGGCAGAAAATCGGCCGCCATATCGATGTCCCGCATTATCCCTGTTTTGGCCGGTCACGGGATCGCTGATCCAGCCCGGCATCGATTCGTAGTAGCCGCTCGCGCGGATGGCCGCCGTGCCATTCATGAGGGGAATGTTCGCATAGCCTTTGACGTCTCCGCCGAGACCGCCATGGGCCACGTTCTCTTCGCCCGCTTCCATCCCCAAATGATAGGCGTTGGGGTCTGGCGGATTGGTCACATATTTGATCAGCCCGCCCTCGGCGTCGGCGCCATAGAGCGTGCCTTGCGGTCCCTTAAGGACTTCAATGCGATTGAGGTCATAGGTATCAAAGTCGCTGGCGAGATTGCCTCCGTCCGTCTCCGCCAGGGAGTAGCTCAGCGGCACGTCATCAACGACCGTGGTCACATTGGCACCGTCGCCTCCCGAATTGAGGCCGCGGATGATGATCCGCTCGCCGCCCCCCGGCCCCCCGCCCTGTATCGCAAGTCCCGGAACACTCGCCTGTAGATCCTCAAGGTCGAGGATCTGGTTCCGCGCGAGATCGGTTCCGCTGACGACTGACATGCTCATCGCGACGTTGCGCAGTATTTCCGCGCGCTTGTTCGCGGTGACAACGACCTCACCAATCGAGGTCGCAGCCTGATTCGAAGATGCCTTGTGGAGAACGAGCGCGCCTGTCGGGGTTTTCTCGACGGACAGGCCCGAATCCTTAAGAAGGAGGTCCAGCGCACTTTTAGCCGAATAGTTGCCTTTGAGCGGGGGGGCGGCCTTGCCGACCGTAAGATCGTCGGTGAAGACGAGTTGCTGATGGGTCGCCTGTCCGAAATCCCTCAGCGCCTTGGACAAGCTTTCCGCCGGAATATCCAGCTTGTACGTGCGTTCTTGAGCCGCCGCGGAGCCGGCGATACCAGCCAAAGAGACGATCCCGGGCAGCACAACATTCTGTAACAGCCGAAGACGCATCGCGCGTGACATAATAGGAAGCCCCCTCAAAAGACGTGCCGATTATCGGCCTTAGGAGAGCAGGACGACGGACCGTCATAAATCCTCCACGCAGATGAACGGCAGCCGTCGAACGCCGCGACGCGACGAGCGGGCGCCCTCGTTTTGCTCAGCCCACGTCCCCAAAGCGCTGCCTCAATCGCATCGACAAAACTGGTGAGGCTTGTGTGTCCCGGTGAGACGGGGGCGGCGAGCTTGGATAATTTGGCGGGGCACGCCATCCCGAGGACTGCATGAACCGCTCCCACCTGACCGTGATCGCCTCCCTGCTCGTTTTGATGTTGGGCCCGCATGCCGGGCGGTCTGAAGCGGTCGCGCCGACCTTTGACCTTATCATTCGAAACGGCCGGATCCTCGACGGACAAGGCAACCCCTGGGTTAAGGCGGACATCGCCATCAAGGACGGGCGCATGGTGAAGATTGGCAGAGTGGTCGGCCGAGGTCAGCGCGAGATCAACGCCGAGGGCGACTATGTCTCGCCCGGGTGGATCGACGTGATGGATCAGTCCGGCGACGTCCTGCTCGTCAACGGTTTGGCCGAGAACAAGCTACGCGAAGGGGTTACCACGGCCATTGCCGGCGAAGGCGGGGCGCCCGTCCCTTCCGCCCAGTTGGCCGATTATTTCGCAAAGCTTGAACGCCAGGGCATCTCTCTGAACTTCGGCACCTATTATGGGGCCGCTCAGGCACGGGTCGAGGTAATGGGCGATGTGGCGGGCAAGCCTACGCCCGAGCAGATGGACAAGATGAAAGCGCATGTCGATGAAGCGATGCGCGCCGGCGCCATGGGTATCGCCACGGCCCTGATCTATCCACCCGACAGCTTCCAGAGCACCGACGACCTGGTGCAGCTGTCCAAGGTTGCGGCCAAATATGATGGCATCTACGCCAGTCATCTGCGCGATGAGGGGGCGGATCTTTTAAAGGCGATCCAGGAGTCGATCGAGATCGGCGAGCGTTCGGGAATCCAGGTCGAGATCTTCCACTTCAAGGCCGCATGGGCGCCCGGCTGGGGGACCTTGGCCGCGAAGGCAGGCGATCTCATCGAGGCCGCCCGGGCAAGAGGAGTCAGCATCGGGGCTGACATGTATGTCTACACAGCTGGTGGTACGGGGCTCGATATCACCGTTCCCAATTGGGTCTGGGCGGATGGCCAGGCCAAGGGGCTCGAACGACTGAAGGATCCGCTCGTCCGGGCGCGCTTGAAAAAGGAGCTGGCCGCGGGGTCCCTGCCCGGTTGGTCGAACCTGGTCATAGCCGGGGGCGGGTGGGACCACGTCGTCCTCGCCAACGCCTTCAACCCTCAATATGATCGCTATCGATACAAGAGCCTCGCCTATATCGCGGGGCAGCTGCGCAAGGATCCCGCCGACGTCGCCTGGGATATTGTCGAGCAGGCCCAGCCTAATCGCCCCATGGCGCTATTCTTCACCATGAGTGAGCCGGACATCGAAACCGCGCTCAAATTTCCTTGGATGGCCATCGGCAGCGACGCCGGCTCGAACGAGGGGCCCGGCCAGATGGATTCGCTCGGCCTTCCGCATCCACGCGCCTATGGAAACTTCCCGCGCGTTATCGCCGAGTACGTCAAAGCGCGCCGTGTGCTCACATTGCCTGACGCCATCCGCAAGATGACGTCCTGGCCGGCGACCCGCATGAAACTCTACGACCGAGGCGCGCTCCGGGAGGGCCTGCGCGCCGACATCACCATCTTCAACTACGACAGGATCAAGGATCGCGCGACCTACGAAGATCCGATGGCTTATCCGGAAGGCGTCGATTACGTCCTGGTGAACGGTCGTCTGGTGATCGACCATGGCGTCCACACAGGCGCCAAGCCGGGCATGGTGCTGCGGGGGCCGGGTTATATTCAGCCGTAGGGCTAGAACCGGCGGCCCGCGGTGAACTTGAACGATCAATGGGGACTGGCCCGTGGGCCCCATACATCAGGCGGGCACCAGATATGGCCATCGGCGTAGCTCACGCGCGGCGCCGGGTCTTCGGCGAGAAAGAACGGACCGTCCAAATCCACGACGTCGCAAAGCTGGCCGAGCACAAAGCCCGGGGCCGTGGAGAGGCTGCCCCCCATCATATTGCCGACCATGACCTTCAGGCCGAGCTCCTCGGCGCGCCGGGCCATCATCAGCCCCTCGGTCAGGCCACCGCATTTATCGAGTTTGATGTTCACAACGTCGAACCTGCCGGGGAGAGTTTCAAGTTCCGCAAGGTTCAGACAGCTCTCGTCGGCGGCGACTGGAAGCGGCAGAGACAAGCCTTCGAGCTGGGCTTCGGCTCCGCGCTTGAAGGGCTGCTCCAGAAGGGAGACCCCGCAATCCATCAGAACTGGCAGGAGCGGCCCAAGGGTGGCGGGCTCATAACCCTGGTTGGCGTCGACTGCGATCCAGACGTCGGCGCGCACCGACCGAACCGCCCTCACGCGCTCAATATCCAGATCGACCTCACCGGTAAGCTTGAGCTTGAGCGCCTTGGCAAAACTTGCCTCTATGGCGCTGTTCGCCATCGTCAACGGATCCTCGGCGCTGAGGGTAATCGTGGTTAATAGCCGTCGCGGCGCCGGCAATCCCGCCAGTGACCAGACAGGTTGATCTTGCTCGCGAGACTCCAATTCCCACAGGGCGCAATCCAGGGCGTTGCGCGCGCCGCCCGCAGGCAGGACAGCCCTCAATTCCTCGCGGGTGATGTCGGCCCTCAGCGCGCCCGCGATCCGGGTCAGCACTTCGGCTGCGTTTTGAGGTGTGTCGCCCATGTAATAAACGCCCGAGGCCTCGCCCCGACCGATGAAACCGTTGCGCTCGAACCTCACCTTGACCACGGGGGCCGATTGGAACGTGCGGCCCGAAATTCGGAAGGGAGCCTTCAGCCTCACGTCCGCGATAGAGACGTCAAGGTTTGCCACCCCGCGCCTCCAAATCGTGACTCTCCGCGGAAGCATCCAGACGGCCAAGAACTTCGGCCGCCGAGCGTGGAAATGTATAGTTTTTGGGGGGTGATGATCCTAGGAGGTTGGTGACCATATAGTCCCACGCCTTCCGGCGGGCGTATTTGTTGGAGGTCATGGGGTCATGGCCCGCGTTTGGGATCACGATCAGGTCAAAGTCCTTGTTTGCACTGATGAGCGCGTCGGCGAGTTCGAAGGTTTGACTGAGGAGTACGTTTTTATCCATGTCGCCATGTAGAAGAAGAAGCTTTCCTTGCAGTTGATTGGCGAACGTCGCGTCAGAGGCGTCTCTATAATTGGTCCCGTTGTCGGGGCCGTTATAAGTCTCTCCCCAAACCGCGATGTTGTTACGCTGATCGAAGTTTCCGGAGCTTGCGACGCCCACTTTGAAAAAATCAGGAAATAACAGCATCGCGCTGGCGGCCGCGAATCCGCCAGCGGAGCCCCCGTAGACGCCCACGCGGCCCAGATCCATGTAGGGGAATCTCTCGCCCAGCGTCTTGATGACGCTCACATGGTCGTCGAGATGACCTGCGTTTCCCAAGGTCCCATAGCTCTCGTCGAGAAATGGCTTGGTCCGCCCGGGGGTCCCCCGTCCATCCACGAGCACCACGACAAAGCCCAGCGCCGCGAAGGATTCCGCAAGATCAGGATCAAAGGCGAGGTCCAAATACCTTTGCTTTACGCGGCGCGTCTGCGGCCCCGGATATACGCTATCGAGAATGGGGTATGACTTGCGAGGGTCGAAGTCCGGAGGTTTAAGGATGACGCCAAAAAGCGGCGTCTTGCCATCGGCGGCCAAAGCGCTGAACGGCTCCGGCGAGGGGAGGCCCAACCTGGTCAAACCGGACACGTCCGCCTGCTCGATCTCAGCGACGCGGTGTCCATCCGCTCGCCGCAGGACGGCGATATTTGGCGTATCGACGCGGCTCGCATTCTCAACGAAGTAGCGGCCAGACGGAGAGAAACCTCCCGTCACATCTCCATTGATCGCGTTACTTAGTATACTATCGCGGAATGACGCTACGTCATGGTCCGCATCTTCAGTCGTTAATATTTTTGCGCTGCCATCGATCAGGCTTATCTTGATGATCTTCCTAAAATAGGGATTGGCTGAAAGCCCTTCGCCGCTTGCTGTGGCATACAAGGCGCCTTTTGTTTCATCTATCTTAAGAATTCCGCGCACGGACCACGCGCCCGAGGTGAGTTGACGTTCAAGCGCCCCTGTCGTTCCGTTATAAAGATAGAGATGTCCATTCCCGTCTCTTTGGGAATACCAAATGATATCTCCCGTCTTCAGGACGGAAATCATCGGCCATTGAATCACTAAATCTGCTGCTTGGATGAATGTATTTGAATGCTCGGTAATGATGTTACGGGCAGCCCCGCTGGAAGGGTTTATGACATCCAGATAAAGATCCTTGGCGTATCGAGACTGATGAACAAGGAATATTTTGGCGCTATCGGCGGACCACCACGCTTGCTTGGATTCGATAAGGCCAGTGTAAGGCGTCGTCAGGGGAGCTTCGTCCACCTTTCGCCCAGATCGCGTCGCGACGTCGAATATCCAGAGCTTTGATTGCGGCAGGACCTGATCGTTCGGCAGGGCGTAACGGAAGCTATATGTCTTCGGATGATATGAACCGTCCCCGGGAACCGATTGCACGATGGTCGCGTCGCGAACATGTCTCTCATCGACCTGTTGAGTCAGCAGCCGCTTCGAGTCGGGAGACCAGATCAAAATCGGACGGGACGCTCCGCCTTGGAAAAAGCGCCCTATATTCACTTGGCTGACCTCGGGGGCCCCGCCATAGCTGTCATGCTCGGCGCCATCCGTGGTGAGCGGAAACTTTACCTTCCCGTCGGCCGAGCCCATCCAGAGGTTGTGGTCAACGACATAGGCCACCCATTTCCCATCTGGAGATGAGACCGCCCCATCATCATAAGCCTTTGAAACTATGGGAACACATTCAGGTTTTCGCGTCGAGCATCGCCAGGCAGCCTTGCCGATTTGGACGCTGATCAGGCCAGGGCCGGCTTCCTCGTAATCCGCGAAGGGCAGGTTGAACGCCTCAACATCCCTGGACAGGACCTTTGTGAGGCCCTTGGCGACAATCGTCGGATCAAAAGCTGGAGACCGCGACCCGGTCGCCGCATCCACCATGACAAATTCGCTTCGTCCAGGCGCCATATCTTTTCGGTAGGAGAAGCGGTCGCGGCCTCCTTGTCGCCAATGAGGTTTGATCTCTCCATTGAGGACGAGCTCCTTGCGGTGCTCCGGAAGGACCAGCGCCGCGCGATCATAGGTGAGAGCGTCAACCGTCGGCGCTGGACTGGCCTGGGGTTGTGCAACCACCGCCAAGGCCATTAGCAACCCTGAGATCGTCAAACGCTCATCCTCAGAATGGAGCCCGTGCGCCGCCAATGCCGACGCCCAATTTCAGAAGTCACTGGCAACGCGAAAGCCAATGGTTAATGGCCGAATAAGGTAAGCATTTCCGTAGTTTGCATAGCTATCGGACGGATAATAATATGTAATACCATGTGAATCGGTCAAATTCTTCCCGTAGATCTCAAAGGTATAGGCGCCCTCTCGAACACCGAAATGCGCCGACAGGGTCTCATAGCTTGGAAGCTCTTGATGTCCATTGGCCGGATCGGTGTCGAAATCAGAATATCTGCGGCCTACATGGCTCCAACTGGCACCAACAAATAGTCGGGTTTCGCCGTAGGCTGGCCACTCATATTCACCGCTCAATGTCGTACTGAGCTTCGGGACGTAAGCCAGGGATTGGCCGCTGATCCCACCGATTCCGGGCGCGTTCTGCGTCAAATGCGCGTCGGTATAGGCGCCGGCGAAAGCCAAGTGGAGCCCCTTAACCGGCCTCCACCCCAGATTGAACTCGGCACCCTCACTCACGGCGGAACCCGCATTGCCGGTATATGAGAATTCGACATCGTTTGAGGTTTCGACAGTCGAGATGATTTGAATATTACTCCAATCTATATAGAAACCACTGATATCGACTGAGACGGTCCGATCAAAGAACTCAGACTTCAGTCCCGCCTCGTAATTGATCGTCGAATCCGGGCCATATTTAACCGGTACAATCGGAGGCTGGCCAGGAATGGGAAGCTCCGGGCCACCGGGTCTGAAACCCGACGCAATCCGAATATAGCCCAGTATATCATCCGTAAAATGAAATCGCGGAGCAAAAGAAAATGTGCCGCTGGTATCCGACGTTTTGATGTAAGGCAAAACAAACGGTCCGCCCCCCGCGAAGAGGCCGCTCACGACGGCTTGGCTATGGGATATATCCCCCGACAAACGCCCGCCAACCTCCACGTCGAACCTAGGCGTGAAATGATAGGTAAGGTCGCCATAACCCGCGAAGGCTTGATACGTCGAGGGCAATACGGCGTTCAATAATCCAGGACTGACTGTTCCCGCGCTTACAGAGTCCAGGTCCTGATCATACGTGACGCTTTCATGCGTGTAGAAGAGGCCGAACTGCCAATCGAACCCTCGATCAAACAGCTTATTGCCGGGGTTAGACGAGATCCGGAATTCTTGGTTAAATTTATCCAGTGCATTGATTTGTTCCTGAACAACGGTTGTCAGCGGCCCGAGCACCCCCGCCAATCCCGGCTGATCCTGGTCATAAGACTCATGCTGGATGCCGTAGCTCGTGATTGACTGCAACGTCGCCCAGCGCAAATTATAGTCGATATCTAAGATGAATACCGCGAGCCGATTGCGTGTCGGGTTAGAATTGTATTGGTCGTAATTATACCCGTTGACCAATGCAAAGCTGTTTCCGGCGCCAGAGTTTCCATTGACGGTCACGGCGTCCACCCCATCCGCATTTCTCTGCTGGAGGAAGACCGTACCGCGAATGGTCAGATCAGAGACCGGGCGCCAAAGGGCCGAAAATCGGCCTCCGTAACGATGTCCGGCATTGTCCTTGTTTTGCCCGGTCAAGGGATCGCTGATCCAAGCCGGTAGGGTCTCATAATATCCGCTCACCCGGACAGCCGCCGTCCCGTTCAAGAGCGGAAGGTTTGCATAACCCTTGACGTCGCCTCCCGCGCCTCCGTGATCCACATCATCGGCGCCCGCTTCGATTCCAAAATGATATGCGGTCGGATCTGGGGGATTGGTGACATATTTGATCAGGCCACCCTCAGCGTCGGCGCCATAAAGCGTGCCCTGCGGTCCGCGGAGAACTTCAATACGACTGAGATCATATGTGTCGAAGTCGCTTGCGAGATTGCCCCCATCGGTCTCGGCGAGGGAGTAGCTCAGCGGAACGTCATCAACGACAGTGGTGACGTTGGCCCCATCTCCACCCGAATTAAGACCGCGAAGTGTAATCCGCTCTCCGCCTCCCGGACCGCCTCCCTCAATGGAAAGGCCTGGGACACTGGCCTCAAGATCCTCAAGGTCGAGAGTTTGCGTTTTCGTCAGATCGGCGCCGCCGACGACGGACATGCTCATGGCGACGTTACGAAGTGTTTCCGCACGCTTGTTCGCCGTGACAACCACTTCATTAATCGTCGTCACAGCCTGATTTGCAGACGTTTTGTGAAGAACAAGAGCGCCTGTTGGCGTTCGCTCCACTGAAAGACCGGACCCCTTCAGAATGAGGTCTAGAGCCTCAGTGGCCGCGTAATCACCCTTAATCGCGGGCGCGGCCTTGCCGTTCGTCAAGTCATCGGTGAACACGACTTGCTGGTGGGTTGCCTGGCCAAAGTCCCGCAGCGCTTTCGACAAGCTCTCCGCTGGAATATCCAGTTTGTAGGTTCGTTCCTGGGCCACGGCGGAGCCGGCGCTGACTAGAGCGACAACCGCCGGCAACACGACGTGATGTAAAAGGCCAAGACGCATCGCGCGTGACATGACGAAAATCCCCCTCGAAGCTCCGCCGATGAACGGCCCTCAGGAAAGGAAGACGTCAGGTCGTGATGAATCCTCCACAGACCTGGCTCGCTACCCTCGCGGGTCGCGGCGGCGCAGATGGATGGTCCCTTTTTCGTCCGTCTCGGCCGTCACCGGAAGCACCCGCTGAACCGCATCGACGAAGGTAGTGAGGTCGCCGGCATCGAAAACGCCGGACACACGAAGGGCAGCTGCGTCTTTCTCGATGATCACCGGTCGATCGCCGTAGCGGGCCACGCGCTCCGCGACCGAAGACAAGGGCTCATTGTCGAAGATCAGCTGGCCCGTCTCCCACGCAGTGGTTCGATCAATATTTACCTGGCTGAGCACCACGGGCTGCGGAAGATTTTGGACAGGATCCGCCTTCCTTTCAGGAGCGACGAATTGCTCTCCGGGTGTCAGCCTCGTCAATATCAGAGGCGGGGGACTGGTCCGCACGAGCGGCACGTCTGACCCGCGATCCTGCAGTATTGAAATCCGCCCCTCGATCAGCGTGACGATCAAATCCCCACCCATCAAATCAACGTTGAAGCTGGTCCCGGTCGCCACCACCGTCTTATCCCGAGCATGGACCTCGAAGGGTCTGGATGCGTCATGCGCGACGTCGAAGCGCGCCTGACCGCTGATCAGCTCTATGGAGCGGGTCATCGGCCGCAGTCTGACCTTGACGACCGTTCCTGAATCCAGGGTCACGTGAGACCCGTCGGCGAGCTGAATCGTGCGCCGCTCACCGAGCGCGGTCTTGTAGGTCTGCTCCTGGGTGGTTTGCCAGGCCCCGAACCCCGCTGCGCCACCGAGGATCGCGACGACCAACAGCGACGCGGCAATGGCGCGAGCCGCGATGGAGAAGCGGCCCGCGCCATAACGACGCTGGCGCTGCCGACGGGCCCGCTCAAGCGCGTCGCGGCGGGCGATGATGAGTTCAGGCTCCATGGCGTTTTCGTCGAACCGCGCCCAGGTGAGCGCGACCTGGTTCCAGGCCTGTGCGTTTCGCGCGTCGGAGGCCAACCAGGTTTCAAAGTTCTTTGTCGTTTCCAGGTCCGCCTCGAACAAGGCGACACGCCAAGCCGACGCCTCCACGAGGCGCCGCGTCTCATCGATCTCATGGGTTCTGCCGGGCAACATCGCTATCTCGGACCATAGAGCCGCGCGAGATGAGCCGTCGCCTTCACGACATGCTTCTCCACAGTGCTTTGACCGATGCCCAGCAGGCTCGCGATCTCCCGCTGTTTCATGTTCTCAAGCCGGAAGAGAATGTAGATGTCACGTGTCTTGTCACCCAGGGCGTCCAGAGTTCGCAGGACGTCCGCGAGCGACTCCCTGCCCATTAGGACGCGCTCAGGCGAGCGATCCTCCACCGCCTCGCGGGTGAGTTCAGCGATGAGATCTGGATTTGGGGCAATGAACGCCCGTTCGTCTCGACGGCTGACCCGGCGTCCGCGATCCTTCAGAAGGTTGCCCGCGACGGTGAAGACATATCCCTCGGCCTGTTCGATGCGCTCAAGATCGTCGGTGGCGACAAGGCGCATGAAGACCTGCTGCGTGAGGTCCTCGGCCTCCGCGTGATCGCCCACCCGGCGTTTGAAGTAACTCATCAAAGGGCGCCGAAACCTGGCGTCGAGCCCTTGGATCGACAGCCGTCTGGAAGGGACACTGGTCAAGCGGCCCCCCTATTCCGGCTGGCCGAGCGGCACATAAAGCGTGCTGGGATGCGCCTGGTCGTGAATCAGCATGACCTTCACCGGCCGGGCGTCGCTCATCGTCTCCCGCGATACCGGCTTGCCGGAGTTGTAGTTCTTCTGAGTCGAAATCGAATTGATCGGCCCGAGCACCAGGCGGAGCCGGCTGCCTGCGGCTATTCGGCGGGACACGAACATAAAACTATCGAAATCATATCGTAACGGGGCTTTAGTTGTGACAAGCGTCTCCGATTGCAGGCTCGTCCGATATCGCGCCCGCGCCATATCGTTGCTAAGTTCGATGCTGTGGCCGTCGGCCGTAATCTCGTAAACCGTCACCATGAAATCGGTGTCCGGTTGGTCGATGGAGATCCAGGCCGTAAGGCGGAAGAAGCCCGAGATCTCGGTCGCCTTGGCGAACGGCCGCGTATGGTAGACGAGTTGTTTGTGGTCGTTCGCGAGGACCATCGACGTGTCGGTCAGATCGGTAGGATCACTCGCCGCCTCCAGCGCAGCGGTCGATGTATCGCGCGGATCGTAGATGTAGCTGTCAGGTGGCCCATTCGCGACGCCGGCATCTGAAAGCATGCCAGATCCCGCGATCGTGTCGGCGTTCTGGATTGAATCGAGCAGGTACGGCTTCCGCTCCGCCGTGACGCTCTCCAGCGTGTCGGCATAGCGCCATGTCTCGGCGCCCATCACATAATAGGCGACATGCTTCTTCAGAAAGTCCGGCTTTGAGCCGCCGGCCATGGTCCAATCATACCATTGCACGTGCAGGGCTGGCAGATCGACCAGACTGGCGGGGCCAAACTTAAGCCCACCGATATCGGCGCGCGGCGTGCGGGTGGCGGCGTGGTCCCAAGGGCCGATGATCAGATAGTGTCTGTCGCGCCCCTCGGCGGACGCCACGCGCATATAGGTCCGGTAGTGGGTCAAGGCGCCAAGCTGATCGCCGTCATAGCTGCCGGTGATGGTCAGAATGGGAATATTGAGCGCCCTGTACTGGGCTTCGGACGGATTGAACGCGTCGTAATAGGCGCCGAGGGTCGGCTGGAGGGTCCATTCCCGAAGGGCCGGCGGATCGAATCCGTCGATCGCCGCGCCAAGGCTGTCAAAGGATTGCCCCCTTTCGAACCGCTGCTTGAAGAGGCTGTTCCAGTAGGCGCTGTCGCCCATGATCTGGTCCTGGCCCGTATGACCGGCGGTATAAAACAACCACTGGAGAAGATAGGGCGAGGCGATATTGGCGTGCATGGGGAAGTCCATGCCGGCATAGGGACCCGCCACGGGCACGATGGTGGCCAGGTGGGGTGGTCGCTCCTTGGCCGTCGCCCACTGGTCATACCCGGCGTATGAGCCGCCCCACATCGCGACCTTGCCGTTGCAGGAGGGCTGCCTGGCTATCCACTCCACCACATCATAGCCGTCCTTCGCCTCCTGGATGAAGGGGTGAAAAGTACCTTGGGAATCGCCCCGCCCGCGCACATCGACGCTGAAGAAGGGCAGACCATGCGCCGCGAAATAGACGCCCCGCTCATTATAGGTCTGACTGGTGTACGGGGTGAGAGTGAGGATACAGGGCGCCGCGGCGGCTTGGTCCTTCGGGGTGTAGACGGTTGCATTCAGCATCACCCCATCGCGTAGCGGTATCTTCACGCCCCAATGCAGTTCGATTTTCGCCTCATCCGGTATTTTCGGCGTCACCGCCGCATGGGAGAGGTTGGCGCAGATAAGTAGCGCCGTGGTCGCGGCCGCGAGTTTGAAAGCGCGCATATCTTGTTGAGCGTCTCTCTGCTTATGGGTTCGGCGGCGTCGGTGACATACGCATGAACTTGAAGTTCTTGACCCGCCCGCCGTCGAGAACAAATCCCGTGACGCGCAGATTCGCGTCGCGGACGAACCGCAAGGTGCCGATGCGAGCGGTGAAGACGTCCTTGGTGGCGGGCTTCAGCACAGCCGGCGCGTTCTTGAGCCGCGCGAGCGTCAATTTTCCATCCGTCACACTGATGCGGTAGATAGGATCGATCTCTTCGCTCACATAAGGCCCGACATAGTCCTTGAGCTCCGATGGCGTCGGTATCGCGGCGGGGACAGCGTGATAAAGGCTGGGTGTGTCGTCCGGACGGCTTATGGCGAGTTGGAGGGGGGCGCCATGCGAGGCCGGCGAGACCTGGATTGTCCCTTCAATTCCAGGCGCATAATCGAAGTGAACCTGCCCCTGGGGGTCCGCCGTCAGGGGGTGAGGGTCCCCTCTGCCCAGGTCGATCAGGGATTTGCCATCCTTCAGAATTATCCTGACATAAGCATCCTCGACGGGGTCCCAGTAAAGACCGGTCAGCGCGGACAGCTGGGCCGGCGAAGAGGCCGTCTTCGTCGGGGCCGCCTCCGGAGCAAGCTTTGACCCTAGAAGGATGTCGGCGACCTTGAGCGCGAGGCCGCTGGGATAGGCGTCACCGGCGTTGCAAAGCACCGCCACCGTGAAATGTTGATCGGGAAATCTGCGCATGTCCGTGCGGTATCCGGCGTCGGCGCCGGCGTGATCCACGGTCCGAAGTCCACGGTATGTCCCGATCTCCAGGCCGGCGGCATAGGGGATAACCTCCCCGCTGTTCAGGCGCCCCTGCTCCAACATGGTGCGGATGAGGGCCGGGCCGCCGACCTTTGGGTGGTAGAAGTTTTCGTCCCAGCGCTGCAAATCCTCGACCGTGGTATGCAGGCTCGTCGCGCCCACGGTGTCGTAATTGGTGATGCTGATCCTATAAGGCTTGTCCTTGGCCGCCCGCTCGTATCCCACCGCGTCATGTTTGATGACTTCCGCGTGATCGTCGCGAAAGAAGGTCCGGCTCATTCCGAGGGGCTTGAAAATGTTCTCGGACGTAAACTCGCGAAGGGATTCGCCGCTCACCCTTTGGACGATCAGGCCCAAGAGCGTGAAACCTGTATTGCTGTAAAGAAAACGCTCTCCCGGCTTGAAGTTGAGGTCCTTCTCCTTGGTCAGGACGCTCATCACGTCGTCGTTCGTGATGAGATCCCTTGAAAGCCGCCAGCCGGAAAGATCGAGCAGGTTCCACTGATCCCGAATCCCGCTCGTATGGTGTAGCAGCTCACGGATAGTGATGGGCGCCCCGAAGTCTGGGAGTTCGGGGATATATTTATGTATATCATCGTCCAGCGAAAGCTTTCCCTGCTCGGACAAGAGGATAATCGACGCCGCGGTGAACTGTTTGGACATGGAGGCGATATGAAAGACCGTGTCGGGCGTTATCGGCGCGCCTTCGTTGAGATCCTCCATCCCGTAACCGCGCGCGTAAACCACCTCGCCGGCCTTATAGACGCCCAGGGCGCATCCCGCGGAATCTGGCCGATCCCAGGTGGCGAAGACCTGATCCACCTCTTGGCTGAGTGGCGGCGCGAGGGTCTCGGCGGCGGCGAACCGCGTGGCGAGAAGCGCAGCGCTGAGCGCCGCCAAGCACAACCTCACCTTCATCACCGGTTTATCGAAGCGCCCTGAGGACCGCTGGCCGGCGCCGCGTCGATTTTGTAGACGGGTCTTTCTCATACTCGCGTCGCCCTACCGCCTGACACTATGCGGTTCCCTTCCCACCAGAGGCGAAGACCGCGTTTTGTGCAAAGAACCCCTTAGTTAGGACGTCAGCCTAGCGGAAATCCTCCAAGGCTATTTGGGCCGTAAGAGTACGGGAATTGATATTTTCGAGGCCTCACACTTCATGCCGTGCCCCACACCGGCACGGTAATCTATCTATACCGAGCAGGCAGGACGGCTCGGGATTACGAATCGGTTGCTTATGAGGGCCTCGGGAAAATCCTGATAGCAGACGGGCCTTAGGAATCTCTCAATCGCCAGCGTGCCCACGGACGTCGTTCGCTCATCGCTGGTGGCGGGAAAAGGACCGCCATGCACCATGGCCGCGCAGACTTCCACGCCCGTCGGCCAACCGTTGGCGATGATCCTTCCCGCTTTGCGCTCCAAGACCGGCAAGAGCCGACGCGCTAGCCCGTGATCTTCGGGGGTCAAGTGTAAGGTCGCCGTGAGCTGGCCTTCGAGCTCTTCAAGAAGGCCGATCAGGCTCTCGACATCCGGGCACCGGACGACGAGGGAGGTGGGTCCGAAGATTTCGTGAGCCAAGGACGGGTCGGCCGCGAAGCTCTTCGCGGTTGTCTCAAAGAGGCCGCATCGACCGAGGTTCACCCCTTCGGCTCTCCCGCCCATAGCGTGGGCGATTACGTCGGGATGGGCGGCCAACCCGGAGACCGCCGCCTCATAGGCTTCGTATATGCCGGGCGTCAGCATCACCTGGGCGACGCTGGACCGCACGGCGTCAGCGGCGGTCGCCATGAAGCTGTCGAGTTCTGGACTGTCCAAAGCCAGGATGAGCCCGGGATTAGTGCAAAACTGCCCCGCGCCCAGGTTGAGCGAGCTGACAAACGCCTGGGCTAGTCCGCGCGCATCCTGCCTCAGCGCGCCTGGCAGCAGGCAAACGGGATTTATGCTCGACATCTCGGCATAGACGGGGATGGGCTCTGGCCTGGCCTGGGCGAAGTGAAGCAAAGCCAGACCCCCGCGCCTCGACCCCGTAAAAGCGACGGCCTTGATTCTCGGCTCTCTCACCAGCATCTCGCCGAGGCTGTTGGCCGGCCCGGTCAACATGGAGAATACGCCCGCGGGCATGTCACAGGCGCGAGCGGCCTGCGCAATGGCGAAACCGACAAGTTC
>Ga0116227_10003630_pt1 | contig 34205 bp, 27 predicted proteins | sample S1TSphgellanicum_FD_89693 | JGI IMG/M metagenome (GOLD analysis project Ga0116227, IMG submission 89693) | Host-associated microbial communities from peat moss isolated from Minnesota, USA - S1T2_Fb - Sphagnum magellanicum MG | ecosystem: Host-associated > Plants > Peat moss > Unclassified... | reverse complement strand
CTGCCATGAGCTTCACCTCAGGAGGGCCCTTATTCTGCTAAAGACCCTCATCCTAGGGGCTTTACAAACCACATCGCTTATATGGAACAAGCCTCAGGGATGCACCGACTACACAAACCCTAAATCTTCAGCATAAAGCTGGGGGATGATCAGAGTGTAATTTTTCTTAGTAAAGTTTGGATGATGTGTGGAAAGGAAACATTTTCCCCATTTAGTCCCATAGCTAACCACATTGGTACCAACTACTAACATGTATGATCTCCTTACTTACCTAGGTAGGTACCCTACCTTCCCTAAGGACTGCCTATAGTACCCGCCTATGTACAGGCTAGGTAGTCTCTGGTGAAAGTAGAAGGATAGGTTACCAAGGTTCACTTGTCATTCACCCGCAACTGAGTCACAAGGGGTTTCAAATGGATGGTGCACTGGTGGATGGTTGGGCGATCTTCTTTTTTTGGACAAAAAATTGTCAATTGGTTTTTCAGAATTAATTTTGGAAAATAATCGATTTTTTTTGAGGTTTTCTGTCACCAGATTCCATAAAAATTTCAGATACTTAATTGTCACATTTTTATATCATTTTGCAGTGGACTTTAATTTTAAAGGCCTCCATAAATTAAGCAGAATCTATGTAAATTTTACTGTGACTCTCCAAGTCTGTCCCCTATCCTATCCTATCTTATATCAAGCCTATCAGAATCTCATCATTTTTGTGTCTCTCTCTTTAATCTATCAGAACCCCCCTTTCTTTCTCTCTAGTCTGTCAAAAGTTTTTTTTCTCTCTCTAGTCTATTAGAATTTAACCTCTCTCTTTCACTCTTTCTGCTTGCATTTAGTGTCAGCATATCCAAGCCCATTCACGCCACTTTAAACTTCTCTATCTCACTCTCCAAAACCTATTAGAATTTGAATTCCCTTTCACTCACTTTCTTTAAACTTCTAATCAACTAACTCACACCATCTAATCCTTCTTTCTCAAACTTTCTCATATTTGTTAGAATCTCTTTTTCACTCCCTTTTTGCAATATTGATCATCAAACTTTTTTTTCCTTCTAGTTAGGGTTTACATTTCTTCTTCAATCTCTTGCCTCTGGATGTCTTACCCAACCTTGTGGGTGATCAAAATCCAAGTTGTTTACATAATCTCCCTAAGAACTTGTCAAGGTTTCTAGCCATATTGCAAAGATATATGATTTGGGTATTTACGTATAAGTCCTAAATCCTTACATCTATATCCACTAATTGCCCAATACATGATAGGATGCACAATCACAAAAATGGAAATAATAACTATGAGGTTGAAGAGCCACCCAATCTTCACATGAGTTTTTCTTAGAAGAATGTCCCTTCCAAAAATGAATGATGAGAGGAAACCAACCCTAATAGTGCTTTGTGAAATTTGAAACTGGCCATGCACCACTACTATTCTATTTGCTTTTATAATCCTTTTACAATGTACACTCTAGATGATAGGTTGAGCCTCACACAAAACTTTGATACTATGAAATCATTTCCTATAGTTTTCATTTTTTGTTTTCCTAACTCCAAAAAGCTATGCACTCTTTCCAAAGATGCAAGTTCTACTTTCATAATTAACAACTAACCTTCCTCCTTATACTTGTAATATTTTTGCAAGTAAGGAACCTTCATCACTCACATTTTCACTCCATCCATATATCTGCTTATGAACTTCATCTTCCTTTGAGGTCCCTTGATCAATTGTAGATAGTTGTATATTTGAGGTAGTGATAACTTCAGACTTCTTATCTACAATTCCATGGGAAAAGACTCTCCAATCCCTACCAACTCTGAACATACAATGAATTGAACATCCCTTGTAACTAAGAAGTCTTTTTAGTTTGATAGTTGGTAGATAGGGTTTTGATGAGAATGTAGTATGAAAGTTGGATTAAATGTGGATGGGTGCAAACATAAATTTTGTAAGGTTTATAACCATAACCTTATAACATATTTTTTTGGGGTTTATATTGATGTTTTAGATCTCATGAATGCATCAATCTGTGAAAGGTCAAACACCTCCAAAGCTTTGAAGCTTTCTGTTGTTAGAACCTTGGCTCTTTATCTCTACTTTAGTCTTCAATTTCATTTTCTTTGTACCCTAGGTTCACTCTTTCTCTCTCTTTGTAAGTTTAATCATTAAACTTTTTAGCTCTACTAAAACCTTACCTTTCAATGATTTTTTCCCCTCATTATCATAAATTTGCGAGAATTTCTAGTCCTAGTTCCAAACTAATGTTGTGTACAGCCAATTTTTGAAGAAAATTGGATCCAAACCAGGAGTTCCAAAAATTTTGTTCTTTAAAAAAACCTTCGGTGCTTATTATAGGTATGGAAGGTCTTTATTCACAAGGAAATGAACTTGAATTGGTAGGTTGCATGAGGCCCACAAAAACACTTTGAAAAAACAAAAACCCAAGGTGTATTATGGATTCTAGGCACCTAAGTTCTATGGCCACATCATATAACCACCATTTCATGTTCTATAGTCAGGATAGGAGCAATGTGACATAACTTATACTTAGTTAGGATTGGAAAACTATGTACAAGGACTATAAAAAGTAATTCCCAGATTCTGAATTTCATCATGAAAGTTTAATGGATAGGCTATGAGAATGCTTGAAAGAATCGAAGACCAACACATCAAATGAACAAGGCATGGAGAGGGTTGCCCTATATTCTGATCATGTTCTAGCACAATTCAAAACAATTGATGGGCATGCATCAAAGAATGTGTTAGAAAGGCATTGATCAATGATTGAAGGTACGTCAAGCCTCTCCAAATTCTACCCATAACCTTAGCCTTATGTCTGATCAAACACTTAGGCTATCATTAAGACCTACTACACCCCCACCTATTCCAACTTTTGAACACCCCATGACCAAATCTAAAATGTTGTAATCCTAATCAAATAGCCTAGCCACTATCACTAGCAACTTAGAAGCCAATGTGGAGGATTAAGAGGCCCTGTTAAGAGCAAAGGTGGATGTTAGCATAGAAAAAAAATGCTTTAAAGATAGGGAATTTAAGGGTAGTTCGAGAATGCGATATCATTACAAATAAGGAGTTTAAGGTTAAGGTCAAAAAGTTGTTAGACCTATGATTAGTAATTGCCATCCCACCCATCTTCTATAGGATTGTTTTGGTGTTCACCAATGATTTCAATCTTGAAGTCTTGGCAACGCCTATGTAGGAAGTTTATTAAAAATGTTGTTGCCATGAAAAGGTGATTGTACTTCTATTTTGTTAAATTGAATATTTTCATCAGCCTTCTCCATTTGAACTTTAAGCCTCCAATACCCCACTCAACCCTAACCCTGAAACCTAGATTGTTTTTGTTATTGTTAAGTTCAAGATTTAAAAACCTTAATCTGAAAAAACACTTTGAAAGCTATATTGGTTTTTGAAACCCAAATACAAAAGCTTTAAAACCTTATTATGGAACACAAAAGTAGTGAAACTTATATGAAACTCAATTTCTAAAACCTTAATTTATTAAATCCCTAAACATGAAACATTAAATCTTAAACCTTAACTTTTAAACCCTAATTTAGAACCCTAAATCTTAAACCTTAACTTTTAAACCCTAATTTAGAACCCTAAATCTTAAACCTTAACTTCTAAACCTTAATTTAGAACCCTAAATCTTAAACCCTAGATTTTCAAAAAAAGTCATCCAACCATAATTTGAAACCCCAAATTTGAAACCCTAATTTAAACTAGAACTTTGAAACATTGAATCCATTAACCTTAAATATAATTTAGGTTTTAAGCTTGATTCTAAAATTTAAAACTGAAATTTAAGGATAAAAATTAAACCTAAAACTTGAATTAAAAAATTAGCTTTAAAATTTAATTCCAAACCCAAAACCCAAAAACTTAACTCTTAAGACTTAAACCCAAATTCTAAACCCTAAACCCTAACCCTTATAACCAAACCTTAAAACCTAAACTTAAAATCAGTTTTTAAAATCTAATCCTAAACCCAAAGCCAAAGATTTAACTTTAAGACCTAAACGCAAACTCCAAACCCTAAATTTTAACCCTTTATCCTAACCTTAACCCCTAAACCCAAAAACATAACCTTAAAGTTTAAACCTAAATTAAAACCCTAATCCTAACCCTAACTTAAACCTCTAAAACTTAACTTTAAAACCTAATCCTAAACCTTAAATCTTAACATTTAGATTTAAAGCTTAAACATTAAAACATTGAACATTAAAACTTAAATCCAAACCCTAAATTTTAAAAACAAACCCAAAATCTTAAAATGTAAGCTCTAACTTTAAAAGTCCTAAACCCTATTAAATACAAATGAAATGAGATAGCAATTTAAAAAAAATACTCGCATGCATCTTGTTATAAGCTACAATTGCAACAAGGTTGGCTTTAGTTACCAAATCACACCTCCCAATGCATCGCATCACGACCATATCTTCGCCCATGTACCCAAGTCGCCCAACAAGTACTTAAAATACTCATTCGTGTGAACAAAGTGTTAACATTAGTTTGTGTGGATGTTTAATTATTGTAAGATACTGATGTCATGGAATGATTCAAGGTACCCGAGGTCCAAATATATGAACAACCCACGGTGGTCCATAATGTTATTGATGCAATACAATTTATTCTACCCATTAAACCAACTCTGATGGGCTAAATTGTTTCAAGGCTTACAAATTTTGATGAGAGTACCATCAAATAATCCAATGTAGCCCTGGAATTGTGGAAGTTATGTAACCAAGATTCAACATTTTTTGATAATGGGCCACTGGATCTCATCGATAATGGCGGAATTGATGCAAGATGCAATAAAGATGCCATCATCAGTTATTACATTTTTACTCCAATTCCATAAAAATGCATCATATTTGGTGACATTATCGTGTTTCATATATAATATGATGTTGAGCAAACGTTGTTTTGGGATCAATTTGGATGGTTGCCCAAAAATGTGGTGTGGTTCCTCGATGGACCTCACATGACCAATGATGGTGGGGATTGTAAGCTATGCCAACTCCTCAAACTCAATCAAACTAAAATTGGTCAAGGATTTGAAAAAACTTGGCATGGCTTGCATGGTCATCAAGACATTTTGCACGCCTATGTTAAGGTCCACAAATTGCGCACAACCTTCTTCTAATTGCATTGGTGTGAAGAACTCCCAAGTGTTGACACATGCGATTGTGGCTTGCACCATAATTTGATGTTCGACGTCAATCTTGCCCCCCAAACTCCTCAAGAGCCCTAAAGGTGGGTCCCAGAATGAAACAACGGAATAAAAACAAAATTGGGGCACATTTCCTAACTTCCAACACTTCGAGGGTAGGAGGGTTTGTTGGAATTCTGGGATGGGATTAGGACAAACTCACAAGCGAGAGTTCAAGATGAAGTCAACCTACACAACCAAGAAAAGAAGGCGATTAATGTAAGTTGAATGGAAATGGTGTGACAAATTTAGTAAGGATAACCTTAAGCACAAGCTTTACATGGCCAACAACCTTTGGGAAAAGGCACCATTTCCCTTCCTATAGTATACTCTATGCCTTTCATGGGACTACATCAAAATGTCACTTTTCCCTAAGACTCCCAAGTGGGAATCCCAAAATTGAAACTCTTACTGTCTCAAATTTTTAAACATTCATATCTTTTTCAAATCAAGTTTATTTTGAAAATGTTAAGGTAATATCTTATAGCCCTTAGAAAAGGTCTTTCCAACGGTGTATAACATGTTTCAATCAGACCTCATTTAACTCTTGTTTTCAAAGGATTTGTGGTCTGTCCCAATTTGATTTTCGCCCCTTTTTTAATCATAACTCATGTAAATCAAGTCTAAATGAACAATGTGAGGGCACCTTAAGCATTTACATTTCAAATTTTTTATAATGGTGTCCTACGGGCCCAATTTGGTGTTTGTTTGCCTTTCTAACCAAGGTTTCAAACATTCGCAACTCATACACGAATGTAATTCCCAAAGTGGGAGTGCACTTGGGAGTCATTGGGCTTCATCCCTTGCACTCTTCCCCATTTGTGAAAGTTTGTTTCACACCTAAACACATTCTTGGCCTCATGGGCCCTTGCACTTCACATTTAGTCGTGAACACAATGTTAGGGTTGTGACACTTATGTTAAAGTTCACAATTTGCCCACCACCTTCCTCCAACTCCATTGGTGTGAAAAACTCACAAGTGTTGACACATGTGATTGTGGCTTGCACCATAATTTGATGTTCAACATCAATATCATCAAGGAGCTCCTCATCATTATTTGAGGAGCTTGAGTCAAGACTAGGTGCAACAAACTCCATAAATAATAAATTGGGAGTAGGAATGAAATAAGGTCCTCCTAGAAAAAAAAATGAACTTCAAACCTTAAACCCAAACAAAACCCTCTTATGGCTCAAGAGAATCTCTTTGGAACGGCACTTGTAAAAAAAGAAAGAAAACTGAAAATTGTTTAGGTTTATATATCCCTAACCTAATTAAGCACCTAGATAGATAGGTATTCAAAGTGCCTTAGGTGATGATCCCTAAACCAACCATAAAAAAATTCATCCCCTAACCCCTCCAAACATCACCTATTTTTCTGCCAAAGTTATTGAAAATTTCATAAAGAAACTCTTTTAGAGGGTAAGGGCTTAATCTTGGGGTCGCCATTGGAGGAAATTTTTATAGTAAAAAATGTTGCTTTTAATCAAAATTCCCCAAATACCCCCAATGTTAAGTTTGAAAAAAATTTATGCCCTCCCCTACCCCTTGCTTTATGAGTTCATGAATTGACCTTGCCACCCCCATGCCCTCACAAACCTTAATGCTCAATTAATGGACTGTCCAAAAGTTAGATAATCAACATAATCAAACCCTAACTCACCTTGTGTTTTCCCAAAACCTTATAACTCAAGGTGACTTTATGGGTGTGTTGCTTCTTAAGGTGAAATTCGAAATACATGGTGTAACATAGGGTGTAACTTAGGGCGACTTGACATATTTTTTTAATATCTTGAGCAAAATGTCAAATTTGGTTGCATGAACAAAACTAGATTGAAAACCAACAATATAAATCAAATTTAGTGTCTCCAATTTTTCAAAATCCACAAAACCTTCTTTGTTCAAAGATAACAAAAAACTGGACCTCATTCTGAAGAGGTAGAGAACACAACATGAAATATTTTGTAGTTAAAAGAAATAATGTATAGAAATCAAGTGACACAATTTACATTATAAGAAAACCATGTACATTGTAACTTGTCCAATGCAACTAAAAAATGTCCAACGCAAATAGTTACAATTGTTTTTAGTTGCATCAAACCTATTTTAGTTGCATTAAACAAGTTGCAATAGACATGATTTTCTCATAGTAATTACTCAAATCCAACCATGCGCCAAAATCTTAAATACATTGTTATTTGTTACTATTAATCGATTTTTTCAATTTGCTAATTTATGGAAGTGGACTAATATGTGCAAGATTTGATGGGGGAAGTAAGTGATGAAACAACAATAATAAACTATACCCCCAAAGTATTTTTAATGTTAAGTTGTTTCCTTGCATTTCATGCCTCCTTTCTATTTCTAATGCTTAAATTGAGCTTGTATTCCATTGAATGATGGCTTTGCAAAAAAACTTGACAACTTTATTCAAATGTGTATTATTTTTATTGCCAAATTATAATATAATGAATTTGTAGTCATTAAGCCTATTGACAAATCTTCGCCTAGTTGAGAAGTTAGATTAAGCTAATTAGATCATCCATTATTAGATAGAAAACATGTACATGCCAAAACATGGTTTTTACAATTGGTCCTATTCAACTATAGTCATTTTTCTAGTTGTTTTTAAAGTCATGTTTTCTAGTTGTTTCTCCCATTGTAGTTGAATAGGACAAGTCATAAAAGACATGCTTTAGCATTGTGACATAAGAAAGTGTTTATGGATTTTGTCCACATTATCTAGGTTGATTGTTTACTAGATGATTGTTGCTTGATGAGTAAACCATACCAATTACAAGTCTTGAAATAAACATTACATCATATTCATAAAATATGACGATTTAAGGGCAAATTGCAAAATCTCCAAGAAATCCTTACTTGCAAACCTTCAAATCCTTGTTTCAAAACCTCCAAACTTGACTTGCTTAAAAATTGAAAGTTCCAAAATTTTGTAATAGAATTTTATGTAATTTTTCAAATTATGTTGTAAAGTTTGACATTAGGTTCACCTCTCAATCACTTTTTCAAGCAAAAACACACAATCTAAAGGTCATTTGAAACACACACATGATTTTCAAAGCACATTTATAACAATCATTTTCTACACAACCTCAAACACAAAATTTGCAAAACACACAACATGCCTTGGGAGGAAACTCAAACAATTGATCTTGGGATTAAGATAAATTTGAATTTTCTGTTATCATCATTATGGGGTTTCAACTGTCATTGTCAATTTCTTCCTTTTCATTTTCTCTTGAAAAGTCAACAACAAATTAAAACTTGGATTTCAAAGCTATTTGTTAAACTAGATGAAACAAAATTGACTTTTCAATCAAAACATGGAAAAAAATGGGAAGGTTTACATAATAAATGAAACATATCAATGTAGAAATGAGTGGCACATAATAAGAGAGAACCCAACCTTTCACTTGCACCCCCCTTTCCCCCTTGCATGTAAATACAAAAAGGGGTTATGCATGAGTAAATGTGCAATTGCGAAATGCAAATGGATGAAAGTGATGGTGTTTGGTATTGATAAACAATTGGTGAAGATTCAAGAAATGGATTGTTTGAATGATGGGGGACCCAATGGAAGAAAGGAATATGGATGATTATTGGATGGGATACAAATAATAAACACTCCAATAGAAACATGTGCTTTGCACTATTAAATTGTGATTAAAATAGTTGTAAAGCTTGTGTTATTTGACTATCATAACTAATTTTGTTTGTTTTGACTAATTCAAAAAGTAGCAATGTTTGTTTTAAGTAAATTCAATTAAAAAAAATCAAAATGGACATTACAAGCAACATGTGGACCATGGGGACCTACGGGAAATTGTAATGTTAGCATCATGATTGAATTCAATCGTTAAAATGGTGTTTTAATTATCTTCATGTATGACTATTGTGACTAAAACATGTTACTTTTGCTAGAGTTATGTGCTAATATGTGGGTGGCCTTTATTTAATAATTAAATTTAGTTATGAATTCAAAAACATGAAATTCTATAATGAATCTATAATTGTGTATTTCATGCATGAAATGAAATCAATTTCATTCTGAGTTTAAATATTAATTGATAAAATGAAGTATGTTATATTTGGATTTATGGTTCAAATAACATATTTATAAAATAATATAATGAAATTTGAAAATTAATTAATTAATTAATTAAGCGATGAGTTTTTTTTTAAATGAATATATTTGAATGTATAACCTTAATTGAGACTTAGAACACTACATTTGAATTTCTCAAATGAACATTAAAATCATGAATTTTTTTCTATTACATTATTGAATGCATTAGAAAATCCAATGTAATTATGAAAATAAATAATGAATTGAATTAAATAATGAAATGAAGGTAGGTAGGGAAATAGGTATTACTTACTACCCATCACACACTATGTACCTATTAACCACCACCTGCCTACCTATTAATCAAACACTATCTACTTGCTAATTACATATGAAATTGATTTATTATGAACTTTAATTATATTATAAAATTTTTATGCTCAAAGTTTTTAAAATACATGTGTTTAAATTTATGCAATTACAAAGTTTGTTACCATGAGAAATGGTAGGTTTGTGGTTGAGGGTTAAAGTGACTATGATTAAAGTTAATAATGTTGATGTAACAAGAAAAACAAAATATAGACCCACATGTGGTGTTGATGATGTGTTGTAGGTTTGGCATGATTGTTCACTTGAAATTTTTGATAAATAATGAATAATGAATAATAAATGTGTCCTAGATGATGAATCTTCTTTACAATTTATAAAATTAGATAATGTTAAAAATCTAGGCAATTGCAATGACCCATTGAAAATTTTGACATAATTTTTAATATTATTAATATTTCATTTACAAAATATATATTGCCACATAAACTAGTGAGTCAATCAAAGTGGACATGAAAAATTTCAATCAAAATGAACATGACACATTTGAGTCACATGAGGATGATTGACATATTAACAACTACATGTTGTAATCAATTGGCATTTTTTCATTGAGTCCAAATGTGTCCAATGTCTATTTTGATTGAAATTTTAACAAAAGAATAGGGAAAAGGACCTGATTTGTTGCAAGGAGATGAGAATTGGGTTGAAAGTTGGATGACATTTGCACATTCGGATGATTTGAGGATGGATAGTGGAAGTTCATGAAAAAGCCAATGTGAATGAATAGATGAAGAGTGCAATTTTTTTGTCACAAGTGCACACACACTCTTTCACTCTATCTTGTCCTTGAGCATTGTGCATGCGCGTGCAAATCTTTTGGTGTTTTAGAACAACAGGGATTGCTGATGCCTCAACCATCTTGGTGTGGTTGTATTGATTTGCAAATTTCAGCAAGAGAAATAGAGGCACAACAAAGCTTTTTCTATGAAATTGTCACAAAATCCAAATTCCAACAATTGATGTGCACACTATGTACTGGATTGGTTCAAGAAATCAGTTCCAAATTGACTTGGAATTGCCATTGCATCTGAACAAAGCTAGCAGGTGAACAAAGAGGAAGTGATGAAAACTCAAAGTGTTGCGACAATTTGCAAAGGATTTTCACATCGTGTGAAAACATGCATCTCTAATTCACTAGTCTTCTCTCCTGGGACTGCATTTTTCAGTTTTGCAAAAAGAATTAGCTTTTTGACAATGAGCAAGCCTTCTAGTTATCATACCTACAACCAAAAATTGGCACATCTTTGCTAACTATTTATCTAGTTTAGAAAACAAGGTTTGGTAGTTTCAATTTTAAATTTCCAAAATTTAAATAGTTGAGGAATAAGTATGCAAAATACACCGAGTATTGTGTGTTTAATAATAGTAACACAATGGTTGGGACAAAAAATAATTTTCAACAAGTTGGATGTTTGGTTTTCAACAAATTTGACAAATATCAATACAATAAATTCTTTTTTTTGGCTAGACCATTTGTGAATTGTTTTGTGTTGAACATGAGTCATAGGTATGGTATCCACTCCAAGTAACTTACTTGCTTGGACAATGGAACACTCAATGCAACTTTGAGATCCGCTTGCTTGACAACAAAAGCTTTGGACACAACAAACACACTTGGAGTCATTTGCAAATCACAAACATCAAGTACAATTTGTGTACACTCATAGAAGTAAGTGCTTACCCATAAATGAAAACCAAATGATGCACATTTGAAAAGGGATGTTAACTCCATGCATACCAGGACTTATAATTCTAAGAAAAAACTTTGCCAGTAACTTACAATTATGCTTTGTAAGTTACTCCAAAGCATAACTTTCCTCTTATCTGCCAAGGCATCTTACAAATCTCTAATGTGTTTCCAGGGTGATAGATTCAATTTATATGTAAGAGCATCTCCAGAGGTGCTCAGTATGTGAACCTGCACAGTTTAATTGGATGAAAAAAGTCCAAATATGCTGGTTTGACTCAGCACGGTTTGCGGTGGCTGATAAAAGGCCCAGCATGGTGTGCACTTGCAGAAAAGAGTGTAGTGACTGTAGGTCACTGTTTCTGATTGGCGCACCATAATGATTGGTCCAGCTGGTTTGCTATTAGTAGTCCCCAAGGTATTTGCTGTCCCCGTTTGAGTTTCATGGGTGGGGTTGCAAAAGAGTAAACAACTAAACTTGGAGGTGAAAAATTATTTTTGCAGAGTCACATACTGAGCACCACCGAGATAAAGGGGGTGTAGAATAGGCTTAGGTTCATAGAGGTTAAAGTCACAAAAGAATACCCCCTAATATTTACAATAATATTACAATTTGTCCATCTCCCATTCATGTGATCAGTTTATGTTCTCCACATTTTGAATATAAACAGCCAGCATAATTTTTTAAGTAGCCTGCTGTTCCTTGCACACCACCCTTAGAGCATCCCCACCATTGCTTAGTGCATGACTTTTCAAAAATATTTCTCACATCCAAGATTAGTTATTTACTTTTTTGGAACCCCACCCCATAAAACTGAAATATGTGGGAACTACTAATAGCAAACCACTTGGACCAATCATTATGTTTGGCCAATCAAAAACAAGGAGCATCATTCAGATCATATTTATTACACTCTTCTCCAGCAGTTGCGCAACTTTGCTGCTCCTTTTACCAGCGTTAAAGCAAACTGATCACACATGCAGGAAGCTAAACTATTTTCCTGAGCTAAACTGGTATATTAAGATTTTTCTTCATCTGATTTTAATGTGGAGGGTCACATACTGAGCATGAGTGGGGTTGCTCTTAGAAATTTCATATTTGCACTCCCCCATAGAACTCTGAATATGCTTGGAACTACAAATTTATGCTCCCTTCAATTTCATCCTAGAAGAAACAATTGTAGGTAGCTTGTGGCTGCAAAAAACTCCACAAGCACAAATGTCTGAAACTTGCTAGTGCACTTTGCTCACTCTCTGTGACATATTTGGAGTGAAAGCAAGCTATGGCAGAGCATAGAAGATTCACAAAATTGCCAGTGTCAATAAAAAAGTTCCCAGTTCTTGAGTCACTATTCTTTTGGAAACCTTGGAGAACAGCAAAAGAAAAAAGAAAAACAAACATGCTAAAGATTAATCACAGACAAAGCACATAAGTAATGAAAAAATTATCCTTTATACAAGGGAAATTTCTGAAATCATGTAAAAATTCAAGATCTAATGAAATACAAAATAGCTAATCATCTAGTACAATCCAAATTGTTCAAAATTGTCTAAATCATTGAATATTGTTGAAATCATTCACAATTCTACATTATTTTCTAAATAGTCCAATATTGAAGTAATCCTTAAAATCTTACGTTGTTTGGTTGATTTTTAAAATAATTACTATTATTTGGTCTCTCATCCCTACTTTGTGGTTATCCTTAAAATTCCCCAACCTACTACTACCTTGAAGAATTTGTGGGTAGTGGGTTTCACCTTGGTAACCTATATATCCACTAAAAGATAGGTCTTGTAGTTAGGAAATATGAAAGATAAATTTAGAATGAAAGTAGATTTTTGGAATTCAAAACGATATTAGGTAGGTACTAACTAAGTAGAGGCATGTAGATGGGTAACACTTACCTAAGGGTTTAGTCTTGCCAATATATACTAGAAAAAAAATTTAAATCCAAAAGGTTTTGTCAAAAAATCAATGAAAAATGTCCAATTTTTAAAATAAAAATCACTATCGGTAGAATGCTAAAATTGCATCAATTTTTTTTAAAAACACACACAAAACATAGAGCACTTTGACTCCCAAATTTGTATTTAGCATTCAAATTAGGTGAGCTTAGCACAAAGTCCGATAAATCATGAAATATCATCCATTAGCTACCACTTAAGATTCCACATTCGGTTTTCATCCGCCTCCATTTCTTTGGTCTCTTAAGTTTTCAAGCTTTGTATAAAATGAACATTTAAGCTGATAATCTTTTTTCTCCAATCCATGCCCTTTTCCTCCAATCACAAATTTTTTAAAAAATCAATGGTCATGGAGGAATTTTCTTATTTCGATAGCCATGGATGAATTTTTTTATTTTGACAGTCATGGATGAATTTTTTATTTCAATTATCATGGGTGAATTTTCTATTGTGATAGTCAAGGATGGATTTTTTACTTTGATGGTCATGGACAATTTTTAAAAATGTGGATGGTCATGGATGGATTTTTTATTTGGATGGTCATGGATGAAACTTTTTTATTTCAATGGTCATGGACGATTTTTATTTTTTTAATGCTCATAGACCGATTTTTCACTTCAATAATCATGGACAGAATTTTTTTTATTTGGATGGTCATAGCCTTTCAGACTTTAGTGAGGGGGCATTAGTTTCTTGTGCAAAAGGATGACTTGCAAAAGGAGGATCGATGGACGGACTCAGAAGCAGCCTTCTTTTTTTAATGGAGAAATGTCGCCTAAAAGAGAAACAAAAATTTTAAAAATTAGAAAATACAGTGATTTTGGAGGGTTTTCATCGCCAGAAGTGAGAAATTTTTCTTTTGTCCAAATTGCCAGATTCCAATAGAATTCGTTTTCAGTAGTGTAGACATAAATATAGCCTAGAAGGTTGATTTTAAAATTAGTATATTTCATATCTGGTTTATAGCCAGATTTGGCTGCCGAATCTTCATGAGGATGATCGCCAATTTTTCCTATATGTTATTATTGGCTGATCGCCATTTAGGCTACATTAAAAAATCATTTAAAAAAGAAAAGGAAAAAACACTGCCTCGGGAGTCAGAATCCGGCAGCTCTAAGTTTTGTATTAACGTGCACATTTTGTTTACGCGTGCTACTGCACCTCCGTCGTCGTCTTCATCATCGATCGATCCAGCAGCCCCTCTCCCGGCATTGTTGCACAAGATCTCACTTCCTCTTCAACTGCTCAAGCTTTGATCTGATCGCGCACATTCAAGCACATCAGCAGATTGCAAGATCGATCCATCTCTGTCTAGTTACTTTCTTTTGTAGATCTCCAGCAGTAGATATATATATACCTCAGCAGCAGCAGCAGAGATCATCATCTCGATCCACTTGATTGATTCTAGTGCGAAACTCACAGGTTTTGGAAGTATTTAATTTGTGGTAGTGATCTGTGATCGATCGACTGTGGTGGGTATATATATATGATTTGGAGAAACCAATTGGAAAGTTTGAGAAATTCTTCAAGATTTAATCTAAGCTGTGAGAATTGCGGGATCACAGGTGCAGGTGAGAGACATGGATGATGATCAGAAGCAGCAGGCGGGGGATGATCAGCAGAAGAAGGAGGAGAAGAAGAAGACGAGAGTAGTGCAGGTGGAGCAGAAGTTGATGAAGTATGCGGCTTTGAGAGTGAGGACGGGGAAGAGTACGCCCAGAGAGGCGAAGCTGCTAGTGCAAAGCAAATTAGCCAACAACAGCAATACGCCTCGAGAAGGGCAGGAAGTGGTGGAGATGAACACGGACACGGATTGGCAACAGCTTTTTGAGGAGGCGGAAAAGCTGAGACAAGAAGATAGAGCGGATGGGCTTGAGGTACAAAAGACGCTTCGGGTCAAAATCGTGATGGCTGGGGTTGTGAGCACTGTGGTTATTCTCGCTAGTGCGGCTATCGTGCCGGTTGTTGTCTATAACGTGGCTGCAAGCACTTCTATTCTGCATACGGCATCGATCGGCTTCGCCGTGGGTGGAATTGTGAGCGTGTCTGCCATTGCTAGTGAGCTGAGTGCCAGCTTCAAGAGGGACGCTAATGGAATTTCCGCAGAACTGAAGACGCTAGAGAAGGAATATGGAACCTGAAAAATAAAATAAAATAAATCTGCCAAAGTCTTTGGTACTATTGTGGGTTCTAAATACACTAGCACTAGTCTGATTCTTCTAGCTGAAACCTGACTTGGTGTGTTCACTGAAATTGTAGTATCCATGTCTTCATGAGTACATGAATAAACTTTGGCTCCAATTTTAGTTGAACCCTGGTGTTGTTTTAGCTGCCTGCTGTTTCTGTGTGCATCTTAGAGCACTTTGAAATCATGTTGTTAAAAGCTTGGGTTTACAATGAGTCTGGAATGTATTCCTTTCCCCCAAGATCACATGCCCTGAAACATCTGTAGGCACCTGATCATAGCTGCAGATCTGAAGAATCATCATCATGTGGGGTTGAATTATTTTGTGATTTGAAGCATCATTCGTATAATCCAGTTGGGGACTCATGTGTCCCTATAATTTCTGCTCCAATCTGCATGACAATTTATCACCAGAATTTTCCTAATTTAATAATGTGTCAAGGTACTAAGATGAAAGCATCTTAAGGTGGTACCATTGAAAAACATTCCATCAATACTAGAGTCCAAATGTCAAACTTCAGGACCAATGAAGAACACCCAGTTAAAGCAGTATGTCAGCATTGCTCAAATGCATAGATCTGCACATTCCTTCAAAACCAGATCTGGTTCAATCCATACGAAAAACAAAATCATTTTGCCAATTCAGAACTTCTAGGCACCCTTTTGCAATATACCATTACAATTCCTCTCTCTCAAATGAGTTGAGAAATAGAGTACTCAAGAGTAAAAAAGTTTGCATTCCTAATTAAGAGAAATCAGTAGAGGTGAGATCTCCTCACCACTTCTTTTGAAAATTGAATTATAACCTAAACTGAAGGTGTTGTCCTATTTTTAAACATGTTTAGATTCTCAAAGAAGATCTAAGTACAACTTTATTAAATATATATAAACTTGACCCCACCTTTTAGCCTAAGATACCATAACCTAGGGTTAGGGTCAGTTTGCACATTGACAAAACGAATAATTATTCTTTTTCAAAAAATGAATTAGTTTTTCAATTTTGAAATTATATATATTTTCGTCATCTACTATAATATTGTGATACATGAGTAGTGAAATTATTCAGCATGTAGCCTATGAAAATTATGATGATTTTCAGCATGTCAACTTCATATTTGCACAAATTTTCATTTCACTATTTTGAGGATTATTTAATGACGGAACTGACCTCAGGGTAAGGTAACTTTTACACAAGTTATTGCGTTTAAGTGACTGTACACAATTAAAATTACATGATATCTATCTTGAACTATTAAAGTACTAATCTGGAAATCGAACTCTATGTTAAATTCGATAATAATAATAATAATAATAATAAAAATCAAGACCAAAGGTTCCTTTTGAAATCAAGAATCAGACAACATTGATTTGAACTCATAAATGAGTTGGTGTTGGTGTAACAAGCTCGTGTAGAATACACAAAGACAATATCACCTTCTGGGTTGCACATAACTGCATTTTCAGGTCGGTCATGTCTTTTGCTTAAACCCAGGGTTTTAGATGTTGAGTTTTGATGACTTCATAGATAACTTCAATGTCTTGATTAAAAAATCCATCTTGACAACATGCTGGATATATGTAAATCATGTTGGACTACACTGCAAACATGACTCGAACAGAAGCTAGTTCTAACCATTGATGGAATTCTTTTGTTGTAACCATGTCATAACATTTAAAGAAGGCCTTTCTGAATGAGCCCAAAGGAAAATTTATATTGTGCTATGGACTAGGGCTGAAACATTGCAATTTTCCAAAACACTAAGTTGAAGCATTTGGGACCATTTGGGAACATTTGAACATTTGGGTACATTCGAGAACACTTGGGAACATTTGATACATTGTGGTTAACCTTAAAGTTGCCTTTAGTCTGGACCAGTGTTGCCTTGTTGTTGATTTCTTTTGTCACTGGCTGAGTAAGTTTTCTTTTTCCTGGACCACAAAATGTATCAATATAAAAGAATTCAAAATTAAGAGTTGCCACTTATCAATTACTTGGGCTCCACGTTGTTGTACAAGTTCAACCTTTTTTTTTTTTTATCATGTTCCTGTTTGGTTTTCAATATCTTGTTATTATTTATATCAATTTTAAATTTAATTTAAATTATATTAAATATTATAACCATGGCGGGTAAGGTAAAAGAAGGAAATAGTTATTATTAAAAAAAAAGTGAGATAGTTATTAGTAAAGGAATGAGGTAGGGTGCAAGCAAGATAATTTGTATATACTTGTTACTTTGTTTTCTATTTGAAAAAAAAAAAATCAACTCTAACTTTCCTTTAACATTTCAAAACAAATGAAACTTTTTTTTTTTTTGAGCATCTCTAGTCTCCCTCTAATTTTTAAAAGCAATTTGTGTCATATTATTTGAATTTGAAAAAGTATCTCAAAAATATCCCCATTTTTTAGGGGTTGGGGACGACTTTAATTTTTAAAAACAAGATTAACCAAAAAAATATATTAGAATGTTCACCACATCAATATTTAGGTGCTTAAAAAAAAATCAAATACCTGCAAAATCATTTCACCTATTTTCAAATATTCAAACTTTATTTTTCAAACTGGCACAAATTTTAGGTTTATTTCAAGTACTTGCAAGTAAGTTAAAAAAATATAATTATAACAATTTAACTTTTGAAGTCCATGCAAATAAGATTAAATAATAATGTACCAAAAAAAATATTATTCCCATAAAATCATCTTCTTGTTAGTCTTTTTTTTTAAGGACCCCAATATTTTGTTGCTTACACTACTTTTTGTATATATTTTACCATGTTTTCACCCAATAGTTAACTTGGAAAATGATGAAGTAGTTATGAGTTGTTTTAGAATTGTCCTTGGAATTGTCCAACAATGACCATATGACCAAAATAATCATGTAAAACAACATATGAATTTTTTTGCAAACCGTGTAAACCATTTTTTACATCACTAAAGTTTTAGAATCAAATGTTATTTGGGTGTAGCCCCCAACTACTTAATTTAACCAAAAATAAATATAGAAATAATGTTATTGTTCTCCCAAGTGAATATTGAGCCATCTCATTGATTGCATTAAATTTTTATTCTTGAAATTATTTGTTATAATTTTTTGCCTTTCTTATTCATTAAACGGGCAACCTTTGAAGTTTTGATTTTTTGTTTTTTTCTATACTCACAATGAGCCATTTTGATTGACCCATAACCAAAAAGAAAAACTCAAAACTTCAAAGGTTCCCCAAAATAACAAAAACAAATTTGAGGATGAAATGTTTTTGTAATAATAAAATAATTATTAAGAGTTGTAATTGCGAATAATAGTATTATGGCTTGGGATAATAGAAGGGATAAAAATGAAGAATAAAATAATGAGCCACATGGGCCCTACAAGAAAAACCTTTTGACTAGGGGCATAAAGATCGATTATGAATAATTTAAATAATTATTTTAAGTCAGTAATAATGGGAGATCAAATATGTAGACTTGATCAAATCCTAAACTCCAAATAATGTAAAACACAAGAATAAAAAAACTCCATCCACACACCCCCTACCCTCAAGGAAAAAAACCCACTTGGGTGTATGTTTAGTTGTCTCATTGGCTCCATGCATATTCTATTCCTAGACATGGTTACCACCATTTTTTGCCTCGACTAATACCCCCTCTACAGACGACAATCATACCTGGGGTGTTCATGCTTCTATTAACAAGGTAGTGAGGGTTCCACCTACAGTTTTTTTTTTTCCTTCTAGAAGGAACTATTTGATTGGCCCATTCTCCAATATTTTGGGATTGTGGGGTTCTCTCTAACATAAAAGCCTAAAAATACTCCCCTTCACAAAGTAAAATCATGCTTTTTCATGCTTCCCTTTATCTATCCCCCTTTCTCTCCATTTACAAATTATACGTATATTAGCATCGATGGCTATCATTGGAACAAATGAGAAAACAATTGATGAGACAAATGATGACAAATGACAGGACAGATGGATGAAAAGGATAATCACCCAAAGATATTATATAAGTAAACATGGAAGTTGGACCATGTCCAAACAATATGGGATAAAATTTTGATTGGGGATGTGTTAAGGAACACATTGAGAACTTGAGGAACATTTTGAAAACTGATAGGAACACTTTGAGAACTTGATGAGAACAAATAGGGAACAGACCAAAAACAAAAAAATACCCCTCTCCCGCTCCCCCCGCATCCAAGCGTAGTGGAGGACTCTACCTTTGTGGCTGCATCACAAGATTGAAACCAGGAAAAAAATTTTAAAAAACCCTGGCTCTAGTGTACCAACAGATTTCCACATGGGCATATATTGAACAATTTTTATTTACTCTTAAACTGTTGAAATTAGTTGAATAGTTGAGAATTAGTCAATTAAAATAGAGGGTTTTTTTTTTTTTTTAAATTTATAAGGAGAAGTTGGCTAATTTTTCCCCAAAAAAAAGAAGATCTAGTCACATTTATACTATGATGAAAACAGAATTTTCCCAATATACTTTTGTCTGGAAAAACCGACAAAATTTGTTGGTTTTTAAAAATAAACATTGGTCAATAATAATAAATACAGGATTTATTTTTTTAATGATAGGCCACTTGGAGAGGCCTTGCGTCCAGGTTGGTACCATTGTAAAGATCCCAAAATTCATTTAAATTATTTCTAAATATTAGAAATATCCCATTCTTGGATCAATTCATTGTCTCTGAGTTCAAAAAATCTAACATTTTCAAAATGGGCTTAATATTATAATATGGCCACTAGGAGGCCTCACTCAAAAAGGCAAAGGTACCGACATGGGTGGCTGGTGGATACAGCTTTTTGCAGGAAGCAAAACTGATGTGGGGATTTGTGAGGAAGAAACTTCCTCCCAGAAATTCCATTTTGATAATTGAAGAGATGTGTGTGTTTTTGCTTACAGACAGTGTGTCATGTGGGGGAAGAAATTCATCTGAGAATGAAGAGGAGAAGAAAATAAATAAATCTCAGAAAATGGTTTGTGTGATGGTTTTGTGACAATCTAGGTTACATGGTTTTACCTATTTGCAGCTGGTGACGAGACCTCAGACATATGAGGAGCAAAACTTGAGTACCAGTCCATTTCCATGCTAAGTTTGAGCTTGTGAATCTGATTCTCGTTTTCAGGTATGTGTCCACAAGCAGCTAGCTTGCTTCCTAGCCATCTTTCTGATCATGTGTATTTTGGAAATTTTCAGCTATTAGGTAGTCAAGGAGGTAGCAAGCTTTGTGATTCTTGGCAATCTCCTTGAATCAAGATCACCCTTTTGCTAGAATTTTTTTTTCTTCTATTCCCCATCCAAGTGCTCTCAATATGTATGACACAATTGTGTTTCTCTTGGTTCATAATTCCTTCTCCTGTCTCCTCCTTTCAATCTCCATTCCTCTTTGTAGTGCAGACTTTATTCTCTGGCTTACTGCAAAGTTCTCTCCTCCCCGTCTTTTAGGGTTTTTAGAGGTGTAAAGGAGGTGACTTATTGATGGGTGTCACTTTGTTGTACAACTTTGTCATGCTCAAACCCTAGGAATCTAATGGCCTCATGTGTGTGCATAACAGGGAAAGGGGTTCCCAGAAGTGTTGTCAGTAGCTGTTTTCAGTGACTGCAATTGCTGTAATGGCCTCATATGTGTGTGTAACAATGGAAAAGGGGGTTTACAGAAGTGTTGTCAGTAGCTGTTTTCAGTGACTGCAATGTCCTAATTCCTTCCTTCCACTATTTGCAGATTTCTTTTTTCACCCCTTGGACACACCTAATTCCTCTTGCAAAGTCTTAAGCTACTAGTGGTGGAGGAGTAAATCATACTATGTTGCAGGAGATTGAAAGCAAGTGATATGGGAAAAAGGGATAAAACCAAAACTGCAGATGTTAGCTAGAGAAAGGAATGACAATGGTTTGCTAGGAGCTTGAATTTAGGTGTACCCTACTGATTCAATCATCTGTTTCAAGCTAGAGGAATGGAGTGGCCACAGCCACCAGATAAAAACGTGATTTTGCAAGCAGCCAGGAATGGTGGCCTTCAAGAATTCAAAACTCTATTGGGTACCTGTGATGTGAATTTTCAGGCAGATGCAACTGCACACTCGGAAGATGACATGGTGCCAAACGTCGATAGCTATGCATTGGAGCATGACATTACTGCAGAGTGGAAGCCAAAGATCTTGGAGAATGCCTTACCTGCTTTTCATGAGGGTAGAACACCACTGCATATGGCTGCCTCCAATGGACAAGTGGATATTGTGCGCTACATATGTGGGATTCAACATCCAAGAAGAGTAGACATGAACATCATGGACAAATTCGGTTACACAGCCTTGCACTTGGCTGCTCACTCACAACACATCAACCGCGACAAGGTGATTGCAGAGATGCTAAAGATGGTGGATATTGATCCCAATGTTGTGGCCATGAAGATGGGGAATGGAAAGTTGTCAAGCGATGCAGACACAGACGAACCATCTTGGAATGACACAGCTTTGCACTTTGCAACATTTTTGGGATTCACAAAAACAGTGGAACAACTTTTGGCCTGGTGTCCAACCTCGGGGCCCTATCAGGGCAAGACAATAGACATCACTGGTAAGAACAAACATGGATTTACAGCCTTGCATCAAGCTGTCAACAATGCCGAGATGTCATCTGCAGTTCCGATTACAAGAGCACTATTGAATTTCATCAACGAGCATGAGCCGGATGCTATCAACATTCGAGACAACAAGAGACAGACTGCACTCCACATAGCTGTAAGGCGTGCTAGTTATAAAGTAGTCAACATATTGCTACAAGAAGGATTTGATCATATCAAGGCTAATGAAAGAGATGAGAGTGGTATGGTGCCAATGGACATTGCAGTTCAAGCAGCTGATTACAAATTGGTGCTTATGTTACAATTGCATTTTGAAGCAACTGGGTTGTATGGTAACAGGGAAGCATATGGCAGTGCTGCCAATGCAATTCTCGTGGGTGCAGCATTGCTTGCATCCGTGACATATGCAGCATGGTTACAACCCCCGTTTGGCATAGATACGGGAGGTCCATCATCACCTATTTACAGTGCAATAGAGGACCATTGGGAGATACAATTGTTTTGGGTGTTCAACAGTTTGTCTTTCTTCTTTGCCATGGCCACTTTTCTTGCTGCAGCAGGTGCTTCCATTCCAAGTAAAGGCATCACACTGGCTCACGTTCGTGGTGCAGTTCATATGGCTTCATTTTATCTGGTAGTTTCTATTTCATGTGCAATGGGAGCTTTTGCCATCGCAGGAATTGTGATCCTACCTCAGGCAATGAAATATCGAGGGAACATGATTGGCACTGTGGCTCTAGGAGGAATCGTGTGCTTGTACTCCTTATTCCTCTTTTTGCATAAACTCTTGAGAGCGACTTGTTCTTATTACTTCTATATGGATTTCATTGTGAGAGCTTGGTTGTCAAGATGTGTCCTTGATCCACTAAGTGACTGGATCATGAAACTGAAGTATGTAGAAAGAGTTGTCAAGTCATGCAACTCGGTGGTAAATCCAGACATAATGCGGGATCCTCCTAGTTACAGTGACTGGAGGGCAAGAATGCGATCCAATAGGCGGATGCCCCGGCTTGGGTAGCAATGAATTCCTCATAGGTGTAATACCTTAGGAGAGCTGAAAATTTGGAGATTATTGTAGGAAAGTATTTTCCGGTTCCATTTCAATTAGTATGAACAGGATTCTTTCTTTTCCAATTACCAGGATTGTTCTTCACAAATTTCTCATAAAATTAGCCCTGAAGTCAATTATTTGGCTATCTATGGAGAAATACAATTTCCACAAATGAAATGACTGTTTGAAGATGTGAAAAGAAAATTGCAGGTATGGGGAGAAGAAGGGAGGTAGATAGACCTTGGTATGTTATAGTCAGGGGGGTTAATAATGGCTGTTTTCAGCATGATTAATATGACTGAAACAGCCCCATTTGCTGATTCTGCAGGTGGTCAATTCTGCTGCCCTACTTGAATGCTCCGTAGCTGTTTTTCCTTCTGGTTCATTGATTTTAGCCTGATTCCCTGACTTCAACATCAGGGAGCAGGCAGGGTTTGGGTGATTCTGGGTCCTGGCTTGTGAGTAGCCTCACCCTGCTGGGCTCAGCCACATGCTTGCAAGGAGCCAAAATCAGCCAAACCCTGCCTGCTGCATAATATTTTCAAGTGCATCTTGAAGAGGGCAGATGTGCTCATTCACAGCAGTTCTAAGTCTGATGTTCTTGGTCATGTTGGTTTCCTGAAGTAGGCAAAGGATTTGATCAACGGGATGTCCTTGTGAAGCATAGCAAAGCAACTAAGTGCTTTGTGGTTTCACAGAGCAGGATGGCATGGACAAACTGGTAGAATGCATGGTGAAACAAGTTCTCGAAGTGACCTCTGGAAATAAAATGCAAGTTATTTGCAATAAGGAAAGACCATCTATGCTACAGCTCACAAATGGGTTTAGGGTCTAAGGTTTTAGGGTTTAACAAAAGGAACATTTATTCCAAATGGAATGGTAGCAAGAAATGAAATGGGTCTGAAGAAATTTCTGGGTCACCTGGATTGAAGTGAATAATGAGGTTGGCCACTGTATTTGAGCTCATCAGCACACTTTTGCATTTCATTCTGGGTTCACTTGCATTTTGATGTAAATGATGCTAGTTCAAATGTATGTGTTTAGTATTTTGGAGATAAATTCTGTAATTATTCAATTACAAAAAATTTAAGCCCACAAATAATCTTAAACTTATCAAAATTTAAGGCATTGGAAAATATACTTAAGGATGGTGTTGTGTTCACAAATAAGTTTACATACTTGTCAATTGTCAAATTTGATCATATCCATAAATAAATAAATAAAAAATAGATACTAGAATTCATCCTATTTATAAATAGGTAACAAAATGTTTACCAGTACCCATTACATACAAAGAGTCACCCCTCAAAGTAAGGGATGCACTTCATCACTTTGAGGAAAATGGAGTTTATTTTTGCAAGGACTCTTGGTGTGTTCATTCTTTAAATGCCCCAACATGACTTTTGTCCTACAAGCAAGCTGTTCAAATGCCAAATGTATCTTTCTCCTAGGCAACATGTAATTTCCAGATTGGCTCCTTTTGTGGTGATAATGAGGTCCATTTTGCAATAATTCATTTTTTAATGACGAAATTAATAGCTAAAAAGAGAATTTTTTTAATTATCACATTGAGGTTATTGTGCTCTTTGATGATAGCAGATTTGGCTATGGTATTTGGGAGTGGGAGCAGATTTGTATACTCAATGCAAGGCCATGTCTAGAGGTTTGTGACAAGCATGAATGCAAAGTAAATTTTTTGGGTATGCTTCAAATTTTTGAATCTAAACACATTCACCAACTCCTATCTCCTCTAGGGGCATTGAACCTCGACCGTCAAAGGCGTGGGTCATGTAACAAGGGAATCTTGCACCCACATAAACACCCCCACAAAAAAATCCCAACTTGAAAATATCCATCCCCAACCAACTCATAACTTTGAAAAAAAACTTAGGCGCAAGTGTAGCAAAAACATTTTTTTTTTAAAATGATATTTCTATGAATATCCAAAAGCAATGAAGAAAACCTAACTTGTGAAAAATATTTATTTATTGTTCACTTGTAGGTTGAACACACTATGGCCTAACCAAAGGTTTAAAGGTATGTGTTCATATCACAATCCATGATCTATAAGGCTTTGCACAACTTGTGTAGTGGACTTATTTTTAGAACAAATGATTTGTACTAATGTTGGGTGGTTGTTAAAAATAGCTACAAAACCTCATCAATTATATATTCAAATGTATATCCACTTACTTAGTGGGGGTGAAAAAGTTAGATACTGGGGGTTCAACGAATTTCAATGTTAAGTATTGCAAAAAACCTTCAGCACAAAAAAATCTCAAGTGCAAAATTCCTATTAGTTTAGTTAAACTCTACTGAAGCTATGTTCAAAACTGGAGATTGGAGGATTGATAAACTTGAAAATTAAAACCATGTTCAAACTTGCATCATGTTGATGATAGTTTGCTGACCTAACATTTGACATGGCAACCTTGTCACTATTACTAACATTAAAAGTTAAAGTAGAAGTTAGGGATATCACCATGACATCCAAATCTAGGAATTATGAAGAATTATTTTCTTAACACCATCAATAATTTATCAATCGCAAAACTAAACTACTAGCATTATCACAAAGTCTCTACTATGATTTCTATTCAAAGTTTCTATCATTGCCTCTAATTATGCCATCGCCATGAAAATTGGTTGCCATTGTTGTGAAGAGTGCAAATGCTCTACCATTGCCTATACAAAATGTAGACGCTTCACCATTGCTCGTGTGGATTGTAAATGCCATGGCAGTTTTTGTTTAAGTTGTAGGCATTATACCAAATTCTTTGCATAGAGGTTCGTGCTCTACCAAATTGTTTGCTTAGACGTAGACATTCATAGTTTGCCATATTACTCATACAAACACAAATGTTCACAAACATTTTGTAGATTGTTTAAGCGCAAATTGTAGATGTAGACATTTTGCAAATTATTCAAGCGTAGATTGTAGATGAAAACATTCCACAAATTGTTCATGTGCAAATGTAGATATTCGGCCAGATTTCATGAACAGATTATAAATGCTTCATCATATTGATTGTGTTGACTATAATCGTAAACACTTTGCCAAATTATTTGCAGACAATTTTCCATATCACTTGTGTAAACTATAGACACTCCAACAAATCCTTTGCAAACATTACAAACATTGCAAACATTCTTTGAGATAGCTTGCATAAACTGTAGATGTTTCAGCACATTGCATTGTGGTTTAACAATTCAACATTACAACCATCATAAATTTTGGTACTTTTTGCAAACCTTTTCAATAGTTTAACACTTGATAATTCAATTGAATAAAAATGTTTATTAGTTTTTTTGAAAATAACAATGTGCAAAAACAAATTTCAATGGAAAATGAAAAAAAAAGGGGAAACATAAAGAAGTAGCAAGTGCAATGTGCATTCACAACGCCAATTGGAATCACACCAAGGTGATGGCTTTAATCAGTTGCAAGAAAAAAAAACACATTAATTGTTCTGAAACAAATCATTGATCTCAAGACCAACATGAATCCTGCAATAAACAAATGGAGTAAGATTGCAAAAGACCTACAAGAAACACCAAAATCAAAGTCACCTTACAATGGCAAAATGTGTAAGGACAAATGGACTTCTATCAATGGCAATTACGAGAGGATTTGTGATTATAACAAGAACACTAGTCATAATACATCCTATTGGGACTTGATCATAGAAGAGATAAAGAAGCTTCATCTTCCAAAACAATTCCTTGAAGAATACTACAATGTTATTACAACTTTCCAAGGGGAGGGGAGCATCCATACTCCAATGCATGTGAAAGACCTACAAGTAGAAGGAGATGGTGTTTATATACCACCAAAAAAAAAAAAAAAGAATTGTCGTGCTTGGTCAATGATGGAAAAATTGTTAGGAAAATATTTTGTTCCTAAGGAAAATTAGGAATTTCAATAGTTCAATCCAAAATACATTCAACACATGAATTAAGAAAATGTCATTAATCTTGATGATTATTCCCAATCTATTGGACCAAGCCATCCACCATGACACATAGTTATCAATCTCATAAGAACTATATATTTTACAACACCTACTAAAAACATGTAAACAACAAATGTAGCAACAAGAACAGTTCATGGGAACACAGGTGCTAAGAAGAAACAAACCTCCATTTTTTTACCAGTGATTTAGTCCACATACAAGAACAACAAGGTTCTAGCAGATGCCATGCATCAAATAAATTCAACTTAGCTTGGCCTTGAGAAGAACAAACCAAATTTCTAGATAATAATTTCAAGGAACATCTCAAGACAAGAAAGCTCACACGTGAGCAAACAAATGGTGAATATTTTATCAAATCTTAACATTGTGATATGTCATGCCTTCATCAAAGACCAAACAGTCATGCCATGAGGAGTTTATATATTTAACTCTAAGTTTGATGAACAACCAATGGCGAACACTCAAGAGATAGTTGAAGAATGACACATTTTCATATGAAAAAAAAAAAAATTCAAATTTCAGTTTTCAATTCAATGTTTCAAATTAGTTTTCAATACAACATTCAATTCAAACTTGAACAATGAATAGATCATTCATCATGAACTTTCAACTTTCAATTTCAGCATTCAATTCAATTTCCAACTTTTAAAATATTTGTTCATTTTCAATGTCCTTTCCTATTCCCTAAATATGCTGAAAAAAGTTGTCTTTGGCTAGATCCAAACATTTCATCACCTTCTCAAAAAAGTTCTACTTCAGTGCCTCTTACTATGTCTGTTGCATTATTATCATGCCTCCTTGTTGCACCTTGCTTATTTGGTTGACCTTCTTGTTCCAACTAAACCATTAGAGCATTTATGTTTACCTCCTTCCTATCCAAAATCAAATTATACAACATGCAACAACAAGTGACAACATCTTAAAAGAAAAAAAACATGAAGATTACTTTTCAACAACTTTTTATAAGTCTTCTTGAGAATCCCAAATGAATTTTCTGCTACACTCCTCCCCCTAGAAAGATGTCTATTATAGTAGGCCTCTAAAAGGGTATGCTAAACATTTGCATTATGTTTATGAGGAATCATGGGCCAAGGTAAGAGTGGGTAGCCTTTGTCCTTAAGAATGTATAGATGAATACCATTTTGAGATCCATGTTCGGGGTTGAATAGTCCATGGTATGTTGCATTTTGGTAAATACTAGATATTTGTAGATTTTGGAATCATTCATGGAACCTAGTAATTTGTAAATTTCAAAATTGTTTCTCATGGTCAATAACAACTTGGAATTGCATATTATAAGATTTTGATTTGTAGAAGTATTATGCAAGATTTGCTATACCAATAGGTTTTTCAATGTGGTTCTAAGTGCAATCAGTCACACCACAAACTGAAAAGGAGGCCATAGAACTCTTTGAAACTAGCCATAACCTGAAACAACAAATCATCCTTTGATCGGCACCAGACTTGGCTTTTGAAATTTTCATTAACAGGACACACAAATTCATGAAGAACCATATTCATTAAGGATTTGTTGATGGCAAATAATTTAATACACTGAAAGTACTCAACTCCATGTGACAATTTGTAAAATGAACAAACAACCTTAATGCTAAAAGGAATGGATGTTTCATGTTTTGTATTTCTCTTCTCAATTAAAGGCCTGAACTTTTTTCTAAGTTGCAAAACAGTCTTTGGTGACCCAAAAGTGTTCAACCCACCTTCTATTGTCATATTTCATCATTAAAAAAATTCAAGTACCATGTGGTGTTCCTAGCCTTAACCCAATCCCCAACCTCTTTACTCGTCAACAATTCAAAATTACAAATCAGCCAATATTGGTGCAAAATGGCCATGTCCCTCAAGGCTTGAAACACCATGATTATGCTCTCAAGCTACCAATTGTCTCCCACTATTTTTTATAATATTGTAATTTCGCATTCAACATATGCATTCAATAGTTCTTGCATTTGCAAAATCACATAGACAAGTTGCATCAAAAGAATGACGTTAAGAGGTCTCATGGTATACAAATTGAATCTACAAATATTTTGACACAAAATAGAATATAAAAAATGAAAAGCAATCCAAGGCACATGTTGGGAAAAAATCAAAATGGCAATGTTGTCATTGTTGTGCTTGGAAAAAAACAAGAGAGAGAAATGCAGCAACAATGCTCCAACTCAAAAGTAATGGAAGAAATAGAATTGTTGGGAGGCATTGTCACTCAAAAAACAAACACTACAATGACAAAAAAGAGGAATCAAAACAAAATGGTAAGCTTGGCAACAATGTGTATTGCTTGCAAACACCATCAACTTTTTAATTGTTCATCATGAACATAGGTTGGCATTTGTTGGTACATAACTGCATTATAAACAAAAAGTTAGTTAGGTAGGAACAACAATAGGCAAAAGATAAAGGAGTTCCTAACAATTGTTAAAGCATTAGCAAAAAATTCCTAACCTTAACTTTTAACCTAATCTTAATCTAACTTTAAGCCTCAACTTTTTGGGGCTACCATCAAGTGTGAACATACCATTATGGTGATAGATACTTGAATTTAGTAATTTTTTTAAGTGCTTGTAGTTGTTAATGTTAGTTTGCAAATGGAAGAAAGTGGTGCAAAATGGTAGGGTGTTCAAGCAATCAAGCCATGACACGATGTGTAGGCCTATTGAGGGTCCATATGACAATAGTAATGGGTATTTCTTTTTGCCATGTAAGATGTAAACATGTTTTTAAAGTTTGTACAAACTTTCTTTCTCTACGGATTCTTTGGATGGGCATGTTCAATGTGTTTGCTTCTAGATGTTACTTTTATTAACTTTCATGAATCTTTGTGCTAGAGGTTATGGAGGTGAAGTATAGGTAAAGAAAATGTGGGAAATTTTTTTAAATGGTTTAGGGTTTGATTATAGAAATTGTATCATGAAAAGTTTTTTTCCTAGTCTTTTGATCAATAAGGGTTTTATGGATAAAGAACCTTAAACCATGTTGTGGGATTTTCAAAACCCTTATTCTAAAAACCTTGTTTCTTAACAAACTAATAAAGAAAAAGTTGTTAATGGTTGTTTTGAGTATGGGTTCAGGACACATGTAGCCATAGTGAGAAAAGACCATTGTGTAATAGCTACAAATATAAAAATGTTGACACCTAGATTCAACATCTTCACCCAAGTCCAAATTCTTTAAGGTGTATCAATATCTTGTCACAACATCACTTTTTTTTTGTCTTTTTTACCTAGTCTTTTTTTACCATGTAAAGTCACATTTATGGATGATTATGATGAAATCTAAAATTGTAATGGCCTAAAATATAGTCTTTTTGAAAATTTTGACAACTTTTGATTCATTAATTTTTATGGGGATCAAAATATAGGGTTAAAAATGAGTGCAATAAGGATTAGGCCCTTTTTGTCCTATGTGGCACACCTTAAAGAATTTCCCCCAACCCATAACCATTTGAAATTTTATTAGATGTTCACGATACATAATAACATTTCATTCCTAAAGTTAATTTAATGACTAGTTAAATATTGTAAAAGGTCTTGTACTTGTTGATTCATGATTATAAAACATAGTTGTTAGATATGTTTAACAAAATTCATTGTGTTGCAATTCACAAAAGTGGGTTTCATGTACAAACCTCTTGTTTCATAATGTTTCAAAAAAATATTTAACACCTTTATAATCCTAGTTTTTGGGATTATTTGTATTTGTCAATTTTGCAATAAATAGTATTAATTAGGTTGTAAATAATTTAAGTATGTTGATGGGTTTTTTTTGGTTTGTTTGCTTGTGAAATTGTTGTGTCAAATTGTTTTTGAGCACAAGATTTTTTTGTTAATTGAACATTATTGAGAATTGTGTTGACAACTTGATTGGATATTGTTTTGGTTCACTATGAGAAAACCCAAGATATGTTTTAAAAAATCATTATTTTTGGCAATTGAAAAGACAAGAATTAGCTACTAGAATAACGCACAAAATCATGAGGTCAAATTGTAAAGAAATCCTTGCACCATTTTTTTCTTCTTGGTTAAAAATGACAAAGGTTGCAAAATTTGGTCAAGAAACATAAACACAAAAACCACTATCAAATATGTAAATAATCATAGGTTGTTGTCATGACACATGTATATATTTAAAAATTCATTTACATAACAATCATCACAAACTTATCAAGCTTCATAGGTTCATGCAAATTTTGTGTGAAATTTGATTTTCATAGGTTGGTATAAAAATCACATGAATTCCATGTTATGGTTATGTTATGAACAATATTTATATGTATTCAACATTTTAAATATTCAAACAAATGAAACGTTTTTTTTAAATTACATTTGTGAATGTGAATGTTTAATACCCAAAAATTGCATAGTTTTATTAAAATTACATCATAATAATTGCACAAATTTAGTTTAAAATATAAATTGTATGTATTTCACATTAAGACATCATAAATAAAAAAAGATGCATCATATATTGTGCCATTTTTACATTTTGACATCCACAAATTTTACACAAACATATTGTTTTACGGTTTTCACATGAATTGTATTGAAATTTTGTGACATTGAAAATTTATGATGATGACAATAAAAAGAAATTGAAAATAGAACTTTTAAATAATAGATGATACTTATGAAGCCTTAAAAGTGCAACTTATTCACCTAAATTAGACTAAGGCTTTGTTGCCCCATGACAATAGAAGTGAGCATCAAAATGTAAACAAGAATTCCAATTTTTTTTAAGCTACCTTTATGTATGAAAGAACACAAACATCCCATCTCATGAATTGACGATGAAAATTATGAAAAAAATGATTCTTTCACAAGTTCGTACATTTTGCATATGGATGTTGTGCACTTAAAACATTAATGATGCACATATAAATTGGCTGAAATATTTTCGTGTGCAACTTGCCTCAACATTATTCAAATCATTTATGAATGGATTAACTAGAATCTATATGTATGACAAATGAAAAGAATTTTGAAAGAATTGTAACCTACGACGTGGTTCTTTATATTAATGAACTAATACATATAATCACCTATTCTTAAATCATGAAAATACCAATCCTATTATAAGGAGCCTTGAAAATTAAATTATAAAAAGAATTGAAACTAGAGAAGGTATTTGAAAATAAATAAATAAATAAATAAAAATGTTATAACCAAGTCTGAATTTTGCCCCAAAAATTATGTTTTCTCATTTTGACAATGCATAACATCTTTGTTTTAAAAATAATTCCCAATTGTCACTCCTAAATGAGCAACCTTTGCTCAACAACTCATGTTTTTTGCATGAAGATTTAACAAAAAGTTTCAGTTTTTTCACTTATATTAGTGCCAATTAATGGGCTATGTAGACAATTTCTATTGGTGATGGGCTAATCAATGTGGGCACATTCAAAAAACAAAAAAAAACAAAAAAAAGAAAAAAAAAAAAGTGAGCACACCCATGAACTAATGAATATGAATCAAACAATACCATATTATATCATATACTATACTAGTATACTACTATACAGGTACAATATCATACACAATACTATACTGTATCCTATACTATAACCCTTGTTATACTATACTATACTGTACTGTATACAGACAGGGTTCAAAAATTGCAGTATGAAAATTTACGTTGTGCAGGGAAAAAGGAAGGAAGCAAGAAAGAAAGAAAGACAACGTGTTCACACTGGACTTATGCGAGAGCCGCAGTAGAGCCAGACTAAGTGTGTAGCCTAGTATGAGGTGGCTATCTAATAAGGCTGTCCCTACCAATGCATGTCCACCTAATGCCACATGGCGCTACAGTGGCACATACTCTTTTTGTAGTGTGAAGGGTTTTTCTCCACCTGGCACACCCAAATTTCTTTCCCCTCCCCCCTCCCCCGGCCCCCCCCACCTCAAGATAAATTATCCCCATAAAATTATTTATTTTTCAAATGAATTTAATCTTGCCCCTAGGTTTTGACCCCCAATTTCTTCTCTGGCCAAGTGTAAGGTGTGTGGCGGGTGCACTGTTCCAGCTGTGACTACTGGGGACCCCTAGGATTCAGCTTTTGACATGCACAATTGCTGATTGGGGGGGGTGGGGGTCGTCCATTAATTGGATTATTCTTTTTGTGAAATATTTTGTTTAACCAATTTTCCCAACCCTCAAAATGAAAAAGAAAAAGAAAAAGAAAAGAAAAATTTAAAAAATAAAATAAAAATTATGTATATATTTATATTTCTGTACATTAAAAATAATATATTTTTTATTACTAGATTGAATTGGGTGATGGTCAAATATGAATGATGCCATTAAAAGGGGAGAAACAAATAAATAGAAAAAAAGGGTATTTAAGCCATGATCATTAGACCACTAAACCTACATTTCATCATGCCTTCTTTCTACAAGTTCACAAATGCACAAAATTATAATTTGCGAAATTTAATAATGCAAATAACCTTAAATCCCTTAAAAACTAATAGGGTCATTTTGGAAATATGGGTAAACTTGGTTTCATGGCTAGAGTATTAAATTAATAAAATGTGATGTTGTTCAAGTGGTCATCCATAGTTATATTTAGCCACATTTTTAAAAATTCAAATTATGAAAGTAAAAAATCTTAAGCACCCTTTCATAATATTGTAAATAATTGTGCTGATTTTTTTCTATTTTAAAAAATTAAAATAACTATTTTTTTTACAATTTTCTTTTCAAAAAAAAGAATTCATGCCACAATATTCTTTTTTTAAAATATTTTTCACAACATGGCGAAAATTCATCACAAATAGAAACCAGGGATTATTATTTTTCAAATTTCTAAAATAAGTCAACTGGCAAGGATCCCCAACATTAATTAGCATTAAATGGCAACAGTTTTCCCTCAAAACAAATATATGGCGAAATTTGCAAAAAAAAAATCCTTCGTGGCAAAATTAGCAGCACCTCCCCCCCCCCCCCACCCCCTTCCTTTTTTTTTTTTTTTTTCCCAAATGACGAAATTTCCCCCCCAAAAAAAAAAACTGGTGGGAACTTGGTACGTTCACCCTTTT